>JAANMY010003706.1_pt1 | contig 12375 bp, 12 predicted proteins | sample 7279691 | NCBI WGS metagenome assembly JAANMY01 (sample SAMN14094543, study PRJNA606508) | bioreactor metagenome | isolation source: A lab-scale SPAN reactor treating ammonium-rich wastewater day 388 | place: Ireland: Galway | collected 2018-02-07
GGCCATCGTTTCATCCGGCGAGCCGATATGCTCGACGATCGAGATATGGTTGTGGCCCATCGCCGTGGTGATCGCGGGCAATTGATCGTCGCGCGCCGCCAGCGCCGCGACCAGTTGCCGGGTCTGGCTGGCGATCAGCGCCGGTTCGTGCTGCGCATAGCCGATCAGCAGCGGGATTTCGCGGCCATCCAGCGCGTTGATCATCGATTGCGCCGCACGGTCGCCGGATTCGCCGAAATAGAGCAGGTCGCGCGCCGGATCGAGATCGTGATCGCCCAGGTTGGCCGAGGGCATCGACACCAGAATCGCGCCGACCACGCCGTCGTCGGCGATCTGCAATTCCTCGCGGAAGGCATAATCGCCGATATGCACCGAGCCCGCCGAATTCCCGGCGATGACGATCCGCGCCGGATCGCCGCCCAGGCTGGCGATGTTGGCGCCGATCCAGGCCAGCGCCCCGGCCACGTCCTGCGCGCCCATCGGGAAGGTGCTTTCGGGCGCATAGCGGTAGTTCATCGCCACCGCGACGACGCCGTGCCGGGCGAACCAGCGGGCGACGTTCGCCGCGCCCGCCTTGTCACCGCGCACGAATCCGCCGCCGTGGGCGAACAGCAGCACCGGCAGGCCCTGCGCCCCCTCGGGGGCATAGACATCGAGCCGCTGGCGCTCGTGGTCGCCATAGGCCTGATCGGCGCTGACGCTCAGCCCGTCATTGGTTTCGGCGGCGTGCAGCGGGCCATACAATTGCAGGGTGGCGCCGACCATCTCGCGCGTCAGTTCAGCCCCGAGGCCGGGCAGCGCGGCGGCGATCTCGGGCGTGTTGGCCAGTTGCGCCTGCGCGCTACCGGCGGCCAGCAATGCGGCGATCAGGATCAGTCGTTTCATGTCATCCTCCCGGAATGGTAATTACAGCCGCAGCAGGGCGGCGGCGTTGTCGTGGCAGACGGCGCGGCGTTCGGCATCGGTGACCGGCGCCGCCTCGATCCATTCCCCGGCCTCTTCGGGCTTTTCGAACGGGTAATCGACGGCAAAGATCACCCGGTCCTGCCCGAGGGTATCGAGCGCGCAGCGCAGCGGCGCATCGGCGCAGACGCCCGAGGTCGTGACCCAGACGTTGCGCTTGAAATACTCGGACGGCGGCATCTGCAACTGCATCCCGCCGCGGTTGGAAATCTCCCACCGGCTGTCGAGCCGCCACAGCAGATAGGGCAGCGTCTCGCCCATATGGCCGAGGATCAGTTTCGCATTCGGATAGCGGTCGAACAGGCCGGAAAACACCAGCCGCAGCGCATGGGTGGCGGTTTCCACGGTCCAGGACCAGACCGGACCCCAGAGTTCGGGGTGGTCGTGGTACATCGCCACCTGTTCGGGCGGGTTGTTGGGGTGAATATAGATCGGCACGCCCAGATCGCCCGCGCGTTCCCACAGCGGTGAGTAGCGGTCATCATCCAGATAGGTGCCGCCGGTCTGGCCGTTGATCATGGCGCCCTGCATGCCCAGATCTCGCACGCAGCGTTCCAGTTCATCGGCCGCCGCCTGCGCGTCCTGCACCGCCAGATGCGCGAAGCCGCCATAGCGGTCCGGGCGTTTGGCAATCTGCTCGCCCAGGAAATCATTGACCTGCCGGGCCAGCCTTGTGGCGGTATCGACCCGCTTTTCCGCCTGCACGCCGGGACCGGCCAGCGACAGGACGGATTTCTGCACGCCGATCACATCCATGCCCGCCAGCCGCTGCTCGCCGAAATCCAGCAGCGCCTCGCGCGCCTTGCCGAACAGGGCCGGGCTGATGTTGCCCGCCGTCTTTCCGAAATACTCGAAGAAGTCGGGGTGCATGAAATGCTCTTCGAGCGCGATTTTCGGCGTATGGGTCATGGTCGGTCCTCAGAGTTCAAAGATTTTCTTCTCGGTGGCGTGCAGGCAGGCGCCCGGGCCCTTCGCGCCGATCAGGTAATTGTCGCAGATCACCGCAAAGACCCGCCCGTCATCGAAGCCGGGATGCACGGCCAGGCACATGCCCTCGGCCAGCGGCATCGTCTCATCCCGGCGGATCAGCGGGCGTTCGACCATCTCGCAGCCCTGCCCATGGGCATAGAGCCGGGTCTCCGGTGGCAGGCCGCGGGCCTGCATCCACTGGTCATGCGCGGCGGCGATATCCGCCGGTTTCGCGCCGGGTTTCATCAGCGCCAGGCTGTGGTCTTGTGCCTGCTTCATTAGCGCGAAGGTTTCCAGCAGGTGGTCGTCGGCGCGGCCCAGCACCATGGTGCGGGCGATTTCCAGATACAGGCCGCCCGGTCCGTTCACCTCGATCAGGATGGCGCGGTGATCGCCCGGCTGCATCGGCCGCGTCTGGAAGGGGCGCGGAAAGAAGCGGCTGGATTGCCCCACCGGCGCCGACAGGCCCAGCGTGATGCCCTGATCCGACCCCAGCCTGCGGCCCACCGCCTCGGCATGCGACGAGACCTCGCGGTCGGTCAGCCCGGGGCGCAGGAAATCGCAGACCTCGGCGAACACGCGGTCCTGCAGATGGGCGATCTGGCGGATCAGCGCCTGTTCCTCGGGGCTTTTCACGGCCTTCAGCGGGTCCAGCGTGTCGGTGGCATCGACCAGATCAAAGGTGTCGGTCAGCGCCTTGACCATGCCGTAGGGCATCGCCGCGGGCACCAGCGCGCCCACCCGCCGACAGCCCTGCAGCGCGCCCAGCAGCAAGTCGGTATCGTACTCGACGGTATAGACGATGGAATGGAACGACGGCGTGCCCAGCACCCGCCCGACCCCGCGCCAGGCCGGATCGCCGCGGTCCGGCGTGCGATCGGTGCCAAAGGCGCCCATTTCGATCACGCTCATCGGCCGGTCGGCAAAGAACACCACGGTCCGCGGATAGCCGTTCTGCGCCGGGACATCGGTGAACCAGCGGACATAGCCGCCGATCCAGTCCTCACGCGCGTGCATCACCAGCGCATCGAGGCCCAGTTCGGCCATGACCCGGCGGGCGATGGCCCAGCGGCGTTCCATCTCGGTGTCCGAAATCGGGGAATTGGTCTGCATGGTTTATCCCTTGTCCAGCCGGTGTTGCAGCGCGGCGGTGCCGCCCCTGACCCAATCGGCCATATTGGCCGCGATCACCGGCAGGGCCTGTTCGTGATAGGTGTCGGAGAAGCCGCCGACATGCGGAGTGACGATGCAATTGGGCGCCGACCAGAACGGGCTGTCTTCAGGCAGCGGCTCGGTCGAGAACACATCGAGCGCGGCCCCGGCGATGCGACCGCCCTGCAAGGCGGCCAGAACCGCCGCCTCGTCCACGCAGCCGCCGCGGGCGATGTTGACCAGAAAGCCCGTGGGTTTCATGGCCGCGATGGCCCGGGCGTTGACCAGATGATGCGTCGCGGGCGAATAGGGCACCAGAACCACGGTGAAATCGGCCTCGGCCATGGCCTGCGGCAGGTCGGCGCGGCTGAAAACCCGGGCAAAGCCCGGCACCTCGGCCCGCCCGTCGCTGACGCCGGTGACGCGCATGCCGAAGGCGGCAGCGATCCCGGCCAGCGTCTGCGCGATGGCGCCGAGGCCAACGCTGCACAGCGTCTTGTGCTGCAGCAGCGACTGGCGCCAGGGCTCCCAGCGCGCGGCTTTCTGGTTCTCGACCATCGCCGGAAAGCGCCGCGCCAGCGCCAGCATCGACAGGATTGCCAGCTCCGACATCTGCGGGCCGTGGATGCCGCCGCAATTGGTCAGCGCCACGCCCTTCAGCCCGGGATGCGCCAGCAGGTTGTCGATGCCGGTGGTCAGCGCCTGCACCCATTCGAGCTGCGGCGCCGCGGCGAACAGCGCGTCCGGGATATAGGGCGCGAGGCCGACGATGACCCGGGCCTCGGCGGCAAAGGGCAGGGCGTCTTCCAGCGTGATCGCGGGTTGATAGCGCGCGCCGGGCACCTGCGCGGCCAGTTTCCGGGCGTAATATTCCGCCTCGCTGTTGTAGATCAGCACAAGAGGGTCAGCCATCAGTAGAGCACTCCGGGTAGCCACAAGGTCAGCGGTGGCCAGGCAAGGATCAGCGCGATCAGGATCAGCGGCGCGATCAGGAACGGGGTGATGCCGCGGTACAGCACCTTCATCGGCATGTCGGGCACCTGCGCGCGGATGATGAACAGGTTCATGCCCACCGGCGGGGTTATCAGCCCCAGTTCGACCAGCACGGCGACCAGCACGCCGAACAGGATCGGATCGAAACCATAGCCGGTGACGACCGGCAGGAAGACCGGCACGGTGATCAGCACCATGCCGATGCCTTCGAGAAAGCAGCCCATGACGACATAGATCAGGATGATCAGGCCGATCACCAGGGCGGGCGACAGGCCCGCGTCCTGCGCCAGTTGCAGCAGGGTGACAGGCAGCCGGGTCTGGACGATGAACTGCGAGAACAGCGTGGCGCCGAGGATGATCATGAACAGCGCGCAGGACACGATGACCGAGGTTTGCACCGCCTTCACCAGCCCGTCCAGCGACAGCGAGCGGCGCAGGAAACCCAGCACGATGGCGCCAAAGGCGCCGACGCTGGCCGCCTCGTTGGGGCTGAACACCCCGGCGTAGATGCCGCCGATGGTGACGACGAACAGCAGCGCGAATTGCCAGGCGTGGCGCAGGGCGAGGATGCGTTCGAGCAGGCTGGCCGCCGCCTCGCGCGGGACATTGCCGGATCGGCGGGCGATCAGCAGCGCCACGGCGATATAGATCAGCATCAGCACGATGCCGGGGAACAGCGCGGCGGCGAACAGCCGCGCGACCGAGGCCTCGGCGATGGAGCCATAGATCACCAGGATGATCGACGGCGGGATCAGGATGCCCAGGCTGCCCCCGGCGGCGATGGAGCCGGAGGCATAGCCGTCATCGTATCCGGCCTTGCGCATTTCCGGCAGGGCGATGCGGGTCATCGAGGCGGCGGTGGCGACCGACGAGCCGCAGATCGCCCCGAACGCGCCCGAGGCCGCCAGCGAGGCCACCGCCAGCCCGCCGCGGATGCCCGACAGGATCACCCGCGCCGCCTTGAACAATTCGCCCGACATGCGCGAGCCCGACGCCACCTCGCCCATCAGCACGAAGAGCGGGATCACCGACAGGTTATAGTTCGAGGCGGTATCGAAAAACACCGTTCCGGCAACATATTGTGCCATGCCGAGGCTGTTGAGGAGGATGTTGCCGAAGATCCCGGTGAGGGCCAGCGCCAGCCAGACCGGCTGACGCAGGAACAAAAGGGCGAACATCACCGCGATGCCCGAGAGGCCCAGCGCGAAAGCACTCATTTCTCGTCCCTCTCGCGCCAATAGCCCAGGATCTGCACCGCCGCCGCCCAGAGGATGCCCAGCATCCCGGTCAGCAGCACGCCCCACAGCGCCCATTGCGGCACGCCCAGTTCCAGCGAGCGGTCGCCATAGCGCCAGGCGTTGCGCACCGGATCGAGCGAGGCCCAGCCGAAGAACAGCATCACCGCCGCGGTCAGCAGCGCGGCGATGCTGCCCAGCACCCGCACCGCGCGCGGGCCGATGGCGCCATCGATCAGGTCGATGACAATCTCGCCGCGCCGCACGATCACCGGGGCAAAGCCGAAGGCGACCATGACCAGCAGCAGGATGCTGACCGCGTCATAGGCGCCGCGCACCGGGCGGTTGAAGGCGCCGCGCATGACGACGTCGCCGACGACGACCAGCATCATCAGCACCAGCGCCGCCGAGGCGATCCACAGGAACACTGTCGCAAGCCGCGAGCGTTGAGAGGGGGGCAGACCGGTCATTCGCGGCTCCTTGTGGGAAAACAGCGGCCCGCCCGCGCCTGAGCGGGCCGCTGCGTCTTACTCGGTGTAGGCGGCGACGAAGTCGCTTGCCCGGCCGCCAACGGTTTCCACCGCCGTCGACACGATCCCCGAGAAGGCCTCGGCCAGGCTGCCGACCTGATCGTCGGTCAGCGTGACGATGGTGACACCGGCATCGACCATGTACTGGCGTCCGGCGGTTTCACCCTCGTCCCACAGGGCGCCATACCAGGCGGCACGGTCGGGGCCGGTGGTTTCGGTCACAAGCTGCTGTTGTTCCGGCGTCAGGCGGTTCCAGGCCGCATCGCCGATCACCAGCGCGAACGTGGCCGAGGCGAGCCCCGGCTCCATCGAATAGCGTGTCACCGGCGCCAGATCGAAGGCCTGCGTCGCCTCGAACGGGAAGGCCGCGCCATCGACGATGCCGCGGCTCATGCCGTCGGCGGTTTCCGCGGGCGGAACCGGCACCGGCGAGGCGCCCATCGCCTCGATGATCTGCTGCCAGACGCTGCCGGCATAGCGGATGCGCAGCCCGCTGACCGCCGACAGATCCGAGGGGTCGACGCTGGCGAAATGCATCTTCAGCGGCGGCGTGACCGCCATCCACAGGATATGCGTGCCCTCATGTTCCACCGCCAGATACTCGGGCGCCAGTTCGGTCAGCCGCCGCGAGGAGACCGCGCTGTCCAGCCCGGCCGAGGGATGGGTCAGCGGCAGGCCCGCCAGTTCGGTCATCGGGAACCGGCCCGGCGTGGCGCTGTGCAGGATCACGGCGATATCGGCCCCGCCCGAGCGCACCAGATCGAATTGCCGCGGCGGCGGCCCCAATTGCCCGGCCGGGAAGATCTCGACCTGCAATTCGCCGTTGGTCGCGGCGCTCAGTTCCTCGCCCCAGGCGGCGATGGCCCGGTTGAAGGTGTGGTTCGGCGGCAGATAGCTGGAAACGCGCAGCGTCTCGGCATAGGCGCCGACGCTCCAGCCGGTTGCCAGCGCGGCGACGGCGGCGAAGGTGGTCAGTTTCATGTCTCTCTCCCCAATTGACATGCGGGTGGTTCGGGCGATTGCCCGGCTTAGAGGTCCGCCCAGCGTTGACGCAGGGCGGGCCAATGGTCTTGCCCCGCCTTGCGCATCGCTTCGGCGCTGGCGGCGGGCATGTGGTTCTCGATGGCGGTGGCATAGGCGTCGGTGGCGCGCCAGGCTGCCAGCCAGGGCGCGATGGCGGGCCGGTCATCCCAGAACCCGGCCAGACCCAGACGGTCCAGCCGGTCGACATAAGCGACCAGCGCGACATCGGCGATGCCGATGGCCGCTCCGCCCATCCAGGGCGTCTGCGCCATGGCCGTCTGCATGTCGTCCAGCGTGCGGCGCAGATGCATCAGCGCCTGCCCGACATAGACCGAGCCAAGGCCGTTCACGATCAGGTCCTTGCGCTTGGCGCCCATCACGGGATCGGGGATTTTCGCCACCAGGGCGTCGATCTCGGCGGGTGTCGACTTGGCGATGATCGGGCCGCGCAACGCAGTGGCGAAGCTGAGCGTATTGATCGCAGCATGGATCGCCAGACAGCGCAGCAACCAGTGCTGCGCCGCAACCCGGCCCGCGCGGTGCTGCGGCATCAGCCGCCCGGCGTTATACTCGCGGTCGAGGTATTCGAGGATCAGCGAGGATTCGACGACCACCAGCCCGTCATCCACCAGCGTCGGCACCACCGCATCGGCGTTCAGCGCGCGGTAGGCGGGCGCGAATTGCTCGCCCGCCTGCAGGTTCAGCACCCGGCTGTCATAGGCCAGATCCATCAGCGCCAGCCCCAGACGCACCTTTTGCGAACAGACGCTGCCGGGGGCGTGATACAGGGTCAGCATCAGAATTTCACCTGATCGCCGCCCTTGAGATCGAGGATCTCGCGGGCCTCGTCCGGGGTGGCGATGATGTTGCCCAGATCCTCGATGATCCGGCGCACCTTGGCGACCTGCTGGGCGTTCGATTCCGCCAGTTCGCCGCGGCTGATGAACAGGCTGTCCTCCAGCCCGACGCGCACATGCCCGCCCATCTGGCTGGCCGTCACCGCCAGCGGAATCTGCGCCGCGCCCGCCGCCAGCACCGACCAGCGGTATTGATCGCCGAACAGCTTGTCGGCGGTGCGTTTGAGGAACACCAGATTGTCGATATCGGCGCCGATGCCGCCCAGGATGCCCAGCACGAATTGCAGGAAGATCGGCGCCTTGAACTGGCCCTGATCCATCATGAACTTCAGGTTATAAAGGTGGCCGACGTCATAGATCTCGTGTTCGAACTTGACGCGCTCAGGGGCCAGGGTTTCGGCGGCTTCCTTTATGTCCTTGAAGGTATTGCGGAAAATGTTGCCTTCGGAACCGGCGACATAGTCCTTTTCCCAGTCGAATTTCCATTCCTTGTAGCGCGCCGCCAGCCCGTGAAAGCTGAAGTTCAGGGAACCCATGTTCATCGAACACATCTCGGGCGAGAAGGTTTTCGCCGGGGCGATGCGCTGCTGGATCGTCGCGGTCAGCGAACCGCCGGTCGAGATGTTGACCACCGCGTCGGTGGATTGCTTGATGCGCGACAGGAAGGGCGCGAAATCGTCGGGGTTGATCGACGGCGCGCCGGTTTCGGGATTGCGCGCATGCAGATGCAGGATCGAGGCCCCGGCCTCGGCCGCGGCGATCGCCTGTTCGGCAATCTGGTCATAGGTCCAGGGCAGCGCATCCGACATGGTGGGCGTGTGGATCGCCCCGGTGACGGCGCAGGTGATGATGGTGCGGGGTTTGCGGGCCATGGTCAGGCTCCTTTGGTTGGCAGGCCGGCCACGCGCCGGCTGAGAGGGAACAGTTCAAGGCCCCAGCGGTCGCGCAGGAATCCCCACAGACCGCGCGGTGCCCAGAGCATGATGACAATGGCGACGACGCCCAGCGCAATCAGATAGAGCGTGCCCAGATCGGCCAGCGTCTCGCGCAGGGCAAAGAACACCAGCGTGCCGATGATCGGCCCCTCGATGGTGCCGATACCGCCGATGACGACGATGAAGATGACAAAGGCGGTCCAGTCGTTCGACGAAAAGGCCGCGTCGGGCGAAATGCGCAGTTTTTGCAGGAAGATCAGCGCGCCGACCAGCGCGGTCAGGCCCGACACCACCAGATAGACGGTGAATTTCGACCGCCAGATGTCGATGCCCAGCGACCGCGCCGCCAGTTCGTTGTCGCGGATCGCCGTCAGCGCCACGCCCTGGCGCGAGCGCAGGAACAGCACCACGGCGCCGATCACCAGCAGGCCCGCGCCCAGCGCCAGCCACCAGGCGACGGCTTCGCGCAGGTCGCGCCCCTCGGCCAGCGAGCGCACGATATCGGGCGTCAGCGAGGTGCCCGAACCGCCGCCCAGCGCCGAGACCTGGGCAAAGGTCAGGCGGAACACCTCGGCCACGACCCAGGTGCCGATGGCGAAATAGGCGCCGCGCAGCCGGAAGATCAGCACGGCGACCGGGGCGGCGATGGCCACCCCGGCGATCACCACCAGCGGCAGCGCGGCATAGGGATGGAACCCGGCCAGCATGGTCAGCGCAAAGAACAGATAGCCGCCAAAGCCGACATAGGCCTGCTGCCCCACCGAGACGAGGCCCGCATAGCCCGCCAGCAGATTCCACAGCGTTGCCAGCGACATATAGAGCGCGATCTCGCCCATCAGCCGCAGGTCGGCGCGACCGGCCCACCAGGGGGCGGCGATCAGGATCGCCACCAGCGGGATCAGCGCGATCATCCAGATCGTGGACAGGCGGGTGCGGCGGGTGACGTGCAGGGGGCTCATCCGTCCATCCTCGGGAACAGGCCGCGCGGGCGCACGGCAAGAATGATCAGGAACACCAGATGCCCGGCGAGGAGCTGATAGCCCGGGTTGATCTTGGCGCCGAGAGTCTGCGCCACGCCCAGAATGACCCCGCCCGCCAGCGTGCCCCACAGGTTGCCCAGGCCGCCGATGATGACCGCCTCGAACCCGAAGATCAGCCGCGCGCCGCCCGCCGCCGGATCGAACGAGGTGCGGATGCCCAGAAACACCCCGGCCAGCGCAGTCACGGCCAGCGACAGCGCCATGGCCAGCCCGAATACATGCGCCCGGTTCAGGCCCATTAACTGGGCCACGTCCTGCCGGTCGGAGGTGGCGCGAAAGGCGCGGCCCAGCGCGGTGTGGTAGAACATCCATTGCAGCGCGCCGATCACCGCGACGGCGCTGGCAAAGACGATGATCGGCATCGTCCCCAGCGCAATCGGTCCGACGGCGACCGAGGCGGTTTCGATGCTGCCCGCCTGCAGGTTCTGCGGATCGGCAGTATAGCCGATCAGCAGCGCGTTCTGCAGGATCACCGACAGGCCGAATGTCACCAGCAAGGGCGGCAGCAGATCCTCGCCCATGGTGCGGTTCAGGATACCGCGTTGCAGCACATAGCCGATCAGCGCCATCGACGGCACCACCAGCCCCAGCGCCATCAGCGGATTCAGCCCCAGGCTGACGCTGAAGGTCAGCGCGATATAGGCCGACAGCACGATCAGGTCGCCATGGGCGATGTTGACGAGGCGCATTACCCCGAAGATCAGGCTCAGCCCGGCGGCAAACAGGGCATAGAGCCCGCCCAGCAAGGTTCCCTGGATGACGGCGTTCAGCCAGTCCATGCGTCAGACTCCGAAATAGGCGCGGGTGATGTCCTCGCGCGCGACGGTTTGCGACGGTCCTTCCAGCGAGACCCGACCCTCTTGCAGGCAATAGACCCGCGACGAGACGCTGAGCGCCTTGGCGATGTCCTGTTCGACGATCACCGCCGTCAGCCCCTCGCCGACGATGCCGGGCAGCGCCTCATAGATCTGGCGGATGATGACCGGGGCGAGGCCGAGGCTGATCTCGTCCATCAGCACCAGTTCCGGGTTGGCCATCAGCGCGCGGCCGATGGCGACCATCTGCTGCTGACCGCCCGACAGCGAGGTGCTGGCCTGGTTGCGGCGTTCTTTGAGCACCGGAAACAGCGCATAGACCCGCTCCAGCGACCAGGGCCCCTTGCGGCCCAGTTGCCCGCCGATAATCAGGTTTTCCTCGACCGACAGCGACGGGAACAGCAGCCGCCCCTCAGGCACCAGCGCGATGCCCAGCGCCGCCACCTGATCGGCGCGCAGGGCGCCGATGGGCTGGCCCTTCCAGCGCACCGTCCCCGGCTTGTTGCGGATCAGCCCGGCGAGCGAGCGCAACAGCGTCGTCTTGCCCGCGCCGTTGGCGCCGATCACCGCCACCACCTCGCCGGGGATGACATGCAGGTTGATGCCGTAAAGCGCCTGAAAGTCGCCGTAATGCGCATCCAGCGCGTCGATCTGCAGGATGGGGTCAGGCATCGGCTTCGATCCCCAGATAGATTTCCTTGACTTCGCGGCTCTGCATGATCGCCTGCGGCGCGCCCTCGGCGATCTTCTTGCCGAAATCGATGACGATCAGCCGGTCGACCACCGCCAGCAGCGCATGCACGACATGCTCGATCCAGACGATGGAAACGCCGGTGGCGTGGACGTCCTTGATGGTGGCGATCAGGGCGTGGCATTCGTGTTCGGTCAGCCCGCCGGCGATTTCATCCAGCAGGATCACCCGGGGTTTGGCACAAAGCGCGCGCGACAATTCCAGCCGCTTGCGTTCCAGCAGCGTCAGCCCCCCGGCGCGGGTATTGGCCTTGGCCAGCAGCCCGGTGCGTTCCAGCACGTCGAGGCACAGCGTATCCGCCTCGCGCCCGCTCAGCCCGGCGCCCTGCGTCGCGGCGACATAGGCGTTTTCGAACACCGTCATATGCGCGAAGGGCTGCGGCACCTGAAAGCTGCGGGCGATTCCGGCGCGGCAGCGGCGCGCGGCCGACCAGCCGGTGATGTCCTGACCGTCCAGCCGGATCGTGCCGCCGTCGGGTGGCAGCGTGCCGGTAACGAGGTTGAACATCGAGGTCTTGCCCGCGCCGTTCGGCCCGATCACGCCCAGCGCCTCGCCGGGGGCCAGCGACCAGCTTTGCTCGTCGGCGACGACGATGGCGCCGAAAGCCTTCCTGACGCCGTGCAGTTCCAGAATCGCGGACATGGTGTTTCCCGTGGTGGTGGGGGGGCCGCCCGGCGGGCGGCCCCGGTTCGGCTCAGCCCAGCAGCATCAACTCGCCGGTGACGGGAATGTTCGGCGCGGTGGCGTTGGCGACGATCTTCAGATCGATGCCGTCGCCCTCGCGCTGCCATTGACCGGCGACCAGCGGCGTCTTGGTCACATTGGGCACCGGGCCATTGGCCCAGTTCACCGGCCCGACGATGGTGTCGATGTTGGTGGTGCGGATCGCCTCGCGGATGGCATCGGCATCCTCCAGATCCTGCGCGCGGCTGACCACATTGGCGACCACTTCGAACAACGCGTGTTTGAAGCCGATCGGCTGGGTCCAGGGGCGGCCGGTGGCGGCGGTATAGCCGCCCGCCAGATCGCGCGCCGAGGCGCCGGTCAGCGAGCTGCTGAACGGATGCGACGGCGACCACCAGACCTCGGACGACAGGCCGATGCCGCGGTCG
>JAANMY010003707.1_pt1 | contig 12373 bp, 12 predicted proteins | sample 7279691 | NCBI WGS metagenome assembly JAANMY01 (sample SAMN14094543, study PRJNA606508) | bioreactor metagenome | isolation source: A lab-scale SPAN reactor treating ammonium-rich wastewater day 388 | place: Ireland: Galway | collected 2018-02-07
GTCAAACCCGCGCAGGACACGCTCTACGGCGGCTATGCGGGCTATTTCCGCGACCCAAACGGGCACTTGTGGGAAATTGTCTGGCAGAGGAAGCGCGCCCGGCGCGACTCGTTCATGATCGCCGCCGCCGCCAGCATGACCGGCAGGTGCCGGCGCACCTCCTTCTCACGGCTCCCGGGCAGCAGCGCCACCGACAGGCCATCCTCGTCCCGATCCTCCCCGCGAGACACGAAGAGCCGATCCAGGATGGGGTGGCCCACCCAGGACACCTTGAGTTTCGGCGCCCGTTCCTTGTACCAGGCCTCCTCGAACGGGAGGATCGCCAGCAGCAGGTCGGCATGCTTTTCCAGCAGCGCGGCGCGCCCGGGCTTCCACGCCCAGACCTGCGGGCTCACGTAATAGATGATCTTCGCCTCGGGCAGGATCGGGCGGATGCGGCGCATGAAGCGGAGGTTGAAGCCCGGGTAATCGATGAGCACGATGGCGTTGGGCTGCAGCGCGCTGCAATCCTTCACCATCTGCGAGAAGAAGCGCAGGAATTTCGGGTATTGGCGCAGGACATCCCAGATGCCGATCACCCCGTGGGAGGCCAGCGCCAGCGACTGCCGCTGGCCCGCCGCCAGCATCCGTTCCCCCCCGGCCCCGTAGCACTCGATGGCCCGGTGGCGCTGCGCCAGCGCCTCGATGAGCTCGGCGCCCAGGTGGTCGCCGCTCGCCTCGCCGGCGATCAGGAATACGCGCATGGCCTAACCGCCGGGCGACGGCCTCCCGGCCCTCCCGGCGTTGACCGACCAGATGCGGTCCGTGATCTCGATCGCCACGTCCAGCGCGGCGGCCCCCTGCTCGCCGCTGACGACCGGCTCCCGCCGCACACGCGCGCACTCCGTGAACGACTGCAGCTCCAGCCGCAGCGGCTCCTCCTTCTCGAGCGGCACCCTCTCGCGGAGGATCTGCGATTTCACCTTGCGGTAGATCTCGCCGGACTGATTCTGGTAGTCGAGCGAGATGTAGGTGTCCTCCTGGAAGATGCGGATCTTGCGCATCTTCTCCGGGCTGATGCGGCTGGTGGTGATGTTCGCGACGCAGCCGTTCTCAAAACGGATCCTGGCGTTGGCGATATCCTCGCCCTGGCTGAGCACCGCCACGCCGACGGCGTCGATCGACTGGATCGGCGAGCGCACCAGATGGAGGATGACCTCGAGGTCGTGGATCATCAGGTCCAGCACGACCCCGATGTCGGTGCTGCGGCCCGGGTAGGGTGACAGGCGGTGCGCCTCGATGAAACGCGGGTGCGTGAGCCGCTCCTCGAGGACGCGCAGCACGGGGTTGAAGCGCTCGATGTGACCCACCTGGAGCACCGCGCCATGGGCGCGCGCCAGGCGCACCAGCTCGCGGGCCGGGTCGGGCGAATCGGTGATCGGCTTCTCCAGCAGCACGCTGCGCCCCGCCGTGAGGAACGGCTTGGCGACCTCGAAATGGGTGGAGGTCGGCGTCGCCACCGAGACCGCGTCAACCTGCTCGACCAGATCCTGGAGCGACGCGCACGAGCGGATGTCGTACTGCTGCGCGATGGAGCGGGACACCGCGGGGTCGATGTCGTACACCGCGACGAGCTGGACATCCTCCAGCAACGAATAGATGCGGGCGTGCTCCCTGCCGATGTGGCCCACACCCACGACGCCAACCCTGAGCTTTTGCATAGGCTTATCCGATGGCGACGAGCGTTACCCGAAGCCGAGAGGCAAGCTCGGTTAGTGTTTCCATGCGCAAAAGCAAGGTTTTTCTCGCCTCGACCGCGACGAGCGCGATGCCGGATTCGGCCGCGACCTCGAGGGTGCGGGGGCCGACGACCGGCACATCGAAGCGCAGGTCCTGTCCGGGCTTGCTCACCTTGACGGCGACGGCGCCCCCGCGCCCGAGCGCCCCGCCGCGGCGCATCATGTCGTTGGTCCCCTCGAATGCCTCGACCGCCAGCACGGTGCCGTTCTTCACGACCACCGCCTGCCCGATGTCGAGCCGGCTGACCTCCTTGGCCACGCGGAAGCCGTAACCCGCCTCGCGCAAGAGCCGCGCCTTGGGCCGCGGCCCGACCCTCCAGCCGGGTTCCGGCAACCGGTCCTCCAGGAAGGTCGTCGCCGGCGCCAGTTCCACCCCCGCCGCGGCCAGTTCCCCCGCGATCGCGCCGAAGAGCGTCTCGGCATTGCGCTCCGACAGGCGCGCCAGCAGCACCAGGGCCTTGAGATCCGGGCGCAAATCGAAGAGATTCTTCGGGCGGATCTGTCCGGCCATGACCGCGCGGTTGACCCCGGAGCCCTTGAGGTGCCCGATCAGGCGGCCGAGTTGCCCCACGCGCATCCACGCGACATCGTCCGCCGCGCCGGCGATGGCCGGGTCGGTCTCCCCCTCAAACGCGCACGCCACGATCCGTCCCGCGCCCGCCCGCCGCGCCGCCTCGATCCATTCCAGGGGATAATCCCCCCGTCCGGCGATCAGGCCGATTGGCTCCATCCCGGGAGCATGGGCCATCTCCGGCGACGAATCAAGGGATGGCGGTGGCCCCTGAACACGCCGTAACAGGGCCAGGGCACGGGTCGCTCACGCTCCCCGCTACGTCGCTGTCGCGTTTCGCGAGCGAGATTTCGGGGTAGCCCCGAGCGTGAGCGAGCGGGGATCGGTCCGGGCAACATGCGTCCGCCAGCGAAGGCGCCGCTTCCCTACCTGACCTGTATCGGCTCGGACCACCCGGCCTGCGCGGCGTGCTCCTCGTCACTGCAGGCCGTGTTGGTCGGCACGCCGGCCGGCGCATCGCTGGCCCGCACCATGCCCTCCCGGATCAGCCAGGCCTCCAGTTCTTCCCCGCTGACATCCGCCAGAATCCTCCCCCCGATGTCCAGTGTGGGCTGGAGTGTCTGGCCACTCTTCTGCACCATCTCCGCGTAGTTCGCGGGTTCGCCTATGATGTCGCGGTCCTCGAACGGGAGATTGTACTTCTGAAGAATGGCGCGCACACCGCGGCTCCAGCCGCACGAGGGCTTGAGATACGCCGTGATCTTGGTGGGTTGCTTCGGCTCGGGCATGGGCGGAGTATAAGCGGGAATCGCAACCGCGCAACTCGCCTTATGCCGCCGCGCCGCCGGCGGGGGCCCCCGTGACCCTGACCGAGATCCGGGCTATCCTCGCCGAGCGCGGCCTCGCGCCCCGGCGCCGCTTCGGCCAGCATTTCCTGTACGATGAGAACCTGTGCCGTTGGCTGGTGCGCGAGGCCGGCCTCGCGCCCGGCGAACCCGTCTGGGAGATCGGCCCGGGCCTGGGCAGCCTCACCGAGGCCCTGATCGCCGCGGGCCATCCCGTCCGCGCCATCGAGATCGATCGGGGGTTCGTGGCGTTCCTCGAGGAGCGCTTTGCCGACACCGGCGCCTTGGAAGTTTTCGGTGCCGACGCCGTGGATTTTTGCGAGGCGGGGCGCCTCCGGGGACGCGTGGTGATGGGCAACCTCCCCTACAACGTGACCACCCCCCTCATCATGGCGCTGGTCGGCAGCGGTGCCGCCGAGCAGATGCTCTTCATGGTACAGGAGGAGGCCGCCGATCGCCTCGTGGCCGTCCCCGCCACCCCCGCCTACGGCGCCGTCACCGTCCTAGTCCAATCCCGTTGCCAGGTCACCTTCCTGCGCCGCATCCCCCCCAACGTCTTCTACCCCGCCCCCGCCGTCGATTCGGCCATCATCCGGATCCGCCTCCTCTCAGAGGGCCTCCCCCAGGATGCCTTCGCCCACCTCGATGCCCTTGTCCGCAGAGGCTTCTCACACAAACGCAAACAGTTAGCGAAAATTTTGGCCGATTGGATTCCGCCCGGTGCCACCCGCCCGATAGGGCGACCCCACTGGGAAACCGCCCTGCGGCGCCTCGGCATTCGCCCCGACGCCAGGGCCGAGGACCTCGCCCCGGCCACTTGGCAGGCCCTCGCCCGCGCGACCCCAATGAAAAATTCTTGAAAAATCCCTTGACGGAGACGCCCGGAGGCGACAAATTCGCGGTTCACTTTGGCTGGACAAGACGGGCGCTCCGTGTCCTCCCGCGCAGGCGCGCGGGTCGAGGCGGGATGCTCGTTGCGGGATGCGCGTCGGCGCCGCCCATGTCGGCCGGAGTGACAACTCGACGCCTGGAGACACGAAGCAACGACAGAGAAGACAGCGGATCTGCCCACGTAGCTCAGTCGGTAGAGCACGTCCTTGGTAAGGACGAGGTCGTCGGTTCAATCCCGATCGTGGGCTGTCGGAACGAAACGAAAGTCGCGGGCGGGTGACGAGAAGCTTGGAACAACCGGCAAACTGAGGAGAAGAGAAGCACTATGGCGAAGGAAGCGTTCAAGAGGGACAAGCCCCACGTCAACATCGGCACCATTGGTCACGTCGACCACGGCAAGACCACGCTCACCGCGGCGATCACGTCGGTCCTGGCCAAGAAGGGCCTGGCGGAGGCCAAGAAGTACGACGACATCGATAACGCGCCCGAGGAGAAGGAGCGCGGCATCACGATCAACACCGCGCACGTCGAGTACCAGACCGAAAACCGGCACTACGCCCACGTCGATTGCCCGGGACACGCCGACTACATCAAGAACATGATCACCGGCGCCGCCCAGATGGACGGCGCCATCCTCGTGGTCAGCGCCACCGACGGCCCGATGCCCCAGACCCGCGAGCACATCCTGCTCGCCCGCCAGGTCGGCGTCCCCGCCCTCGTGGTCTACATGAACAAGGTCGACATGGTCGACGACAAGGAGCTCCTCGACCTCGTCGAGCTCGAGATCCGCGACCTGCTCACCAAGTACGAATTCCCCGGCGATGAGATCCCCATCGTCAAGGGCAGCGCCCTCAAGGCCCTCGAGGCCGGCGACCCCTCGCACGAGGACTGCAAGTCGATCCTCGACCTCATGAAGGCCGTCGACGAGTACATCCCGATGCCCGAGCGCCCGAAAGACCAGCCCTTCCTGATGGCGGTCGAGGACGTGTTCAACATCGAGGGTCGCGGCACCGTCGCCACCGGCCGCGTCGAGCGCGGCATCCTGAAGCGCATGGAGGAGGTCGAGATCGTCGGCATCAAGCCGACCCAGAAGACCGTCGTCACCGACATCGAGATGTTCCGCAAGCTCCTCGACTCCGCCGAGGCCGGCGACAACGTCGGGATCCTGCTGCGCGGCATCAAGAAGGAGGACATCGAGCGCGGCCAGGTCATCTCCAAGCCCGGCTCGATCACCCCGCACAAGAAGTTCAAGGCCGAGGTCTACGTGCTCACGAAGGAGGAGGGTGGCCGGCACACCCCGTTCTTCAGCAACTATCGGCCGCAGTTCTATTTCCGGACGACCGACGTCACCGGCACCATCAAGCTCCCCGAGGGGGTCGAGATGGTCATGCCCGGCGACAACATCTCCATCGAGATCGAGCTCATCAACCCGGTCGCCATGGAGAAGACCATCCGATTCGCCATCCGAGAGGGTGGCCGCACCGTCGGCGCCGGTCGGGTCGCCGAGATATTGGAGTGATGTTGAATTTTAGGCCGCGACGGCGCGGGTGGATAGCCGAACAGGAGAGTAGCTCAATTGGTAGAGCAGCGGTCTCCAAAACCGCCGGTTGCAGGTTCGAGTCCTGTCTCTCCTGCCAGCCCACGGTGAATCCGGGGCCGCCCGTGCCGCGTAGGTCTGGAGGGGCAAGGCCGTGAATCTATTCATCGCGCAGACGAACGAGATGGCCGCGGGGCCGCAGGGCGGCGCCGCCGGCGCCCTCCAGTGGCTCAAGCTCAACTGGGGCATTGTCGGCTGGGGCGTCGGGCTCGGCATCCTCGCCCTCCTCGCCTGGCAGAATCGCGAGGCCATCCGCCGGTTCTCGCGCGAGGTGATGGTCGAGCTCCGGAAGTGCTCCTGGCCCTGGGACCCCACCCAGTCCGGCCTGCGGAAGTACAAGGAGCTCATCGACTCCTCCGTGGTCGTCCTGGTCTCCATGGTGCTGCTGGGTGCCTTCACCAGCGTCGTGGATTTCTTCCTCCTGAAGGCCACGGGCCTCGTCATCCACTGGAAGCTGTAGGAACCCCATGACCGACGCCGATCCGCAGCAAGGGTTTGAGCCGCAGCCCCTCCCGCCGGAAGCCGGGGACGAGGCGCGGGCCGGGGGCGACGCCCCGCCGGAAGAGGCCGCCCCGCCGGAAGAGCCGCGGCACCCGAACTACGAGAAGGCGCAGTGGTTCGCCCTGCACGCGCTCAGCGGCCAGGAGTATCGCGTCCGCGAGCATCTCATGCGCCGCCGCAAGACCGAGGAGCTCGCCGACGTCATCCACGAGATCGTCATCCCCACCGAGCGCATCTCGGAGGTCAAGCGCAACAAGAAGATCGAGACCGAGCGCAAGCTCTACCCCGGGTACGTCTTCGTGCTCGCCAACCTCCTCGACGACGACAACAACATCGTCGAGCGGACATGGTATAGCCTCCGCGAGACCCCGGGCGTCATCGGCTTCGCCGACGGCCAGCGGCCCATCCCGATGCGGATCGGCGAGGTCGAGGCCATGCTCGCCCAGATGAAGGCCTCCGAAGAGCGCGTCATCCCGAAAACAAAATTTGCGGTCGGCGACCGCGTGAAAGTGGGCGACGGCCCGTTCCTCAACCAGGACGGCGCCGTCGAAGAGGTTTACCCGGACAAGGGCCGCCTGCTGGTCTCGGTGAACATCTTCGGGCGCAGCACCCCGGTCGAACTCGAATATTGGCAGGTGGAGAAGCAGTAGGACACCATGGGCAAAGAGATTGTCGCACAGATCAAGTTGCAGATTCCGGCGGGCCAGGCCAACCCGGCGCCGCCGGTCGGCCCCGCGCTCGGCCAGCAGGGCGTCAACATCATGGCCTTCTGCAAGGAGTTCAACGCCCGCACGCAGAAGCAGGCCGGCGACATCCTCCCGGTCGTGATCACCGTTTTCAAGGACAAGAGTTTCACGTTCATCACCAAGTCGCCGCCCGCCGGCGTACTGCTCAAGAAGGCGGCCAAGATCGCCAGCGGCTCCAAGGAGCCCAACAAGACGAAGGTCGGCAAGGTCACGCGGGCCCAGGTGATGGAGATCGTGCGGCTCAAGATGCAGGACCTCAACTGCTCCGACGAGGAAGCGGGTTTCCGCATCATCGCGGGCACGGCCCGGCAGGCGGGCATCGAGATCGTGGATTGAGGCGCCTGACGCGCCCCGCCGGGTGGCGGGGATGCGGCGGCGCGTCGTAGGAGATCGCGGCCGAGACGCGATCGAAGGAACTACGGGAGAAGGCACAGTGGCGAACAAGAGAAGCAAACGTTACAGGGAGGCGGCGAAGCTGGTCGAGGGAGACCGGCAATACTCGCTCGCCGACGCGATCAAGGTCATCAAATCGATGCCTCAGGGCAAGACCAACCAGACGCTCTCGATGGCGTTCAAGTTGTCCGTGGACCCGAGGCAGAGCGACCAGGCGGTGCGCGGCACCGTCAACCTGCCCCACGGCAGCGGCAAGGCCGTCCGCGTGCTGGTCTTCGCCAAGGGCAAGGCCGCCGATGACGCCAAGGCCGCCGGCGCCGACATCGTCGGCTTCGAGGAACTCGTGAAGAAGGTCTCCGAGGGCTTCCAGGACTTCGACGTGGCGGTGGCCACGCCCGAGGCCATGCAGGAGGTCCGCAAGCTGGGCCGCGTCCTCGGCCCGCGCGGCCTCATGCCGAACCCCAAGACCGGCACCGTCACCGACGACACCGCCACCGCCGTCAAGGCCTGCAAGGCCGGCCGCGTCGAGTTCAAGGTCGACAAGGCCGCCAACCTCCACGTGCCCTTCGGCAAGGCCGCCTTCACCGAGGAGCAACTCGTCGAGAACGGCATGGCCGTCGCCGATGCGATCTACAAGGCCAAGCCCGCCTCGGCCAAGGGCACCTACATCGAGCGCGCCTTCGTGAGCGCCACCTTTTCCCCCGGCCTCCGGCTGGACCTCGCCGAATTGGCATCGAGGAAGAACTGAACGGGTAACGACACAGGAGAAACCACCGCATGAGACCCGAAAAATCGATCCTGCTCGACGAGATCAAGGCGCGAATCCAGAACAGCCCCTACGCCATCGTCACCGACTACACCGGGCTGAAGGTCGCCGAGATCTCCGAGCTCCGCAAGCGCCTCCGCGCCGTCGGCGCCCGCTACACCGTCGTCAAGAACACCCTGCTGCGGCTCGCCTCCCAGCAGGTCGGCTGGCCACAGTTCGACGAGATGCTCTCGGGCCAGACCGCCATCGTGGCCGGCAGCAGCGATGTCTGCTCCGCCGCCAAGACGGTCAAGAATTTCGCCTCCGAGTTCAATCGCCCCGCGATCCGGGGAGGCGTGCTCGACGGCCGCGTGCTGGCCGCCGCGGATGTCGCGGCGCTGGCGGACCTCCCCTCCCGGGAGGCCCTGCTCGCAAGCCTGCTCGGCGTCATCAACGCCCCGGCCTCGACCCTCGCGCGGCTCATTCAGGAGCCCGGGTCGCAGCTGGCGCGCGTCATCAAGGCCAAGGCCGACAAGGGAGGCGCCTGAGCCAAGGGAACGATCTGCCCCGGGTGCGACGGCGCAGCCGCCGCGGACGGGGCAACAGAAAAGAGAAAAGGGCAGAACAACCAATGGCTGGCAACCCCTAGTCCCGAAGCCCTTCGGGAATAATTGGGCCGCGGGTGCGGCCCGCTAGGAGACCGGTCGCAGGTAAGGAAGAAAATATTATGGCAGCAGATCTGGATTCGATCGCTGAGAAGCTGAGCGCGCTGACCGTCCTCGAGGCCGCGGAGCTCGTCAAGAAACTCGAGGAGAAGTGGGGCGTCAGCGCCGCGGCCCCGGTGGCCGCCGTCGCCGTCGCCGCCCCCGGCGCCGGTGGGGCAGCCGCCCCGGCCGCCGAGGAGAAGACCGCGTTCGACGTCATCCTGGCCGATGCCGGCTCGAACAGGATCGGGGTCATCAAGGAGGTCCGCGCGTGCGTGGCGGGCCTCGGCCTCGCCGACGCCAAGGCGCTCGTGGAGTCCGCCCCGAAGCCCATCAAGGAGGGCGCCACCAAGGAAGAGGCGGCCGAGATCAAGAAGAAGCTCGAGGCCGCCGGCGCCAAGGTCGAGATCAAGTAACGGCGTACCGATGTCCTGCCCCGTGCGGCGCGCGTCGCCGACGGGGCAGTGATCGGGCCGCCATACGAGCCAGACGGAGACCATAGCGCGAGACGAAGCCATGCGGGACAACGTGAAGCAACAGGACAGAAACTATTTCGGCCGGATCAGCGAGGCGCTGGAGCCGCCCAATCTCATCGAGCTCCAGCTCAACTCGTACAAGGACTTCCTCCAGAAGGAGGTGCCGCCCAACCGCCGCAAGCCCGAGGGCCTCCAGGGGGTCTTCGTCGAGGTGTTCCCAATCGAGAGCTACGACGGCAAGGTCAAGCTCGAGTTCGTCAGCTACGAGATCGGCGACCCCAAGATGACCGCGCTGGAGTGCCAGCGGGAGGGGCAGTCGTACTCCGCCCCCCTCTACGTCACCTTCCGGCTCCGCGACGAGAACGCGGGCAAGGCCGAGGTCAAGGAAGAGCGCGTCTACATGGGCGAGACCCCGCTCATGACCGACGCCGGCACGTTCATCGTCAACGGCGCCGAGCGCGTCGTCGTCAGCCAGCTCCACCGGAGCCCCGGCATCTGCTTCGAGAGCACCGTCCACGCCAACGGCAAGATCCTCCACTCCTTCCGCATCATCCCCGACCGCGGCAACTGGATGGAGGTCATGTTCGATACCTCCGACCTGCTCTACGTCTACCTGGACCGACGCAAGCGCCGCCGCAAATTCCTCATCACCACCTTCCTCCGCGCGCTGGGCTATGGCTCCGACCGCGAGATCATCTCCCTCTTCTACCCGATCGAGAAGCTGGACCTGGAGGGCGAGCTCGACGACGAGGCGATCGCCTCCCGCGTGCTCATCGCGGACGCGATGGACCCCGCCAATCCCGAGATGGTCCTGGCCCGCGCCTTCGAGCCCCTCTCCCGCACCATCGTGCGCCAGCTGCTCGACGCGGGCATCACCGAGGTCGAGGCCATCGACACCCGCGTCGACGACGCCGTGGTCAAGGCCCTCAAGAAGGATCCCACGCGCGATACCGAGGACGCCCTCAAGGATATCTACCGGCGCCTCCGGCCCGGCGATCCCCCCACCTCCGCCAACGCCCGCGCCCTCCTCAAGCGCCTCTTCTTCGACCCGAAGCGCTACGACATCAGCCGGGTCGGCCGCTACAAGATCAACCAGAAGCTGGGCCTCGAGGTCGACCTCGAGACCCGCGTCATCACCAACGAGGACATCGTCGCGGCCACCCGCTACCTCCTCAACCTCCGCCGGGGCGAGGGTTCCGTCGACGACATCGATCACCTCGGCAGCCGCCGCGTCCGCACCGTCGGCGAGCTGCTCTCCAACCAGTGCCGCACCGGGCTGGCCCGCACCGAGCGCCTCGTCAAGGAGCGCATGACCCTCTTCGACGTCAACATCGAGGGCATGACCCCGCAGAAGCTCATCAACCCCAAGGCCCTCTCCGCCGCCATACGCGACTTCTTCGGCCGCAGCCAGCTGTCGCAGTTCATGGACCAGATCAACCCGCTCTCGGAGCTGACGCACAAGCGGCGCCTCTCCGCGCTCGGCCCGGGCGGCCTCTCGCGCGAGCGGGCCGGCTTCGAGGTCCGCGACGTCCACCCCTCCCACTACGGGCGCATCTGCCCCATCGAGACCCCGGAGGGCCCCAACATCGGCCTCATCTCCTCGCTGAGCTGTTTCGCCCGCGTCAACGAGTACGGCTTTATCGAGACCCCCTACCGACAGGTCAAGGGCGGCCGCCTCACCGGCGAGATCCACTACCTCACCGCCGATCAGGAGGAGAACTACGTCGTCGCGCAGGCCAACGTCAACGTCGACGAGAAGGGCCACCTCTCCGACCCCAAGGTCACCGTCCGCTACCGCGGCGAGTTCCTCGAGGTCGAGCCCAACCGCGTCCACTACATGGACGTCTCGCCCAAGCAGCTGGTCTCGGTCGCCGCCAGCCTCATCCCGTTCCTCGAGCACGATGACGCGAACCGCGCGCTCATGGGCTCCAACATGCAGCGCCAGGGCGTGCCGCTGATCCGCACCGAGGCCCCGCTGGTCGGCACCGGCCTCGAGGGCCGCGTCGCCCGCGACTCCAAGGCCGTCATGACCGCCGTCGCGCCGGGCAAGGTCGCCTCCGTCAGCGCCAACTTCATCATCGTCACCAAGGACGGCGAGATGCCCGAGGGCCGCAGGCACCTCAAGACCGACCCCGAGAAGGGGATCTGGGTCTACGAGCTCAAGAAGTTCATGCGCAGCAACGCGGGCACCTGCGTCAACCAGAAGCCCTTCGTCGCCAAGGGCCAGCGGGTCCACGCCGGCGACGTCATAGCCGACGGGCCCTGCACCTCCGGGGGCGAACTCGCCCTCGGCCGCAACGTGCTGGTCGCGTTCATGCCCTGGAACGGCTACAACTTCGAGGACGCCATCCTCGTCAGCGAGAAGATCGTCAAGGACGACATCTACACCTCGATCCACATCGAGGAGTTCGAGATCAGCGCCCGCGACACCAAGCTCGGGCCCGAGGAGATCACCCGCGACATCCCCAACGTCGGCGAGGAGGCCCTCAAGAACCTCGGCCACGACGGCGTCATCCGCATCGGCGCCGAGGTCGGCCCCAACGACATCCTCGTCGGCAAGATCACGCCGAAGTCGGAGACCGAACTCGCCCCCGAGGAACGCCTCCTGCGCGCCATCTTCGGCGAGAAGGCCGCCGACGTGAAGGACTCCTCCCTCCGCGTCCCCTCCGGCGTCTACGGCATCGTCATGGACGTCAAGGTCTCCTCCAACATCAAGAAGAACGACCGCGTCAAGATGACGCCCCAGGAGGCCAAGCGGCAGCTCAAGCAGATCGACGACGAGTACAACAAGAAGGTCACCGAGCTCAAGGACAAGCTCACCGAATCGCTCTCCAACATCCTGCTCGGCGAGAAGATCCCGCTCGACGTGATGAACGGCGAGTCCGGCGAGATCATCATCCCGGCCAACCGCAAGATCACCAAGACGCTGCTGCGGAAGCTCGCCGACGTCTACAATCACATCGAGATCGACCCGAGCCCGATCCGCATCAAGATCCGCGAGATCATCGGCCAATACGAGGGCAAGTTCGAGCAGCTCGAGAACGAGAAAATGATGCAGGTCGACCGCATCGAGAGCGGCGACGACGTGGACCCCGGCATCATCAAGCAGGTCAAGGTCTACGTGGCCAGCAAGCGCAAGCTCAGCGTCGGGGACAAGATGGCGGGTCGCCACGGCAACAAGGGCGT
>JAANMY010003708.1_pt1 | contig 12371 bp, 8 predicted proteins | sample 7279691 | NCBI WGS metagenome assembly JAANMY01 (sample SAMN14094543, study PRJNA606508) | bioreactor metagenome | isolation source: A lab-scale SPAN reactor treating ammonium-rich wastewater day 388 | place: Ireland: Galway | collected 2018-02-07
GCAGACGGTTGTATCGATCGGATGCGTGGTGATGTCGGCCAGGTTGCTGGTCGCGGTCCTGCTCAGGAGTGTCTGTCGGACCCAGCCGGTGTAGGTCGGGAAGGCAACCTTCCAGTAGTAGTAGCCCTTGGCGTATATGCCGCGAAGCGAATGGTCGAGGATCGTTCCGGTGGTATTGGTACTCACGGTCCCGAAGGAGAGGAAGTTGCTGCCCGGTCCGCTGTATACCGTTGTGTTGCCGGTCGCTTTGACCGTGTCCCCGCTCTTGAACGCCGTCGATTGGAGCTTGGGCTGGTTGACGCACATGAAAAGGCTGTTGGGGACCGAACGCTCGCTGCCGTCGGATGGGTCATTCTTGATGACGCCGTTCACGACCATGACCGACGATCCGCCGCCGTCGTGGGAGATGGCCAGCTTGGCGCCGAGCGTGAAGCGGCAAAAGTCGGATAACTGCGAGAAGTCCATTCCGATGCTCGTTGTCGAGCGTCCGTCGTTCACGACGAAGAAGACGTAGTCGTCGTTGATCGCGCTGGCCGTTCGAGGCGCGACGAGACCGCCCATGGGAACCGCCAGAGGGGCAGCGTAATCGTCGAGGATGTAGAGAAGAAATAGTCCGCCCACTGTGGCGTACGCCTCGGACCAATTCCCGCCGCCCGCGGCGAAGTCGAGCTGCAGCGAGAGTTGGGCGCCGACGCTTACGTTGTTCTGGAGGGTGGTGGCGGCCGTGCCGGTAGCCGACAGCACCACGTGGTCGAACGGGATCGAGGTCGATCCCGCGGCGACGCGAATCTGCCGGACGGTCCCGACCGCGGCTTCGCCTGAAGGGTGCACGCCCATCGGGCGGGTCATCTCGACGAGCACCTCGACGCCGCTGCTGTCTGTTTTGGTGTTCGCACCGTAGACATTGGTATAGGCGATGAGCTGATCGGTTCCGCGGGCGGTGTTGATGTTGGTGATGCTCTGGTTGACGCCGGTCGAATACCGAACGCGCGTGGTATTCAAGCCGCCGGTGTTGGCCAGGGCTTCCCGCCCGGTGGTCCAGCCGAAGTAGGCGGCCGAGGGCACATCCTTCACCGCCCAGCCGGTGTGGATCTGGCCGGAGGCGATGAGGTAGGTCGACGGATCCCAGTAGTCTCCGTTGATGGCGACAACGACATCGTTGCGATGGCCCCAGTCCTGGCCCCAGTAGTTGATGGCATCATCGGCCAGGGCAAGCTGCTGGCTGGGGCGCTGGATCTTCGCGTCGATCCGGCCCGACGCCAGCCCGGAGTCGATATAGCAGTTCGTGTTTCGCCGGTCCATCCGGGCCACGTAGACGATGTTGGGGTCCGGCAGGTAGAACTCCTGGTACTCGATGCCGGGGGCAACGGTCGTCCAGGCCGGCGCACTTGCGGCAAGCCATCCCTGGACGAGCACAAAGGCACCAATCATCTGTATACGAGGCGAAATGCGCGCAATCTTCACCACGGTCATCCCCCACACCGTTTGGTGTCTCCCGCGGACGTGGAGAATCAGAAGCCAGCGGCGTAACCGTGTTACCGAACAGAGCTGGGGTTCGCACCAGTGCACTACCGCCGACTCGAGCTCTTCTCAGCTAGAGAACTCCGCATCCTCACCCAATTCTAACGTTTCAAGAGTGCCCGGTCATGCGGCGAGCCCATGAAATCATTGTATTTGTTCATTCCGGCTGTTGATAAACGACGGCGTTTCATCGATGCTTCAATTCCATCCGGCAGGCTGTATGTCCGCCCGGTAGCAGGCCAATTCCTTCGCCGGCGGATCTTGAATCCGGGCATCGAGGCGACAGAGTGTGGATGTTATCGGGCCGGGCAGGCCCCCTCGATGAACGCGGCCATATCGCCTTTGAGTTTCACCAGCGATGGCTGGTGGTGGTACATCATGTGTCCGCCGCTGTAGTAGGTATGGGTGATGTTCGCTCGCGTGGCCGGGCCGACGTCGAGGCGATTGATGGTGTAATCGGCGGCGAAGTAGGGTGTTGCCAGATCGTAGTATCCGCTGGCGAAAAGGACGCGCATATTGGGGTTCTTGACCATGGCGGACTGGAGATCGTCCAGGACGCTCAGGTACCCGTCGCCCGGCTCACCCATCTTCCACGGCCGGACCTTGTCGGACAGCACTTCGTAGGGAAGTACGCTTTCATACTTGAGTGTTCGGCGGACATAGTCGTTGAACGTGCTCGAATAGGCCGCGAAATACTGCGACAGGCTGGGGTCATAGCCCGGCCAGTTCGCGGCAGGATGCGGATCGTAACCGGTGATGCGGGCGTCGAAACGGCCCACGATGCGCCGTGAATCGCGGAGCAGTTCCTTCTGGAAGGCCCAGGGATCGACGCGAAGATTGGATTGTTCGATGAAGCTCGGCTGCAGGCCGGTGTACCGGGCGAGATGCGTGACGATCTCCTGGCGTTCGTCCCGGTTCATGCCCAGGCCCTTCATGAGCGCCGCTGAGTAGTCGGTCATCGCCCATTGTTCGACTTCCTTGAGCGTTTTGTCGAAGTCCTGCTGCAGGTCGGCAGGTAGCCTCTTGTGATACCAGGCGACGGCGGTGTACGTCGGCAGGAAGAGCGGGTAGGGCAGATCGTTGCCATCGCCCGGTCGCAGGGTCTGGAATTCGAGCACCGTCGAGATGAAGGCGATGCCGTTCAGTGCGATGCCGTAGCGGTCGAGCAGGTATTCGGAGAGGCCGGCCGCCCGGGTCGTTCCGTAGCTTTCGCCGGCGAGGAACTTGGGTGACAGCCAGCGTTCGTACTTGGTCGTGTAAAGGCGGATGAAGTCCGCGACCCAGGAGATGTCTTCCTTGACGCCGTAGAACTGCTCGCCTTTTTCGCCCTCGGCCGGTCTTGAGAAACCCGTGCCGACCGGATCGATGAAAACCATGTCGGTCAGGTCAAGCCACGTGGAGGCGTTGTCAACGAGGCGGTAGGGGGGCGGGAGCGGCGAGCCGTCCTCCTGGAGATCGATCCGCTTCGGTCCGGCCGGTGCGCGGCCGAGATCGACGCGATAGCGCTTCAGGACCCGGCCATGATGTACGAGATACATCCGCCGGTCCGACTTCGACACCACGATTCCGGTCACCTCGGGTCCGTCGTAGGTCCGGAACTTCGAGCGCGGCGCGCAGGCCGCCAGCACCGCCAGCCCCGCCGCCAGAAACCCCCGACGTGTCGCCCGCATCACCGCCCGCACCCTGCCCGCAGCTGCCCTGCCGTTGCCCCGAAAGCCTCAGGATCGCGGCAAATCTTTGGCATTTTCGGCCACTTCCGCGTTCACGACTTCGCGAGCATGCGGCGCATGCGGCAGCCGTGTCTCGATTGCCGCAAGCCGCCTCAGAACCTCCTCGCGCCAGGCCTCGGTGGCGCGCTCGCTCTCGTCGGAATGGGCTGCCTGCATCGAGTTCACGACCAGGCCGATCAGCAGGTTCATGACTGCGAAGGTGGTCATCAGGATGAACGGCACGAAGAAGGCCCAGGCGTACTGGTAGACCTCCATCACCGGCCGGACGATGCCCATCGACCAGGATTCCAGCGTCATGATCTGGAACAGCGAATAGGCCGACCCGCCGATGGTGCCGAACCAGTCCGGAAAGCTCGCCCCGAAGAGCTTGGTCGCCATCACCGCGCCGATGTAGAAGATCAGTCCGAGCAAAAGGAACACCGAGCCCATCCCGGGCAGGGCCGAGACGAACCCCTCGACCACGCGCCTGAGCCGCGGCGCCGCCGAGATCACCCGCAGCACCCGCAGGATGCGCAGCGCCCGCAGAACGCTGAAACCCTGCGCCGCCGGCACCAGCGCCACCGCGACGATGGCGAAGTCGAACAGGTTCCATCCCGATCGGAAGAAGCCCGCGCCGCGGCCGAAGATCTTCAGCCCGATCTCGACCACGAAGATGGCCAGGCAGATGCGGTCCAGGGTCAGGATCAGCGGCCCGGCAAGACCCATCAGCGTCGGCGACGTCTCCATCCCGAGGAGCAGCGCGTTGAACAGGATGACGCCGATGATGGCGCTGCGCACCCGCGGGCCTTCGACCCATTCCGCGACCCGCTCCCGCAGGCCGGCCGGGCCAGGTGTCGAGACTGCCCCCGCCCCGGCGATGTCCGTCCCGCGCCCGTCCATGTCGGCCCCCGCTCAGCCCCGGCGCTGCGCCATATGGACCCGCTCCAGGCGGGCGGCAAGTTCGACATGGGGCGACCAGCGGAACTGGTCGACGACCTGCACCCAGTCAAGGCGGAAACCCGCCGCCGCCAGCAGGCGCGCATCGCGGGCGAAGGTCACCGGGTTGCAGGAGACCATCGCCACCACCTTCACCGGCGAGCGGGCCAGTTCGGCCGCCTGCGCCGCCGCGCCGGCCCGCGGAGGATCCAGCACGACGGCGTCGAATCCCGCCAGTTCGGGGGCAAGCAGCGGCCGGCGGAAGAGGTCGCGCACCTCGGTCGTTACCGGCTTCAGCGCCGGTGCGGCCCGCGCGCCGGCCGCAAGCGCGGCGAGCATCGGGGCCGCGCCTTCCACCGCATGCACCTCGGCCGAACCGGCCAGCCGCAGCGCGAAGGTGCCGCAGCCGGCGAACAGGTCGGCCACGCGCCGTGCCGGCCCCACCGCCGTGGCGACGGCCGCGGCAAGGGCCGCCTCGCCCTCCCCGGTGGCCTGCAGGAAGGCGCCCGGCGGCGGCACGACGCTGGCGGAGCCGAAGCGCTGCGTCGGGGCGACGCGGACGACCACCGGCTCGCCCTCCCAGGCAAGCCGGGCCAGGGCGTGGCGTGCGGCGGCCGCCACCAGCGCCTCGCGCAGCCCGGCGGACAGCGGCCTGCCGCCGGTCACGGCGACGTCGACCCCCGCCGCGGACTGGGTCAGCGCCAGGTCGAGTTCGCCGCGCCGGCTTGCGCCCGCGTCGGTGACGTCCGCCGCCGCCGGCAGCGCTGCAAGCAGCGCGGGATGCAGCACGAGGCATCCCGGAACCGGCACGATCGTGCCCGAGGCGCGGCCGTGAAACCCCACGACCACCCCCGACCGTGTCCGCCGGCCGGCCAGCACCGCCCGCCGGCGCGAGCCGGGGGGCGAGACATGCGGCGCAAGAAAGCGCGCCGCGAGCCCCTGGGCGGCCAGCGCGCTGCGCACCACCTCCTGCTTCCATGCGGTCACGAAGGGCTCGTCGGCATGCTGCAGGCTGCACCCGCCGCAGGCCGCGGCGTGGGGGCAGAGAGGATCGACCCTGGCCGGCGAGGCGGCAAGGATGGCCGGCGAGGCCATCCGGCCGGCCGCGACCACGCCCTCAACCTCTTCGTCCGGCAGCGCCCCGGCGACCAGCACCGGCCCCTCCGGCCCTTCCGCCACCCCGTCGCCAAGATGGCCCAGACGGCCGATGCAGAGCCTCATTCTGCTGCTTCGGCGAGGCCGATGAAGCCGCCGGACTGGCGGTTCCAGTAGCGGGCGTAGAGGCCGCCGCCCGCCAGCAGCGAGGCGTGGCCGCCTTCCTCGACGATGCGGCCGGCGTCAAGCACCACGATTCGGTCCATCTCGGCCAGCGTCGACAGCCGGTGCGCGATCGCAAGCACGGTCTTTCCGTGCATGATCCGCGCCAGAGCCGACTGGATCTGTGCCTCGATCTCGGAGTCCAGCGCGCTCGTCGCCTCGTCGAGCACGAGGATCGGCGCGTCCTTGAGAAACGCCCGGGCCAGCGCGATACGCTGGCGCTGGCCGCCCGACAGCTTCACCCCCCGCTCGCCGAGGAAGGCGTCATAGCCGCGCCGGCCGCGGTGGTCCTGCAGGCCGAGGATGAACTCATGCGCCTCCGCCGCCCGTGCCGCCGCCTCGACCTCGGCGTCGCCGGCGTCGGGCCGGCCGTAGCGGATGTTGTCCCGCGCGCTGCGGTTGAACATCTCGGTCTCCTGGGTGACCATTGCGATCTGCCGGCGCGGGCTCTCCTGCGTGACATCGCGCACGTCCACCCCGTCGATCAGCACCCGCCCGGACTCGGCGTCGTAGAGCCGCAGCAGAAGCTTGACGAGGGTCGATTTCCCCGCCCCCGAGGCACCGACGATGCCGACCTTCTCACCAGGGGCGATGCGCAGGCCGATGCCGTCGACCCCGCCCGTCTGCCGGCCGTAGGCAAAGCCCACGCCGTCGAAGCACACCTCGCCGGCCACCCGCCCGAGCTCTGCCGCGCCGGGGCGGTCGGCCAGCGTGTAGGGCGGGGTCAGCGTCCGCATGCCGTCCTCGACCTCGCCGACGTTGGCGTAGATGCCCATCAGCGACATGCTCACCCAGCCGGTCATCTGCGCGATGCGGATCGAGATCGCACCGGCCGCGGCGATGTCGCCGGGGCTTGCGCCCCCCTCCTGCCACAAGAGCGCCGACCCGCCGACAAGGATCAGCGGCAGCACACCCGACAGCGCCATCAGCGCCAGCCGGAACCATGTCGAGACGATGCCGAAGGCGATCGTGCGCTCGCGGTAGGCGGCCATGCTGGCCAGCGCCGCGCGGTCCTCATGGGCGTGATGGGCGAACAGCTTCACCGTCTTGATGTTGGTGATGGTGTCGACGACCTGCCCGGTGACGTTCGCCCGCGCCGCCGCCCGGGCCGTCGACGTCGTCCTGACCTTCGGCAGGAAGGCCCGGATCAGCAGCAGATAGACCAGCAGCCAGACAAACAGCGCCGCCGCCACCCAGGCATCGATTGCCACCAGGAACAGCACCGAGCCGAGGATCGAGGCGACCGCGAAGGCGACGGTGTTGATCGTCTCGGTCGCGACCTCGGTCACCGCGCGTGCCGCCTGCATCTGCTTGGTCGCGATCCGGCCGGCGAAATCGTTGTCGAAGAAGGTCACCGCCTGCCCCATGGTCCAGCGGTGCAGCCTCGCCAGCACCTGCGGCAGGATGTTCGGCGCGATCCACAGGTTGTTGGTGGCCGAGGACGCCCCGAACACCAGCGGCCGGACGAACAGGTAGAAGACGCAGAAGGCTCCGATCAGGAGCGCGTTGTCGGCCAGGAAGCTGTCCGGCGGGCCCGCCATCGTCGCGTCGATCACCGCGCCCAGAAGCAGCGCCGAGGCGACCTCGAGCGTGCCGGCGAGCGCCGAGGCCAGGCCCGCCCCGATCAGGAGCGGCCAGGAACCCGTCAGGCACCACAGGAAGAAGGCGCCCAGCCGCCGCGGCGGCGCCCCGGCGGCCGGCCGGAACGGATCATAGCTCATTCGGCGGCCTCCTGCGCCTGGGTGCCGAGGAACCCGCCCGACTGGCGCGCCCAGAACCGGGCGTAAAGCCCGCCAGCCGCAAGCAGGTCCGCATGGCTGCCCTGCTCGGCGACCTGCCCGTCGTCGAGCACCACGATGCGGTCCATCCGGGCGATCGTCGACAGCCGGTGCGCGATTGCGATCACCGTCTTGCCCTCCATCACCCCGTAGAGCGTCGCCTGGATCGCCGCCTCGACCTCGGAGTCGAGCGCGCTCGTCGCCTCGTCCAGCACCAGGACCGGCGCGTCCTTGAGAATCGTGCGGGCGATGGCGACGCGCTGGCGCTGGCCGCCCGACAGCTTCACCCCCCGCTCGCCCACCCGGGCGGCATAGCCGGTCCGCCCCTCGGCATCCTTCAGACCGAGGATGAAGTCGTGCGCCTCGGCCCGGCGGGCGGCGGCGAGCACTTCGGCGTCGCTCGCCTCGGGACGGCCGTAGCGGATGTTCTCCATCACCGAGCGGTGCAGGAGCGAGCTGTCCTGCTGCACCATCCCGATCGCCCGGCGCAGGGAATCCTGCGTCACCGCGGTGATGTCCTGCCCGTCGATGCGGATGGTTCCGCCCTCGGGGTCGTAGAAGCGCAGGATCAGCTTGACGAGGGTCGACTTGCCCGCCCCCGAGCGGCCGACGAGCCCGATCTTCTCGCCCGGCGCGATGGTCAGGTTGACCCCGCGCAGCCCGCCGGCGCCGCGCCCGTAATGGTGGTGCAGGTCCTCGATCTCGATCAGCCCCGCACCCGGGGCGAGTGGCCGGGCACCAGGCCGGTCGGTCAGTGTCACCGGCTGGGCGATCGTCTCCATCCCCTCGGCGACGACACCCAGGTTCTGCACGAGGTTCGTCGTCGCCCACATGATCCAGTAGGTCATGTTCGACAGCCGCAGCACCAGCGCGGTCGCTGCCGCCACGACCCCGGGCGTCGCCTGGCCGGAGAACCACAGCCCGACCGACAGGCCGCACACGGCCACCACCAGCAGCCCGTTCAGCGCCGTCAGCGTCACGTCCATCGTGGTGATGATGCGCATCTCGCGCTGGAAGGCCTGCCGCGCCGTCTCGATCGCCTCCTTCGCATAGGCCACCTCGCGGTCGTGATGGGCGAACATCTTCACCGCGTGGATGTTGGTGTAGCTGTCCACGACCCGCCCGGTGATCGCGCTGCGTGCGTCCGACGAGGCCTTGGCGGCGGGGCCGGCGCGGGTGATCGTCCAGCGCATCAGCGCGAGATAGAGCAGTATCCACACCACCAGCGGCGGCAGCAGCCGCGGGTCGGCCCCGGCCAGCAGCACGCCCGCGCCCACAACCGTCGTCAGCGCGAAGGTGACCGCGTCGATGAACTGGAACGCCGCCTCGCCGGCGGCCGGCGGCGTCTGCATGATGCGGTTGGCGATCCGCCCGGCATAGTCGTTCTCGAACCAGCCGACCGGCTGGCGCAGCACGTGCCGGTGCGCGCGCCAGCGGATGAGCGTGCCGAGGTTGGTCAGGATCGTGTTGTGCAGCAGCGCCACGTCGATGCCCGACACCAGCGGCCTGACAACGAGCACCAGCACCACCGCCACCGCGAACTCGCCCGCCCGGGCCTGCACCACCGCCGCCGGTTCGCCGGCCGCAATGATGTCGACCAGCCGGCCGAGATACCAGATCAGCGCGATCTCGCCCGCCGCGACCACCATCTTCAGCAGCGCGGCCAGAACGAACACGCTGCGGAAGGGTGCAACGTATCCGCGCAGGAACGGCCACAGCCGCTGCGGCGGTCGGTCGGTCTCGCGATAGGGCGCGTAAGGATCGACCAGGGTCTCGAAGAAACGGAACACGGGCTGAACGGACCCCTTCTAGCCCGCCGCATATAGCTCGGGCGCGCGGCGAGGGAAACCGCCCCGCTGCCTAGCCGGCAACGATCGGCACGATGCTTGCCACGATCAGCCCCGCCATTACCAGGTTGAAGCCGCGCAGCCTGCCCGGGCGCTCCAGCCAGCGGGCCAGCGCGTGGCCCGCGCCGGTCCAGCCGAGCGACGATGTCAGCCCGGCGGCAGCGAACACCGCCATCACCACCAGCGCCGAACCCACCGGTGCCTCGGGCCGGACGAACTGCGCCCCGATCCCGAGCGCCATCACCCAGGCCTTGGGGTTGACCCACTGGAAGGCCGCGGCCTCGTGAAAGCGCATCGGCCGTGCACCGGCGGCCGTCCGCGCCACCCCGCCCGCCACCGCGATCCGCCACGCCACCCACAGCATCAGCGCCGCGCCGACCCAGCGCAGCGTGTCGCGGAACAGCGCCGACTCCAGATAGAGCCCGCCCAGCGCCAGGGCCACGAGGAAGGCCATCAGCGGAAAGCCCAGCGCCACGCCCAGCATGTGCGGCACCGAGGCGCGCAACCCGAAGGTCGCGCCCGAGCTGGCCATCATCGCGTTGTTGGGCCCGGGGGTCCAGGACGAGGCGAAGGCCAGCATGATCAGCGGGGCAAGCAGGTCTGTCGGCATCGGCAGGAGGTTATGTCTGCAATGCTGACCTTCCTGCCCCGCCGCCGGCCCTTCGTCAAGCCTGCCGTCCCGCGCCGCCCGCCGCACCCCCGCGCAGCGCCTCCCGCGTCAGGGTGAAGCCCGAATCGATCCAGCGCCGCTCGGCCGCCTTCAGCGCCGACCCCAGCGCCGGGCCCGACAGCGGCGGCATCAGGTCGGCCGCCCGCAGCGGGAACACCGCCCCCGCGCCGCGCGCGACCTCGCCCTCCCAGCCCGGCGGCAGCGGCGCGCCCGCGCGTGCCGCGCGCACCAGTGCGGCATCCTCGGCAAGCCGCGCGCCGTTCCGCCAGGCGATCTCGGCCAGCCCCGCATCGCCCGCGACCGCCGTCCCGAGCGCTTCCAGATGGGTCGCATCGGCACGCGACAGCCGCAGGTCGGCGTCCGCCATCATCGGCGCCATCACCGCCAGACGCCGCCGCCAGTCCGGCACGCGGCTGCCCTCGAGCGCCACCAGCGGCGCCAGCGCCTCGGCCCCGGCCCCCGGCAGCACCCGCCCCAGCACCCCCGCAGCCGCCATCGCCGCCACCGCCGGGGCCGGGTCGGCCGCCGCAAGCAGCCGTCGCAACTCGCCGGTGACACGCTCGCGCGACAGCGTCCCCAGCCCGTCGGCGCCGGCGGCGCAAGCCGCCAGCCCCTCGGGGTCGATGCCGCCGGCAGGATCGGCATACCATGCATGAAAGCGGAAGAAGCGGAGGATGCGCAGGTAATCCTCGGCAATCCGTGCCGCCGCTTCGCCGACAAAGCGCACGCGCCGGGCGATCAGGTCGGACAGCCCGCCCAACGGGTCCACCAGCGTGCCGTCCGGAGTGGCATAGAGCGCGTTCATGGTGAAATCCCGCCGCGCCGCATCCTCGGCCACATCGGCGGTGTAGGCCACCACCGCCCGCCGCCCGTCGGTCGAGACGTCGCGGCGGAAGGTCGTCACCTCATGCGGCACGCCGGCCGAGACCACGGTGACCGTGCCGTGCTCGATGCCCGTGGGCACCGGATGCAGCCCCGCCGCCCGGGCCAGGTCCGTCACCTCGGCCGGGGGCGCGTCGGTGGCAATGTCGACATCCGAGACCGCGACGCCGAGAAGCGTGTTGCGCACGCAGCCGCCGACGAACAGCGCCCGGTGCCCCGCCCCCGTCAGCATCGCCGCCACCGCCTGGGTCGCGGGCCGCGCCAGCCAGTCGCCGGCGATCCTCATCCCCGCATCCGCTCGGCCAGCACCCGAAGGATGCGCGCCGTCGCGCCCCAGATGTAGTACGGTCCCCAGGGAACGGCCCAATACCTGCGCTCCTGCCCCTGCCAGATCCGGCCCTCGACCCGGTAGCGGCCGGGATCGGCAACATGGGCCAGCGGTACGCGGAACACCTCTTCGACCTCGGCGGGGTCGGGCACCGGCACAAAAGGCGCATGGATGATCCCCACCACCGGCGTCACCGAGAAGCCCGTCACCGTCTCGTGCTGCGGCAGGCGGCCCACGAGCTCCACCGCTGCGGGGTCAAGGCCGATCTCCTCGCGCGCCTCGCGCAGCGCCGCCGCCTCGGGCCCGGGGTCGCCCCGGTCCAGCTTGCCGCCGGGAAGGGCGATCTGGCCGCCGTGGTGGCGCAGGCGCTGGGCGCGGGTGGTCAGCACGAGTTCGGCCCGCGGCCCGGGCAGGATGCCCACCAGCACCGCCGCCGGACGCAGCGGACGGTCGGCCGGCGGACGCGACCGCGGATTGAGGTCGAAGTCTGAGGTCGGCTGCGGCGCCCGGTCGAGCGCCCGCCGCAACCCCACCAGCGGATCGGCCGGCATCACCCCTCCCCGCCGCCCGCCGCGCCTGTGGCCTCGAAGCCCAGCGTGCGCGGGTCAAGCTCGTAGTGCGCGCCGCAGAACTGGCAGTCGGCGGTCACGACCCCCTCGGCGGTTGTCATGGTGGCGATGTCCCGCGCCGAATAGATCGACAGGGTCGTGCGCACCCGCTCGACCGAGCAGGTGCAGCCAAACCCCACTGGCTGGGGGTCGAACACCCGCGGCCCCTCCTCATGGAACAGCCGCACCAGAAGGTCCGTGGGCTGGACCGCCGGGCCGAGAAGCTCCTCGCGCGCGACCGTGTCGAGCAGCAGGTTGGCGCGCGCCCAGTCCTCGCCCTCCGCGCCGTCCAGAAGGTCAGCCGCCGCCATCAGCCCGCCCTCGCCCGTCCCGCCGTCGCCGGAGGCATGGAGCGCAGCCTTGGGCATGTGCTGCAGCATCACGCCGCCTCCCCGCCAGCGCCCGCCCTCGCGCGCGTGGTCGAGCGAAAAGCGCGTGGGAAGCTGCTCGGACTGCGCGAAATAGGTCTCTGCGCAGGCCGCGAGCGAGCCGCCGGCCAGCGGGGTGATCCCCTGGTAGGGCAGCGTGCCGCGCCCCTGATCGAGCAGCAGCGCCAGATACCCCGCGCCGATCTGGCCGAAGCCCGGGGCGGCGCCGTCCAGCCTGTCGGCATCGAAGCTTGCATAGGCCCGCAGCCGCGCCGGCGCGCCGCCGGAGACGGGCGCGAGGTAGTCGGTGGCGATCAGCCGCACGGCACCGTTGCCGCGCACCTGCAGCGACAGCTTCCAGCGCAGCTTGATCGTCTGGCCGACCAGCGCGGTCAGCAACAGGGCGT
>JAANMY010003712.1_pt1 | contig 12361 bp, 10 predicted proteins | sample 7279691 | NCBI WGS metagenome assembly JAANMY01 (sample SAMN14094543, study PRJNA606508) | bioreactor metagenome | isolation source: A lab-scale SPAN reactor treating ammonium-rich wastewater day 388 | place: Ireland: Galway | collected 2018-02-07
GCTGATATCGAGTTAACACCTACACACTGTTTAACTATGGCGCATTGCGACGCCGTTTTCAGTGAGGTGTCCATCCCATCATCCCTGTAGGCTCGATTCGGCCATCCTGGCCTGCAACGGTCGGCTTAGAGTAATCCGGCTCGTCTACTGGTATGCATTAACTTTGAAACACGCTATCCAATAAGCGGAAGCTGCCGGCATCGGCGTCTAGCTCTACCCGGCCACCTACCGGCACAATAAACTGCTGTTTAATATGGCCAATCATGGCGCCACGATAGGCGGGGATGTTCAGCGGTTTTATATGGTCGTCAAAGATCTGATCCATCGTCAGCCAGCCATAGCCGCCGCTGGGGCGACAGGCGGTACACTCGCCGAAGATAAAACCGGCTATTTTATCCAGCGCGCCCATTAACTTTAACGTGCTTAGCATACGGTCAACCCGGTAAGGTGCTTCTTCCACGTCTTCTAAAAACAATATCTTACCGCTAAAGTCCGGCAAATAAGGTGAGCCCGCCAGCGCCGTTAATACTGTTAAATTACCGCCAATCAGCTCACCCTGCACCTTGCCGCCATTAATGGTGATGGTGCGGTTTTGCCGCGGTACCAGTTCGTCTTTAGCGTCCAGCACATTTTGGTACTGCATCAGCTCGCGGTCGAAAAACAGCCGCTGAAACTGACCGGCGTTAAAACTGTTCCAGCTGCCGGTACCATTAGGGCCATGAAAGGTGACTAAACCGGTTTGTGCATGAATGGCGTTATGTAAGGCGGTAATGTCGGAATATCCCAGCAACACTTTCGGGTTTTTGCTGATCAGCTCGTAGTCCAGCAGTGGCAGCAACCGGGCAGCGCCCGAGCCGCCACGCAGACAAATAATGGCTTTTACTTCTTTGTCGGCGAACATAGCGTTAATGTCGCTGGCGCGCTCGGCGTCTGTGCCGGCTAAATGACCGCGGCGCGCTGCTAAATGTTTGCCGGTTTTTACTTTAAAACCCAGCGCCTGCATCACTTCCTGCGCAATTTGCAGATCCAGTGCTTCGTCAGTGGCTTTGGAGGGGCTAACCAGGGCTACGGTATCGCCTTTATTCAGCGCCCGTGGCAGCAAACGTGCCCCCTTTGCTGGCGCAGCGGCCAGCACTGAACTGCAGCCTGCCAGTGGCAGCATGGCAGCAGTAAGGGCACAGGTTTTGATAAATTGGCGTTTATCCATCGGGCGCTCCGGTTATTGCAATAAATAAATTATTCACACTACCAATAGCAGTTTTACTAAAAAATTCCAAGCGGCCCAGGTGAAAATGCCGTTATCTATCGATAAACGGCGTGCGTAAAGCTGTTATTAACCCGCGGCTTATTTGGCTGGTTTTTTGCTGCCGGCTTTTTTCGCTGCCACTTTACCCGGCTTTTTCTTTTTCACCGGCACCTTGGCTTCTTTATTTTTCGGCCGCAGGCTATCTACCACGCGGCGTTTCAGCTTTTGCTCGGTATAGCGCTCTACCTTGGCCAGTATCGCCATGTCGTGTGCTTCTACCAGCGAGATGGCCGTGCCTTTTTTACCGGCGCGGCCGGTGCGGCCAATACGGTGCACATAGACATCGGCGCTGCGCGGCATATCAAAGTTAATCACATGGCTAATATCATCAATATCTAAACCGCGTGCCGCCACATCGGTGGCCAGTAAAATATTCACCCGGCCGCTACTAAAACGCTCTACTGCCTGCATGCGTTTGTCCTGCGGCATTTCGCCTTGTAACCAGCCACAGCGCAGGCCGGCTGTTTCCAGCTGACCGGTTAAACTGGCCAGGCGTTCACGGGTTTTTACAAACACGATGGCTTTGCTGACATCATCTTGCTTTAACAGATGAATAAGCAGCGCCAGTTTATGCTGGGCATCATCAGCCAGGTGTACCCACTGCAAAATTTTGGCTTTTTCTTTGCGTGACGGAATGGCTTCTAACCGCTCAGGCTCTTTTAACGCATGGCCGGCAAAACGTTCCAGATTGTTGCCCTCTAAGGTAGCGGAGAACAAGAAGGTTTGGCGGCGGCGACGCGCTTCCAGCACGATGCGGTTCATCTCACCAATAAAGCCCATGTCCAGCATGCGGTCGGCTTCATCCAGAATAAGCACTTCTACCTCATCGGCCTGAAAGCTCTCTTCGTCCAGGTATTCGGTTAAGCGCCCCGGCGTGGCAACTAAAATATCGTTGTTTTTCTCCAGCGTGTCTTTGTGGCTGCCGTAGTTAATGCCGCCGGTAATCACGCCGACATTCAGGCTGGTAAACTGGGTAAAGTGTTTAAACTCGTCATACACCTGATAAGCCAGCTCGCGGGTTGGTGTCATGACCAGTACGCGGGCAAAACCGGGATCTTTGCGGCCAAAATCGAGTAAATACTGAATGGCTGGCAGCACAAAAGCCAGTGTTTTGCCGGTGCCGGTGGGAGCACTGGCCAGAATATCTTTACCGTCCAGTGCCAGCGGGATCGCCATTTCCTGGATCAACGTGGGTTTGTCATAACCGCGTAAACTAATGGCGCGGTTAATGTCGTCGTCCAGTTGAAAGTCTGCGAATGTTGTCATGGTGTCCTCAGCCTGATTGCCTGTACGGTGACACCCGGCCCGCTTCGCCGTAAACTGGCGGCGGAGGTGATGATGTCAGCCGGTTTTCAATGTAAAAAATTCTATGTTGCCCATGATCAGTGCGCGATGAAAGTGGGCACTGATGGTTTGCTGCTGGGCGCCTTTGCACCGCTGCCAGCAGCTGGCAGCGCTATGCTGGATATTGGTGCCGGCTCGGGCTTAGTTAGCCTGATGCTGGCACAGCGCAGCCAGGGACTAAACCCGATAGATGCCATAGAGCTGGACCACGCGGCGGCCTGCCAGGCGGCAGCCAATGTGGCCGCAAGCCCCTGGCCGCATGCGGTGCAGCTGGTAAAGGGCGATATTCTAACCTATCAGCCGGGCAAACGTTACCGCTTAATTGTATCTAACCCGCCGTTTTTTCAGCAATCGCTGCTATCAAAGGATGCCAGGCGTAGCCAAGCGCGCCATACCAGCAGTTTACCGCTCCCCAAACTGTTGCAAAAAGCCGCTGAATTACTGCACGAGGAAGGGATGTTTAGCCTGATTTTACCGCTTAGCGAAGGTGAACAGTTGCTTAAACAGGCGTTAAACGGTGGCTGGTATCTGGCACAGCGCTGTGAAGTAACAAGCAAAGCTGACAAACCGGCACAGCGTTTGCTGTTAAGTTTACGCCGTAAGCCTTGTCAGGCGGTGTTATCTAAGCTGATTATTCATCAGGCGGATGGGGGGTACAGCGACGACTACCGTCGCTTGCTACAAGCGTTTTATCTGAAATTCTGACATCGCAGCCTGTTTTAGCTGCGATGCCAGGAATTATTGCTTACAACACGCGGCGGCGCACTGATAGCATAACCAGGAGCAGGCCCAGTATAAACAGCGCTGACGGTTCACTCACTGTGGTGGTGCTGCTGCCGGTAGGGTCCAGTGCATAAATGGAAAAATGCGACAGACCGGCACTTTTACCACCGTTGTTTATCAACACGTCAGCAAAATTAAAACCGCCTTCAAAGACGTACGGCCTTAAACCTGTGCCAACAGTGGCACTGTCAATTTCCATACTCTCCAGCGTAAAGTTGTAGGTAATAAAGTCGGTACCGGCTTTAAACACCAAGGCAAACTGGGTAAAAAAGTTGTCGCCTAGTAGTGGAGCCACCAACTCAGGAACATCAAAAAACGGTGTCAGGTACCAGTTGCCGCTGGCACTTTCGCAATTAGTGTCGCAGCTGATACCAAAATCCAGTAGCTCGCCAAAATCAACCACGCCGCCTAACTTAGCGAACTCTTTTTCCCAGTTAGAGGTTTCTTTGTTTTGTTCAAACTTGCCCAGATAAATCCAGCCCGGATCTACCGCCAGATCAGGATTTTCCAGCGCCTGTAACTCAGGTTTAAAGGCACCGTCTACCCACCATTCGTTAAGCCCTGACGTGAGCACCGGATCGCTGTTGCCAACAGACTGGGGTGCACCATTAAACAAGCCATCACCGCGATAACCCAGATTCAAGCTTGGTAGTGGCATGTCATTGCCGGAATAGCCGCCCAGGCAGCCGGCTGCATAGCGGGTGGTATTGTTTTCGTTAATAAAGCTGGTTTCGTTGGCACCGTATTGCTTAGATGAGCTGACCCAGGCCTGGCTGGTACTGCCGGCCAAATTAGACTCACCGTTGTCATAGCAAGCCTGAATAACCGCAGCCTGCACTGGCATATGCAATAACAATGCGCTTAAAGCAAACAGCATCCATGTGGTAAGACGCATAGTACATTCCTTAATAGTGGTTAAATCACGTTAAACAATGCATTAATTATGCCGCCAGTACATTTGTTAACAAACTCAGTATGTTAATGAAATAGACTTAAGTGATTGAGTAGGTGAGTGTAAATTATATTGACTATTGCTAAATTACAGCCGCTCAGCTATCTCGGTAAGAATTTGGCTTACCCAGCTATTTAACCGCTCGTCAGTTTGCTCGTATTGGTTTTCATCATCCAGCGCCAGGCCAACGAAATACTCACCATCTTCGGTTAAGGCTTTAGAGGCAATAAAGTCATAACCCTCTGTCGGCCAAAAGCCAATCCGGATTGGCTGTTGTGGCGCTATGGCGTCGTGCAGCATACCAACAGCATCAATAAACCATTCGGCATAGCCAAGCTGGTCGCCCATGCCGTAAATGGCGATAATTTTGCCATGTAAGTTTACGCTGCTAATGTCGTCCCAGTGCGCTTCCCAGTCTTCTTGTATTTCACCAAAATCCCAGGTCGATAAGCCCAGAATTAGGGTGTCATAGTCGGCCATTTTACTCAGCGGCACATGCTTAATGTTATTAAGCTCTAGCGTATCTGCGCCAATCAGTGCCTGAATTTTCTCTGCCACCATTTCGGTATAGCAGGTGGTAGAGCCGTAAAATAAACCGATTTTCATGCCGTGCTCACAACAATTTCTGGACAACCAAAGGGCGCACAGTGTAGCAGATCTGCCGCAGTGGCAAAATGCCGGCTTTGCCAAAGGCGGCCGCTACGTTACCATAGCAGCAGTTTTATCCGGAGCAGGTTATGGCCGTAGCAGCACAGCAGCACAACACCCTGGCAGTGAGCGAGCAGGCGCTGATCAGCGCGTTTTTAGATCAGTTATGGCTGGATAAAGGCGTTAGTGAGCACACGCTAAGTGCCTACGGTACCGATTTAACCAAGTTCGCGCTGTTTTTAGCCGCGCAGCAACACAGCTTAGCAAGCTGTGACAGCGAGCTGATTAACCATTACCTGGCCAAACGCACCGACAGTGGCTTTAACCCTCGCAGCACTTCGCGGGCACTGAGTAGCCTGCGCCGCTTCTACAGTTACCTGCACCAGCAGGGTACCGTTACTAACAACCCACTGGCTAGTGTGCAAAACCCCAAACTGGGCCAAAGCCTGCCCAAGACGTTATCTGAGCAGGATGTCGAGGCGCTGCTTAATGCGCCTGATATCAGCGACCCTATTCAGTTTCGTGACAAGGCCATGCTGGAGCTGTTGTACGCCAGTGGCCTTAGGGTAACGGAATTAGTTAGCCTTAATATGCAACAAATTAACCTGCAGCACGGCCTGGTAAGAGTAGTGGGTAAGGGGCAAAAAGAGCGGCTGGTGCCGATGGGCGAAGAAGCGGCGCATTGGTTGTTGCGTTACCTGCGTGAAGCGCGTGGTTTTTTGCTGGGTGCGCAGCAGCAGGATGTGGTGTTTCCCAGTAGCCGATTGCAGCAAATGACGCGGCAAACCTTCTGGCACCGCATTAAGTTTTATGCCAAAGTAGCGCACATTCAAGCACCGCTGTCGCCGCACACACTGCGCCATGCGTTTGCCACGCATTTACTGAATCACGGTGCCGATTTACGCGTAGTGCAAATGTTATTGGGCCACAGCGATTTATCGACAACACAAATTTATACTCATGTTGCCAAAGCCAGGTTGCAAAGCCTGCACCGGCAACATCACCCGCGCCCTTAGGCGCTGTTACAGGAAATGCTATGAAAAAGTACGTGTTAGCGTTATGCAGTCTGGGTTTTATCGCCAGTGCCAGTGCCCAGTTAAAAGCACCAGAGGCCGATTACGAGCAAGTGCGTCAGCAATTTAGCCAGCTAAATTTAACCGTTAAGGCGGTATCAGAAGCGCCGCTGGATGGCTTATTACAGGTATTTACCAACCGGGGGTTGTTTTTCAGCTCCAGCGATGGCCGCTATTTTATTGAAGGCAATATTTACGACTTAACCAACAAGGTGCTGGTTAACGACGAGCAAATGCGACCTTACATTCAAAAAACCATCGAAGCGAATAAAGCTGGGGTGATTGAGTACAAAGCGAAAAACGAGCAGTACGTGATTAATGTGTTTACTGACCCCAGTTGTGGTTATTGCCGCAAGCTGCATAACGAAATGAAAGATTACAATAACGCCGGCATCACGGTGCGTTATCTGGCGTTTCCGCGCGGCGGTATCGGCTCGGAAACCTATTTGCAAATGCAGCATATCTGGTGCAGTAAAGACAGCCGCAGTGCGATGGATGCCGCCAAAGCCGGTGACGATGTAAAGCCTGCTATGTGCAGCAACCCAGTAAAAACGCAATACGAGCTGGGCCAGTCGTTTGGCATTAATGGCACACCCGCTATTATATTGCCCAGTGGCCGCTTAATTCCGGGCTACCAGCCTGCCAAAGCCTTACTAGCCCAATTACAGGCAGAATAAGCCGCTCTTATGTCTGTTATTAACCGCTTTATACAGCGCCGGGCCTTACCCGGCGTTTTACCGTTATTAGACGGTGTCAATCACCCGGTGCTGCAGCGGCTCTATGCCAGCCGTGGCGTTAGCCACGCTGCCGAGCTAGACCGCAGTGCCGCCGGCTTATTGCCCTTTACTGCGCTAAAAGATATCGATAAAGCCATTGCCTTGTTGCTTGAAGCGCTACAACAGCAGCAACAACTGGTTATTGTCGGTGACTTTGACGCTGACGGCGCTACCAGCACCGCTGTGCTGCTAACCGGCTTAAAAGCGCTGGGGTTTAAACGGGTTGAATACCTGGTGCCAAACCGCTTTGAGTATGGCTATGGCTTAACGCCCGAGATGGCAGAGCTGGCGGTAGCGCAGGGCGCCGAGCTGATTATTACCGTTGATAATGGCATCTCAGCCCTTGACGGTATAGCACTGGCTAAAAAGGCCGGTGTGAAGGTATTGGTCACCGACCACCATTTAGCTGGCAGCGAATTGCCGGCGGCCGATGCGATAGTAAACCCTAACCAACCGGGTTGCAGTTTTCCCAGTAAAGCCTTGGCCGGTGTTGGCGTGGCGTTTTATTTATTACTGGCGCTGCGCGCCGCACTGCGTCAGCAAGGCTATTTTACCGCAGCACAAACCGAGCCTAATTTAGCCGAACTGCTGGATTTAGTCGCGCTGGGTACTGTCGCCGACGTGGTGCCGCTGGATGCCAATAACCGTATTTTGGTGCATCAGGGCTTAATGCGTATTCGCAGTGGCAAATGCAGGCCCGGTATTCAGGCCTTAATTGATGTGGCCAACCGCAATGCGCAAAAACTGACTGCCAGTGACTTTGGCTTTGCCCTGGCACCCAGGCTAAACGCAGCTGGTCGCTTAGATGATATGTCGCTGGGCATTAGTTGCCTGTTGGCGCCTGATATTAATCTGGCGCGGCAATACGCGGCAGAGCTGGACAGTTTAAATGTTGAACGCCGCGCCATAGAGCAAAGCATGCAAACCGAGGCGCAGGCGTTTTTAAGCCAGCTGTCGTTTGACGGCAGTGAGCTGCCCGAGTGTTTGTGCTTGTACCGCCATGACTGGCATCAGGGCGTTATTGGTATTCTGGCAGGCCGGATTAAAGAGCAATTTAACCGTCCGACTATAGTGTTTGCTCAGGGCGATGAGGGTGAGCTAAAAGGTTCTGCCCGTTCGATTAACGGCTTGCATATCCGCGATTTACTGGAAGAAATTTCCAGCCAGTACCCTGGCCTGATTAAAAAATTTGGTGGCCATGCCATGGCGGCCGGCTTAACCATCAGTGCCGACAGGTTAGACACCTTTAAGCTGGCGCTTAATTTAACGGCGAAAAAGCATTTAACGCCCGAGCAGTTAACGGCGGTAATTTACACCGACGGCGAGCTGCCGCCAGAGTGCTTTGATTTGGGCTTTAGCACGCTTTTGCAAAACGCCGGCCCCTGGGGCCAGGCCTTTCCCGAGCCGGTGTTTGATGGTGAATTTAGCCTGATAAACCAAAAAATGCTGGCCGACCGCCATTTAAAAATGATGCTGCAGCTACCCAATGGCAATTTGGTTGATGCCATTTGGTTTAATGCCGACAACAAAGCCTGGCCTAACGTGAATGTGCAAAAGGTGCAACTGGCCTATCAGCTGGATATTAACGAGTACCGCGACAAGCAAAGCCTGCAGCTGATTGTGCGCCATATGCAGGCGCTGTAACGGGTAAAATAGCATGCTTTAAACGGGCGCCAGATTGTACTGGCGCTTTTTTTGTCAGCCTTTTAGCTTTAGATGGCTGCACGTCCTGCGATAATTTTGCTACAATCGCCGCCTATTTTTTTATCGCAACCCAAAGGTTACGGCGAGCAGCATGTTTGAAGTGAATCCGGTGTACAACAGCATTAAAGATTTAACTGAACGCACGAACGTGCTTAGGGGGTATCTTTGACTACGATGGCAAAAAAGAGCGCCTAGAAGAAGTTTCGCGCGAGCTGGAAGACTCGGCCATCTGGAATACGCCGGATAAAGCCCAGGCACTGGGTAAAGAGCGCTCAGCGCTGGAGCAGGTGGTTGGCACTATCGATAAGTTAGACCGCGGCCTGGAAGATGTTGAAGGCCTGTTGGAGCTGGCAGTAGAAGCTGAAGACGAAGCCACCTTCGAAGAAGCCAAAGCTGAACTGGCCGATTTAGACAAACAGTTAAGCCTGCTGGAATTTCGCCGTATGTTCTCCGGCAAGCACGATCAGAACGACTGCTACCTGGATATTCAGGCCGGCTCGGGCGGTACCGAGGCCCAGGACTGGGCCAGCATGCTAATGCGTATGTATCTGCGCTGGGGCGAAGATAAAGGCTTTAAGCCGGAAATTTATGAAGTCACCGACGGTGATGTGGCCGGCATTAAAGGTTGTACCATTAAATTTAGCGGCGAATACGCCTACGGCTGGCTGCGCACCGAAACCGGCGTGCACCGTTTAGTACGTAAAAGCCCGTTCGATAGCGGTAACCGCCGTCATACCTCGTTTGCGTCGGTGTTTGTCTCGCCGGAAATTGACGATGACATTGAAATTGAAATTAATCCGGCCGATTTACGTATCGACACCTACCGCGCGTCAGGCGCCGGTGGTCAGCACGTTAACCGGACCGACTCGGCGGTACGTATTACCCACTTGCCCACCAACATCGTGGTGCAGTGCCAGAACGACCGCTCGCAACATAAAAACCGCGACAATGCCTACAAGCAACTGCGTGCCAAGCTATATGAGTTTGAGCTGCAAAAGCAAAACGCGGAAAAACAAGCGCTGGAAGATACCAAGTCAGATATCGGCTGGGGCAGTCAAATTCGCTCTTATGTGCTGGATGACTCGCGCATTAAAGACCTACGTACCGGTATTGAAACCCGCAACACCCAGTCGGTGTTAGACGGCGATCTGGATAAATTTATTGAAGCCAGCTTAAAAGCCGGTTTGTAATTGTAATGCGAACAAATTGAGCGTGAATCGGTTTACCCTAAGCCAACCGTTGACGGCATGGATGCCGGAATCGAGCCTACATGGATGTATTCACGGCGTGTTGGTGTGGGTAAACCGGTTCGTTAGCACAGCAGTAATGACTTAACTAAAACTTCGACTTCAATCAGGAAATACACTATGTCTGACCAACAGCACCAACACGACGAAATTCAGGACGTAAACAAACTGATTGCTGAGCGAAAACACAAGCTGGCGCAGCTGCGCGAAGACGGCTTTATGTTCCCGAACGATTTTCGCCGTGAGCACATCTCTGATGAAGTGCTGGCTAAGTACAACCACTTAAGCAAAGAAGAGTTAGAAGCGCAAAAAATTGAAGTAAGCTTGGGCGGGCGTATGATGACACGCCGCATTATGGGTAAAGCCAGCTTCACCACTTTGCAGGACATGGGCGGCAAGTTTCAGGTGTACGTGGCGCGCGACAGCCTGCCGGAAGGCCTGTACAACGACCAGTTTAAAAAGTGGGATTTAGGCGATATTTTAGGCGTTAAAGGCCACTTATTTAAAACCCAAACCGGTGAGCTTACCGTGTGGGCCACGGAAATCCGCTTATTAACCAAAGCGCTGCGCCCGCTGCCGGATAAATTCCACGGCTTAACCGATAACGAAGCACGTTACCGCCAGCGTTACCTGGACCTTATTTCCAACGAGCAGTCACGCCACACCTTTTTAGTGCGCAGCAAAACCGTGGCTTACATTCGTAAGTTCTTTAACGAAGAAGGCTTTTTAGAAGTTGAAACGCCGATGTTGCAAGCCATTCCGGGCGGTGCTTCAGCACGGCCGTTTGAAACACACCATAACGCACTGGATATGCAGATGTTTTTGCGTATCGCCCCCGAGCTGTATTTAAAGCGTTTAGTGGTTGGCGGCTTTGAAAAGGTATTCGAGCTTAACCGTAACTTCCGTAACGAAGGCGTTTCAACCCGCCACAACCCGGAATTTACCATGCTGGAATTCTACTGGGCCTATGCTGATTACAACGACCTGATGGATTTAACTGAAAAGTTATTCCGTGGCCTGGCGCAGCATGTACTGGGCAGCACCGAAGTGCCGTATCAGGGCGAAGTGTTCGACTTTGGCAAGCCGTTTGCGCGTATGTCAGTAACCGACTCGATTCTGCACTACAACCCTGAAATTACCAAAGAGCAGCTGGCAACGCGTGAGTCGGTAGCCGCACTGGCGAAATCACTGGGTATTGAAGTTAAAGACAACTATGGCCACGGCCGTATTTTAATGGAAGTGTTTGACGAGCTGGTCGAAACCAAGCTGCGCCACCCCACCTTTATTACCGAGTACCCGGCTGAAGTGTCACCACTGGCACGCCGTAACGACCATAACCCGGAAATTACCGACCGCTTTGAATTCTTTATCGGCGGCCGCGAGCTGGGTAACGGCTTTAGCGAGCTTAACGACGCTGAAGATCAGGCCGAGCGCTTCCGCGAGCAGGTGGCACAAAAAGACGCCGGTGACGATGAAGCCATGTTCTACGATGAAGACTTCGTTACCGCGCTGGAGCACGGCTTACCGCCAACGGCAGGCCAGGGTATCGGTATCGACCGTTTGGTTATGCTACTGGCTGATGCGGCATCTATCCGTGATGTAATCCTGTTCCCGCATATGCGTTTACACCACGATAAGTAAGCTTACTTACTGATCTGAAAAAGCCAGACCTTGCGTCTGGCTTTTATGTTTTTAGCGGTTCACACCGGCGGTTTAAGGCTTGTGCGGAAAACATGTGTCATCGGGGTAAATTACAGCTGATTAAATACACAGTAATCGGGTATGAGTTTTTTATCCGCAACTTGCGGGCTTAAAGCCCGTATTTTGCAGAACAATAAATTGCTACAAGATAAAAATGCTTGATTTACATTCTACTAGCGAAATAGACTGGGTCTAAATTTGGAACTTGCGGGAGCTAGAGCACGCAACTCGCGGGTTCTGGTCCTTTGAATAAGCTGTTATGTGTCTCAAGCTGAAATTCATGGATAAAGTTGCTTTGAAGAAATACGTTGGTTTAATCAGTAATATATTTTTGGCTTGCATAGTATTTGTCTACTTAATACTGATCTTCAAAGCGCGGGAGCAGTTTAGTTTTGCTCTACTAATAGTGCTGTTGGGTTTGGGATTAATAGCAATTGTCATGTTAGCTAAATCAACAATTAGCAAAAAACATAATGTTAAAAACACATAACAAGGCGCTGTTGTCGCCACTGTCGTGGCTGGGACGGCTTACGCTGCGCTCCAGCCGCCCCAAAGCTTTGCGTTAACTGTCTTCACGAGAAATACCGAGCGCATAATGAAGAAACTCATTGATTCCCAAGATTTGATAATCACTGAAGGGAAAGAGAAGGAGGATATCGAAAAAGCCCTCTCATCACTAGTGGTCGGATGTGAAGTTTCTTTTACTCATATCCCATATAAAGAGATGAGTGTAGGTGATTGCACCAGAGAGATCCGAAAAACAAATGGCGGAACCCTACAAAAGTATCAGGGCATGCATGGGTCAAGTGGACAGTGGGAAAATGTAT
>JAANMY010003713.1_pt1 | contig 12361 bp, 10 predicted proteins | sample 7279691 | NCBI WGS metagenome assembly JAANMY01 (sample SAMN14094543, study PRJNA606508) | bioreactor metagenome | isolation source: A lab-scale SPAN reactor treating ammonium-rich wastewater day 388 | place: Ireland: Galway | collected 2018-02-07
GAGCTCGTCGAGTTCATGGGCCGGATCCTCGATCAGCTCACGGCGTTCGCGCTCGAGGTCGGCATGTTCGGTGTCGGCCTGCGATTTGACGGACACGTACTCGCCCGCCGCCATCGACATGGCGCCAGCCGCCAGCCCGGCCATCCCCGCCAGCAGCACCGTCGCCGGGTCCGCACCCCCGGCCGCGACACCGACCACGAGGCTCGCCACCGACACGACGCCGTCATTCGCCCCGAGCACGGCCGCGCGCAGCCAGCCGACGCGGTCCGCGCGATGCCTCTCGATGTGTACGGAGCGCATGGCGCCGCCCTGCAACCAGATACCGATGGATGCCGGGATTCTACACTGCCCCCCTGCGTCAGCCGCCTATGCGGCAGCGACGCGGCATGACGCCACACGGGATCACCAGCCGGTTGTTGCCCACTCTTTCCAGTCATTTGTTTTCCTATTTGAAATCCATAGCTTGGGTGATCTTTCTCTGAAGCGTCGCACACATCGAAATGCTGCGCTTTACGCAGCCGCAACGCAGGAATAGAGTCGATACCACAGGCTGCCCGGGCCACCGGCCCGGAGCTCGCGCGGGAGAACAACAATGAATGCCCTCGCACCGTTACTTCGCCTCGCCACCCTCGTCCTCTGCGCCGGCTGCTGGCTCGCGACACCGGCCCATGCCGTCGTCGTCACCGCCACGCAGAACACTCAGCAGCTCCTCGACGCCCTGCTGGGCGGCGGTGGCTCGGGCATCGTCGTCACCAGCATCAGCCTCAACGGCAACCGGGACAGCTTCGCCATTCCCGACGAGCCGCCGCTCGAGATCCTGTCCTCCGGCACCTACACCAATACCAGCGGCACCTATGGCATCGGCGCCGGCGTCGTGCTCAGCACCGGCAGCGTCAGCACCGTGGGGTCGTCGCTCACGGGTACGCTGGCAACGGGATACGCCGATGGACCGAATGCGGAAGGCGGCACCACCTGGGCCTACGGCGGGGTTTTCCCCCCTGACCCCAACAACCCAGAAATCGGTGTGCCGGCAACCCCCGGGCAGGAGGACCTGCTCGATCCGATCACCGACCGGCCCGACCTCGATCCACCGGACAACACCTTCGATCACTTCGACGTCACCGAACTGATCATCCACTTCGACATGCAGCCGGGCTACGACCACGTGGCCTTCAACGTGGTGTTTGGCTCCGAGGAATGGCCCGAGTACGTGGACTCGCCCTACATCGACGGCTTCGGCCTGTTCCTCAACGGCACCAATATCGCCATCACCGGCGGCAGGCCGGTCAATATCCGCCATCCCGACATGGCGTACATCGCCGGCACCGAACTCGATGCGGTGCTGGCGCCGGGAGGCAATCCGCTGCTCACCTTCGGCGGCACGGTGAATGCAACCGGCAACACGCTGCGCTTCATCGTCGCCGACACCTCCGACGCGGCCCTCGACACCACCGTGTACTTCTCGAACCTGGCCGGGGTACCAGCCATACCGTTGCCAGCCGCCGGCTGGCTGGCAGCGGCGGCGCTGCTCGCCTGTGCTCCGCGAATCCGAAGACGGGTGACGGCCGGCTGAGCCGCCGGCCTAGCGGTCCACGCCCTGCGGCGCGACATCGGCGATCGCCACGCGGTCGCCCGACAGGAACGCCAGCAGATCGCGCGCCACCACGGCGGGTTCCTCGATGTAGGCGTAGTGGCCGAGTCCCGGGTACTTGCGGATCATCGCCGTGGTGCCGGTGAGCCAGTAGGCAAACACCTCGGCCTCGAGGTGCGTCAGCGTGCGGTTGTCCAGGCCCCAGAGCACCAGCGTCGGCGCCCGGACCTGCGCCAGCACCGCCTGGGGATCGCCGGTCCGGAACGCCGCGAGGTATCGAATGCCGATGTCGCGCCAGCCGCTGCGCCGGTTCATGTCGCAGGTCATCTGCACCAGCTCCGGCGATGGCCGGTGCGGCGGCACGAAGTTCGCGCCGAGCGACCGCTCCCAGAAGGAACAGGGCCGCCAGCGTGTCTGGAACCAGCCAAGGATGCCCCCAGGCGGCGGCTTGTTGGGGTTGCTGGCGGGCGTGCGCGGCAGCCCGGCGGAATTGATCAGCACCAGGCGTTCGATCCGCTCCGGATGGGCCGCGGCGTAGCGGAACGCCGTGACGCCGCCGGAGGAAGTGCCGACCACCGCAAAGCGCTCCACGCCAAGGTGGGCCAGCACGCCCTCCATGAGTTCCATGTTGCGCTCGATGCCGTAGCGTCCGCCGGGATCGTCGCCCGTGAGGCCGGCACCGGACAGGTCGAGGCGGATCACGCGGAACCGGTCATCGAGGATATCGGCCAGCGCGTCCCAGCTTCGCAGGCTCAGCCAGGACGCATGCAGCAGCACCACGGGCGGCCCCGTGCCGCTGGCGATGTAGTGCACCCGCACGCCGTCGACATCGAGGAACCGGGATTGCGGCAGGCGGTAGCGTGCCTCCAGCTCGTTCATCGGCAGTTCCAGCCAGCCATGGCTGATCGCCCAGGCGAACAGGCCCACCGCAGCCATGGCGAGCGCCAGCAGGCCGGCGAGTCCGCCCAGCAACCGGCGCCGGCTGCCGGGCATCATGGCTGCGGCATCCCGGTGGCGGCATAGGCCCGGCGGGCAAAGGTGGCCACGTCGCGATCGAAGGCGGCAGGTTGCTCCGCGAACGTCGCATGGCCCGCACCGGCGTAGACGCGCAGCTCGGCCGCGGGCAGGCCTGCGGCCACCGCCTCGACCTGCGCCGGCGGCGCAACGGCATCCGCGCTGCCGACGATGAACAGCAACGGCAGCCTGAGCCGCGCGGCGAGGTCGGTGTTGTCGAGGTTCCAGTCGCTCATGTGCCGGCGCACGTAGGCCGGGAGCATCAGCGTGCTGGCCGACATGACGCGGGCGATGTCCTCCGGCAGCGGCTGCGCAGCCATCCGGCCCGGGGCCTGCCGGGCCTGGGCGATGGCCTGGTCGATGTCCAGCGGATAGGCGGCCGCGGCGGAACGGCCGGTCGCCAGCCTTGCCTCGAGGCCCGGATCGATTTCCGCGGTCGCCAGCCCGCCGTGGGATCCGGCCAGCACCAGGCCCGCGACGGCAGCCACGCCCTGCACCCGCAGGTAGTCCATGGCCCAGTAACCACCGGCCGACCAGCCGACGATGACCACCGGCCGGGTCACGCCGCTGGCGTGCAGGACGGCGGCGAGATCCCCGGCCCAGGGCGCCGGACCGGCATAGGCCGCGTCGGTCCAGGGCTTGCCCGAGCAACCGTGGCCACGCATGTCGGGCGCGATCAGCCGGAAGTCGCGGGCCAGCTCGCCACCGAACTGGCGCGCGAACACGGCATGGGACTGCCCGAATCCATGCAGCAGGAGCAGCACCGGACCCTGCGGGTCACCGGCTTCGGCCACGCAGATCGGCACACCGTCCGTGCCCGCCACCAGCCTGGTCTGCGGACCCGCCCCGGCCGCCGTCGCCGCCAGCAGCACAGCCAGCAGGGCGGACGCAAAGCAATGCGGGCGGGCGGATGCGGGCATGCGCTGCCTCCGGGCTGCAAATCGACCGGCGCAGGGTTGCCCAGTTTGTGCAGCATGTCCAGCCGGGTAGTGCCTGCCTCGCTGGCGGGTCATCATCGGGTGGGGACATTCCACGGTTGCGGCGAACCGGTTGCGCAGCGGATCATGGCGGCCGGTTTTCGGGGGGAGGTCTCAGATGTTGCTGACCGTCTTCGCGGCCGCTGCCGCGGCGCTCGGCACCCAGGCGGTCACCGGGCTGCCCGCCCCTGCCTCGCACGCTGCGGAGATGCCGGAGATCATCGTCACGGCACGCAAGCGCGAGGAGAACATCCTCGATGTCCCGGTCGCCATCACAGCCTTCCCTGCCAGCAGCATCGAAGCGCTGGGCCTGGCGGATCTCGGCGACATTGCGCGCTTCACCCCGGGCTTCGCGCTGAACTCCGCAACCGGCCGCCAGCCGGCCTCCTACCGGCCAGTGTTCCGCGGCGTCACCACCATGCGCAACGGCGTCGCCAACTCCAACGCCGGCAACACCTTCGTCGACGGCGTCTACGTCGGCGCGGCGCTGCTCACCACGGACCTCGACAACCTCGAGCGCGTGGAGATCCTGCGTGGCCCGCAGTCGGCGCAGTTTGGCCGCAACACCTATGTCGGTGCGGTGAACTACGTGACACGCAAGCCGTCCGCGCGGCTCGAAGGCCAGCTGAAGGCCGGCATTGCCGAACACGACAGCCGTGATTTCTCGGGCTGGGTCAGCGGCCCGCTCGGCACGCAGCGCCTGCGCTACGCCCTCGGTGCCGGGCACCACGAGTACGGTGGCGAGTGGACCAACCAGCGCGATGACAGCGACATCGGCGGCGAAGTATCCGACGAGGTCTCGGCGAAGCTGCTGTTCGAGGCCGCCGAAGGGCTGGAGATCACGCTGAAGCTGGGCTGGCAGGGCACGGACGACGACCACTACGCCATGTACCTGCAGCCTTCCACGCTGAACAACTGCTGCTTCCGCTCGGCCGAGGCGCCACGGGCGCGCGAATACTTCGTCGGCAAGGCCATGCCCGAGGACCAGGTCAACCTCTATACGGACCTGCTGGAGCAGCACGGCGGTGCCGGCACCGAACTCGACCGGCGGCTGGGCAGCCTCGCGGTGGACTGGCAGCTGGCCGGTTTCACCCTCACCAGTCTCACCGGCTTCATCCGCGACGAGTACAGCCAGGGGTACGACACCTCGCAGGCGGGCTACGACCCGAGCGTGCCGCGCACCTTCACCTGCGCCACGCCGATGCCACCGTTCCTGCCGCCGCGTGGCAGTTTCCTGCTGCACGAGCGCATGGATTACGACGACTTCTCGCAGGAGATCAGGCTGTCGTCGGATGCCGCGGGCCCGCTGCGCTTCACCGCCGGCGCCTATTACTACAAGGGCGAAGCCGAAGTCGCGGCGCGCGATCGCATCGATCCCTGCATCAACGAGGCATTCGCCGTGGATCGGGAGCGCGACGAGGTCGAGAACCGCGCGGTGTTCGGCGCGCTTGCCTGGGACTTCGCCGAGCGCTGGACGGCCGGCGTCGAGTTGCGCTGGGCGGAGGACAAGGTGACCGTCACCAACCTGCCGGTGAACGCGCCGTCCGCCCGCTACCGCACGGTGCCGGAGAACATCACGCCGCGCTTCACCCTGGACTGGCGGCCGCTGGACTCGACGACCTACTACATCAACGTCTCCAAGGGCACCAAGCCGCCTGACTTCAACCCGCGCGTGCCGGACGAACGCTATCGCGCGGTGGACGAGGAAAGCGCCTGGAACTACGAGATCGGCATGAAGGCGCTGCTGCCGGAGCAGGGCCTGAGCCTGGCACTGGCCGCCTACCGGCTCGACGTGGAGAACCAGCAGGTCACCGAGCTGCTGGAGATACCGGGTGTGGGCACCGCCTCCATCCTCACCAATGCCGGGCGCACCCGGGTCTGGGGCCTGGAAGCCGAGGCCAGCGCCGCGCTCGGCGAGAACCTCACGTTGCGCGGGACGTACAGCTGGACCGACTCCGAGATCAGGGAGTGGACCAGCCAGGAAGAGGCCGACCTGCGCGGCAGCGATGGCAGCTTCGCCGAGAACGAGGCGCTCGGCAGCGTGGCCGGCCATGATTCGCCGCGCGTGCCGAAGCACATGGCCTCGCTGGTGCTGCGCTACCAGCGCCCGCTGACGCCGACGCTGGACTGGTACGGGAGCGTCGACTACAGCTTCGAATCGTCCCGCTATGCCGCCGAGGACAACCTCATCGAAACCGGCGACCGCAGCCTGGTCGGCCTGCGTACCGGCCTGGTCCGCGAGCGCTGGGATTTTTCCTTCTGGGCGAAGAACCTGCTCGATGACGACACGCCAGTGGATATCCTGCGCTTCTTCGACGGCCGCTACGAGACCTTGCCTTCATACCCGTACCAGGGCTCGCGGCCGAGCAGCACGCCACGCGGCTTCGCGATTCCGCTGCCTCGCGGCCGGCAACTGGGCGCCACCGTCTCCTACCGTTTCTGAGCGGGGCGCAAGCCGTCATCCGCGCTCAGCGCGGCGCGACCTGTCCCGGGCGGATCCCGCGCGCACCGGCGAGCAGCAGCGTCAGCACGAACAGCAGCAGCGCCACCGCAGTGAGCAGGCCGCCGCCGGCGCGGACCCCGAAGGAACCGGCGAGATCGCCACCGATGCGCAGGGCCACCGAGAGATGCAGCAACACCAGCGGCAGGTAGAACGCGGCGCCGTAGGACAGGCGCAGGCCGAGTACCGCCGGAATGATGATCAGCGCATGGCCGAACACCATCGACAGAACGAAGCCGATCAGCACGGCATGCAGGCCGGCGTCGTAGCCCGGGCTGCCCGGTAGCAGCCCGCCATCCAGCAGCAGGATCACCGCGCCGATGCCCAGCCAGGCATAGCCCAGCAACAGGCAGGCGGCGATGAAGCGCGTCAGGCCGCGCTCGCGGATGGTGCGTCGCGCGATGTCCTGGCGCAGCAGCCAGGCCGCCAGCGCCAGCAGGGCGAAGGCGAACCCGGCCCCACCCACACCCACACCGGCTGCGACCGCCACGGCCCCGGCCAGCAGCAGCACGGCAATGCCGGCGAACACACGCCGGGCCCGCGGCGAGGGTGGCAGGAAGCGCGACAGCTCGAGCCGCTCGCCGGCGATGGTGAGCACCAGGAAGGCCACCCATAGCGGCACGACCGCGGGCACCGGCCATCCGGCCAGTTCCAGCGCGCTGCCGGCCGCCCAGGCCGCGGCACCGGCGAACAGTGTCAGCGTGAACAGCGCGGGCTGGCGCAGACAGACCTGCAGGCTCGCCGCGGAGAGCAGCACACCGCCTGCCAGCATCAAGGCTGGCGCCAGCGGCGCCCCGGCACCAGCCAGCAGCGCCAGGCCACCGAGCCCGGCGGACAGCGGCGCCAGGTAGGCCCAGCGCATGCCCAGCGCCACGGCACGCTCCAGGCTGATGACCGTGCCGAAGAAGCCGCAGATCATCAGCGGCCCGTGGTCCAGCACGGTCGCCGCGCCGGGCGCGGGCAGCGCCCAGCCCAGGCGGACCAGGCCCGCCTCGATGCCGGCGGCCAGCGAGAGCATGCCGAGGACCAGCAGTGGAACCCGCCAGCCCCGCCCCAGGTCCCGCGTCATCACCAGCCGAAGTGCTGGCGTGCCTGCCCGCTCATCATCGACGGCTCCCAGGGCGGCTCCCAGACCAGCCGGGTGGCGATGTCGGTGCCGGGCGGCAGCGCCGCCGCGAGCACGCCACGGATGTCGTCCTCGATCATCGCGCTCATCGGGCAGGAGGGCGTCGTCATGGTGAAGTCGACCTCGACGCGGTTGCCGGCGAAGCGGATGTCGTAGACGAGCCCGAGCTCGACGATGTCCAGGCCCACCTCCGGATCGATCACCTGCCTGAGCGACTGGCGCAGTGACTCGGCGGTTGAGCTACCGGCCGGTTGATCGGACATCCGGGCACCATGACAGGGGGTCAGCTGGAACGGGTCCGAGGATAGCATGCCGGCCCCGGGCCGGAACCGGCCGTGGGCGGGTGTCGGGCCGCCGTGGCAGGACAATAGGTACTTCTACAGCTAGGCCCCTGCCCGCCCGTGGAGGCGACAATGGCGGGCATGGACATCACGGCCCAGGACATCCGCGACTTCAGGCAACGCGGCTATTGCGTGCGTCGCGGCTTTTTCGATGCCGCAGACATGCGCAGCATGTCCGACTACCTCGACAGGTTGCGCAGCAACCCGCCACGCGAAGGCGCCGAGGCCTGCTACTACGAGGAAAGCCCGCTCTCCGGGGAAACGCTGCTGGTGCGGGCCGAGCATATCCTCGGCGACCACAACCCGCAGATGACCCGGCTGATGCTGTCGCCGCGGGTCATGGATGCCCTCGCGGCGCTGCTCGGCGAGCGCGCGGTGCTGTTCAAGGAAAAGGTCAACTTCAAGCTGCCCGGCTGCCGCGCGGACAAGCTTCACCAGGACCAGGCCGCCGGCTGGAATGCCTACGCCGACTTCTTCGTCACCATGGCAATCGTGGTGGACGCCAACCGCAAGGACAACGCCGCCCTGAGCTTCCTTGCCACCGGCAACTACGAGCGCGCGCTCATGGGCCCGGAGTGGCAGCCGCTCACCGAGGCCGATCCGCCCTACGAGCCGGCCGGGGACTACCAGCTGCTGGAGGCCGACCCGGGCGACGTGGTGTTCTTCGATTGCTACGTGCCCCACGGTTCGCCGCCGAATACCAGCGATCGCCAGCGGCGCAACATCTACCTGACCTTCAACCGCGAAAGCGCCGGCGACCTGCGCCTGCGCTACTACCGCGACAAGTGGGCCAGCTATCCGCCCAACCGGCCCGGGCAGGCGCGCAGCACGGGCAGCTATCGCGTCTGACCGTCCCCCCGTTACGCACAATCCGCTACAGCGCCTTCGGCATCCGCCGGCATAGCGTTGCACCAAAGCCTGGAGATGCTGGATTTCCGGGCGGGAACGGCAAGCAGCCGGGGCATCGCCGACATGCCGACGCGAACAGCAACAAGGGTTTCGGACAGGAGCGCCCGCCGCCGGGCCAGGGCCTGGCGCGGCCTCGGCGGTCCGCTGGCGGGACTGGCGACTGTCCTGCTGCTGGTGCCGGCGATCCTCGTCGCCGCCATCCTCGCGGCGCGCCTCATCGGCCGTGCCGCCCTGGCTGCGCTGCGGTTTCCCGCCGCTGCGCCGCCAGCCGTCCCGCTCCCGGCAGCCAGGCCGGTCGCCCGCTATCACCAGTCCGATCGCAGCCTGGTGGCGCAGGCGCGGCGGCCACGCAGCAGCCACCAGCATGCGTCCGCCCTGCGGGACTGGCAGTGCCCCGCCTGCGGGATTGCCTCGCGCGCTATCCGGCGCCCGACATTCGATGGTGGAAACGCGCGTCCATCGTCCGGAAGTGCACGCCGAACCATTCGCTGAGGCGCGTGGCGAACCGTTCCTCGACAAGTTCGCCGCCGGCCTCGAAGTCATCCATGATGTCGCGGATGTCATCGAGCAGCAGCTCGTGATCACGCTTGTGCTCGGTGAACTGGTCGTAGCCCTGGTCGCGCATGACACGCTCTTCCAGGGCAAAGTGCGCGGAGACCTTGGCGAACACTTCCCCCAGCAGGTCCGTCACCACCGACCTGTCGCCCGCCGCATCGAGGCTGGCGACCAGCGTGCGGTTGATCCAGGCGATCAGTTCCTGGTGCTCGTGGTCGACATCGGCAATGCCGATCGAGAACTCCGGTCGCCAATCGATGCGGGTCATCTGACGCAACTCGTGCCTATCTGAAGGTGAAGCCGCCCGGCTGCCGGAACTCGACGACCAGGTTCTGGCCAGGGCGAAGGTCGAGGTCCGCGGTGGCGCTGTAGTCGAAACCGGATTCGCGCCCGCTGTCACGGAGCCGGACCACGGCCTGCCTTGGACCAGCGGGGACCGGGAACCGCTCGAACAGGCTGGAGGGACCGTCGTTCCACAGGCCCGCCGGTTCCTCGGTGCCGGCAAACACCGTGCGGCCGTCCAGCTGCAGCTCAATGTATACCGGCCAGCGCCCACGCGCGCAATCCACGGGCCGACGCATGTTGGGTGGCAGCTTGGCCAGCTCCTCCGGCGTCTGTTTCCGGCACTCCTGCAGGGGGCGGCCCGCGTGGCTGAAGGTCAGCGTCACCACGGCGTCGTTGTCGCCCCGCAGCGCCACCTCCGGTCGCGCCGAGAGGAAGCCCAGAGGCCACATGGCCGCGGCCAGAAGCAGGGCCTGCAGCGGCCAGCGCAGCCAGCCGGCCAGGCGCCGCGGCGGCGCCTGCCAGGCAGTCTGGACCGCAGCGTCGGCAGGCGCAGGGGCGTGAAGGGCCATGTCTCCGCGTCCGGCCAGCGAACCGATGAACCGTTCGACGGCATCCGCCCTCGCCCCCCGCTGCGCTGCATTCGCCCAGGACAGGGCCACGCGGTCGCGCGGTATGCGCTGGCGCAGGTAGGGATCGCGCGTGGCGGCGACGCGCTGGCTGGTCCAGTCCGTCCCGAGGCGCTGGTAACAGCCGACCTCGTGGCAGCCAGCCAGCATCACGCCGGCCGCCATCTTCCGCGTGATCACCAGGTCGATGAACGACGGCGGCACCATGCCCGCGCAGGGTACGTCGACCACGGCCGCCGAGCCGGTCGACGGCTGGGCAACATCCGCCCCGTGCTCGCAGCGGAACACCAGCACGCCGGGCTGGCCGGCGAGATTCTGGCAGGCGCTGGCCACGCGCTCGCGCAGCGCCGCGATGCCATGCTCGGGCAGTTCGATCCCCGGCACCAGCGCCGTGGCGCGCCGGAACGGCGTCGCCGTCGGGCAGGCGCCGGCGCAGATGCCGCAGCTCACGCAGAGATCGGCATCGACGACGGCTTCCTGCGAGAACGGCGCACCGTCGCTGCGCGCCTGCATGGTGATCGCGCTGTACGGGCAGTCATCGAAGCAGCGTGCGCAGCCATTGCAGTTGTCGAGGTGGACCACGGCCGGCGCCGGCCGCCGCAACGGAGGCGCCCAGGGCAGGATGGCCATCAGCACGAGGAAGCCCAGCGAAAGCGCCCAGAGTCCGCCGGCGCCGATGACATCCATCAGCGGGTAGAAGGCCAGGTAGAACCAGTCGAGCCCGACCGAGGCCGCCAGCGCGTCGAGGTTGGCGGCACCCTGGCTCAGGGCCGGCTCGACCAGCGACAGCGCCACCAGGGCCAGCACGGTGGCGATGCTCAGGTTGCGTGCCGGATACACCCTGGCATGGCTGTAGCGCTGGATATGCACCCACATGAACAGCAGCATCAGTAGCGGCGCAGCGATGTGCGCGAAGGCCATGAGGGAGAAGAACCGGCCGCTGAGGCCCGCATTGCTGACGAAGTTCCTCGAGATCGGCTCGGCGAAGATCGGCAGCGCATCCAGCCAGCGCGAGGTGGTCAGCGCCACGTACTGGGCCAGCTGGTCCCAGACCATCCAGTAGCCAGTGATGCCGCAGACGTAGATGAAGCCGATCAGCAGCAGGCCCGTCACCCAGGCGAACCAGCGCACGCCACGCAGGCGGTCCATGCCGAACTCGCGCAGCATGTGCACGAATGTCACCACCACCAGCGCGTCCGAGGCATAGCGGTGGATGCTGCGCAGGATGCCGCCAGCCCACCACTGGTCGTGGGTCAGCGCCTCCACCGAGGCATAGGCCTGGGTGACACCGGTATCGAAGAAGATGTAGAGGTAGATGCCGCTGATGGCAATCAGCCAGAACAGCAGCCAGCCCAGGGCACCGAGCTGCACCAGCGGATTGAGCTGCGGGCCGCAGACGGCATCGAGACCGCTTTCCAGGCGTTCGAAGCCGCCACGGATCAGGCGCTTCAGCCCGTTCATGCCAGCACTCCCGATACCGGTGCCTGACCGGCTACGAGCGCGGACGCGGACCGGGCTGCCCCTGTCGCCAGGAACGCAGGACGAAGCCGAGCACCAGCAGGGCGCAGCTCAGCCCGATGGCAATCTCGAGGATGAGCGAATAATCGAAACGGTATCGGCCGCTCTTCGGATCGTAGGACGTGCATAACAGGCGTACCCGGGACAACAAATCAGCGAGCGGCCGCTCGGCCACCGGCATGCCGAGCGCCAATCTTTTCAGGGGGTCGACGAGCATCGGCGGCTGGAATTCAGGCCCGTAGACCTGCTGGTACACCCGTCCGGCGCTGTCGAGGATTGTAACCTGTGTCAGGTGGTCGAACCCACCGGCGACAGGCGCGTAGACAAAGCCGGTCTCCCGGGCCAGGGCCGCCACTGCGGCTTCGTCACCGCTCAGGAAGTACCAACGGGGGTCCCTGATGCCGCGCTCGGCCGCATGCAGGCGCATCCGCTCGGGGGTGTCCACCCGCGTATCGAATCCCACGGTGACGACCGAAAAGGCCCCGTCGCCCAGCGTCTCGCGCGCCACGCGCACCACCTGCGCGAGGCTCGAGGTCAGGGTCGGACAGATGAACGCGCAGCTGGTGTAGATGTAGCTCAGCACCACCGGCCGGCCCCGCAGCGTGGCCAGTTCCAGCGGCCGTCCGTCCTGGTCGGTGAAACGGTGATTGCCGGTCTCGCGGCCGATGGCTGCCTGGCTGGTGGCCAGGGCCTGTGCCTCGTCGAGTGCTGCCGCGGGGGCGCCGAAGACAGACAACACCGTGGCGACTGCCGCTGCCAGCGGCCCGGAACGAAGGCGGCTGCGCAGGAACCGGGCGGCCATCACTCAGGCCGCCAGGTGGCCGGACAGCACCGCGCTGGCAATGGCACCGAGGAGCAGCAGGCCGAGCTGCCACAGCGAACCATGGAACGTGGCCATGGCATTGCCGCGGGTCGGGTT
>JAANMY010003716.1_pt1 | contig 12350 bp, 5 predicted proteins | sample 7279691 | NCBI WGS metagenome assembly JAANMY01 (sample SAMN14094543, study PRJNA606508) | bioreactor metagenome | isolation source: A lab-scale SPAN reactor treating ammonium-rich wastewater day 388 | place: Ireland: Galway | collected 2018-02-07
ATTTCCATACGGAGGCATAATCTGGTTTGGATACTTTTCTCTGTATTCTTTAAATCGTGCTTCATCCATAAAATCATTTGGGTTTCGTAAATAATTAAGAAGAGATTCTTTTCCCCAATGTTGAGACAGATTTTTTAGTGCTGGAGCCATTTTAGTTCCCGCAAGATCACTGCCGTGACAATTTGTGCAGCCAAAATTTGAAATAAGCTGAGCTCCATTTAACTCCGTTGTATTTTCTTCAGTCATTTGATTATTCATTTGAGAAGAAAGATCACGTGATGGAGCTTCTTCTTTTTTCGTTACTCTCTGAAGTATAAAAAGTAAAATAAACGCTGCTAAAAATGCTGCTACCCATATCTGTGGTTTCGTCATAAACTATTCTTTTGTCTCTTTTAATTTCTAATTATTGATGTGGAAAATTATCAAAACAAGCCTACTTAAACAATGCGAAAGGTGATTCATAAATCGTTTAAATGCTTGCAAGAACTCTCTCTGATCCCTTCCTTTGCCAGCAGGCAGGTCTCTCTTAGAAAGAAAGAGAATTATTGTCAATCGGATGTGTAATTGATGTTGTTGACAAGCTTCCTAATTATGCGACGTGAGTAGTAACAATCCCTTCTCTTTTTAAGATAAGGGTAGGGTTGAGTTGAGTATTAACACTAACTCTTCTTCGGTCTGTAAACATGTGTGCTCTGTCCAAAGAAAACCTCAGCGGCTTCCATAATTGTTTCTGATAAAGTAGGATGAGGATGAATTGTAAGTTTAAGATCGGTTAAGTTTGCGCCCATTTCAATTGCAAGAACTCCTTCAGCAATTAATTCACCGGCACCAGGACCACAAATTCCAATTCCAAGAATTCTTTGTGAAGATGGATCAACTAAGATTTTTGTTACGCCATCATTTCTGTCAAGTGTAACTGCTCGTCCAGATGCAGCCCAGGGAAATTTTGCAACTTCATAATCAATCTTTTTTTCTTTTGCCTGATTTTCTGTTAAACCAGCCCACGCTATTTCCGGATCTGTAAAGACAACAGCAGGAATTGCCATTGGTTCAAATGCTGATTTGTGTCCTGCAATTACTTCAACAGCAACTCTTCCTTCGTGAGAAGCTTTGTGAGCAAGCATCGGTTCGCCAACAATATCACCAATCGCATAAATATCAGGATCGTCTGTCTGCATCTGGTTGTTAACTTTTATCCATCCCCGTTCGTTTACTTTTACTTTTGTGTTTTCTAATGCAAGCCCAGTTGTATCAGGTCTTCTTCCAATAGACATTAAAACATAATCATAAATTTGTTCTGTAATCTTTCCTTCTGCATCCTGAATCTTAACTTGTATTCCATCTTTCACTTCCTTTCCCGAAGGAACGGATTCCCGCATCTCGACTACTTTTGAGTTGAGCAGAATAGTATCAAATTTTTCTTTTAATCTTTTCGAGAGATGGGAAACAAGATCGCGGTCAGCACCGGGAAGCAATCCATCAAGCATTTCAACAACAGAAACTTTTGAACCGAGTGCCTGGTAAACTGAACCGAGTTCTAATCCAATGTATCCTCCTCCAATTACCAGAAGTGATTTTGGAATTGCCGGAAGGTCAAGTGCAGAAGTTGAATTAAGTAGTCTTTTACTTTTAATATCAAGTGATGGAATAGTTGTAATCCTCGAACCTGTTGCGATTATTATTTTATCAAAACTCATTTCTTCATTTGTGCCATCACTTTTTTCAATGATCAAAGTTTTGGAATTTTTAAATGATGCAGTTCCCTGTATGTAATTTACTTTTCTGAATTTTGCGACTGAACCGACTCCGCTTGTTAATTTTTCAACAACTTTATTTTTCCATTCACGAAGTTTATTAAGATTTATATTCGGTTTCGAAAATTCTATTCCCCAGTTTTTTGCATGTTCAGTTTCATCAAGAAGTTTTGCAACGTGAAGCAGTGCTTTCGATGGAATGCAGCCACGGTAAAGACAAACACCGCCCGGATTTTTTTCTTTATCAATTAATGTTACATTCATTCCAAGATCAGCCGCAAGAAAAGCAGCAGCGTAACCACCGGGTCCGGCACCGATTACGCATATTTTAATTTGTTCACTCATATTAGTTTCTTTTAAGAAATGGAACGCAGATAATGCAGATTTAACTGATCTGCGCTGATCTACTCAATCAGCGTCATCAGCGTTCTATTAAAATTATTGTAACTTACATAAAAATTTTCAATGGCTCTTCAAGTGCTTCACAAACCCATCGTAAAAATCTGATCGCATCAGCACCATCAATAATCCGGTGATCGTAAGAAAGAGAAAGCGGAAGCATTAGTCTCGGCTCAAAACTTCCATCCTTTTTGTAAACAGGCTCATAATTCCCACGGGATATTCCTAGAATTGCAACTTCAGGTGAATTAATTATCGGAGTAAAATATGTTCCACCGATTCCACCAAGATTAGTAATTGTAAAACAACCACCTTGCATTTCATCAAGTGATAATTTTTTGTCGCGAGCTTTTGCCGCAAGCTGATTCAACTCAACTGAAATTTCAATAAGATTTTTCTTGTCAGCATTTTTTATAACCGGAACTAACAAGCCATTCTCCGTATCAACAGCAATTCCAATGTTGATGTACTTTTTATAAATGACTTCCATCTTATCCATATCAATACTGCTGTTGAACTGGGGGAATTTTTTCAATCCTTCAGAAATAATTTTGATAAGTATCCCTGTTACAGTCAGCTTTGCACCGTGCTCTTCAACTCTTTTACTTAGTTCTTTTCTATCTTTCTCGAATTCAGTAATATCAGTTTTATCGAATTGTGTAACGTGAGGAATAACTGACCATGCATAACTTAAATGAGTTGCAGTTTTCTCACGAATTTTGCTCATTGCCGTGCGTTCAATTTTTCCGTATTTGCTAAAATCCGGTAAAGTTTCTTTCTTTATTCCAAATCCGATTGCTTCGCCTTTGCCTTGCATGATTTTTTTCACAAAAGACTTAACATCATCCATTGAAATTCTTCCTGCCTGACCTGAACCAGGAACTTTATTTATATCAACTCCAAGTTCACGGGCAATTCTTCTTACAGAAGGAGCTGCAGGGGCGGAGCCTTTTAATATCGGCGGCTGATCATCATGCTCGCCAACTTTCAATTCACTTACTTCACCTTTTGGAATTTCAATTGTAGCAGGAGATTCAATTTTAACTTCTTCTGTTTTTTCTTTCACCGGTTCTTTTTTAGCGGCCGGAACTGAAGAAGTTGATTCCACTTTTATAAGTATATCGCCGACTTTTATTTTATCTCCGGCTTTCACATTCACGTTGATAATCTTTCCTTCGACTGAAGAAGGAACTTCAATAGTAGCTTTATCGGTTTCAATCTCAATTACACCCTGATCTTTTGCAATGGTATCACCAACTTTAACAAGAACATTAATCACATCAGCAGAAACTATATTTTCGCCCAGATCCGGAACTTTGAACTCAACAATATTTCCTGAACCGGTTTGAGTTTGTTCTTTAATCTCTTTTTTGGATTCAGGTTTTTTCTCTTCTTTCTTTATCTCTGCTTTAGCTTGTGACTTTGATTCAGTTTTTGATTCTCCTTTAACGTCTAACCCTTTTAAGAGGGCGTAGTCGTCAGACGAAGCCCCTTCATCAACTTTAATAATTGTTTGTCCGACTTTTACTGAATCGCCTTGTTTAACAAGTACCTCAGTAATCTTTCCGGAAACATTCGATGGAACTTCTATAGTTGCTTTATCAGTTTCAATCTCGATAATTGATTGTTCTTTTTCAATCGAATCGCCGACTTTTACCAGCACATTTACTATATCGGCTGATTCAATATTTTCACCAAGTTCAGGTAGTTTAAATTCTGTTGCCATTTATTTTATTAGATTTTTATTTCAATCAAAATAGCCCCGACCTTCAGGTCGGGGAAAAATTAGCCATCAATATTTTCCTGGCTTTAGCCAAAATAAAAATAGGTTTTGGTTAAAACCAATTTATAGCCTGGCTATGTTAACCACGAGCTAAAGCCCGTGGCTATTCAATCTTATCTACGATACCATCGGGTTTAATTTATCCGGATTTATATCCAGATCTTTTTTTGCTTTTTCCAGAACAGTATCTTTTATTTTTCCTTCTTTAACAAGAGCACCGAGTGTTGTATAAACAATATGACGGTAATCAACTTCGAAGAAATCCCGTAATGCTTTTCTCGATGCGCTTCTTCCAAATCCATCAGTTCCAAGTGAATGCAATTTACGAGGAAACCATTTTGAAATAGAATCGGGTAACGCTTTTACATAATCAGAAGCTGCTACAAATACACCTTCTTCCTTCGCAAGTATTTGCGTGATGTATGAATCTTTTTGCTTTTTATCTGGATTGAGCATATTCCATCTTTCAATATCGAGTGCTTCTCTTCTCAATTCTTTATAACTAGTAACACTCCACACATCTGCTGAAACATTGTAATCCTTCTCAAGAATTTCCTGTGCGTGCAGAACCTGATTAATAATTGTTCCGCTTCCAAATAATTGTGCTTTCAGTTTAGTGTCCTTCATTGATGAAGACTTGAACTTGTACATTCCTTTCAGAATTCCTTCCTTCGCACCTTCAGGCATTTCAGGCATCGGGTAGTTTTCATTCATCAAAGTAATGTAATAAAAAATTCTTTCCTGATCTTCAAACATTCTTTTTATTCCGTTCCTTATAATAACTGAAAGCTCGAATGCAAAAGCAGGATCATACGCAACCATATTAGGAACTGCATAAGCAAGAAGATGACTATGTCCATCCTGATGCTGCAAACCTTCGCCATTCAATGTTGTTCTGCCGGAAGTTCCACCAAGCATAAAACCTCTCACTCCGGCATCACCGGCAGCCCAAACTAAATCACCAACTCTCTGCAATCCAAACATAGAGTAATAAATAAAAAACGGAATCATATTCAATCCGTGAGTAAGATAGGAAGTTCCTGCAGCAATGAAAGAAGACATAGAGCCAGCTTCGGTAATTCCTTCTTCAAGTATTTGTCCGTTTTTAATTTCTTTGTAATAAAGCAAACTATCGGCATCAACAGGTTCGTATAACTGTCCAGCATGCGCATAAATTCCAATCTGTCTGAAGAGTGATTCCATTCCAAATGTTCTCGCTTCATCAGGAACGATTGGTACTATTAGTTTTCCAACTTCAGGGTCTTTAAGAAGTTTAGCAAGAATTCTTACGAACACCATTGTCGTTGAAACTTCTCTACCTTCAGTTCCTTTATAGAATTCTTCGAAGAGAGATTCATCTGGTGTTTTTAACGGTTTAATATCTGTTTTTCTTGAAGGAAGATAACCGCCGAGAGCTTTTCTTCTTTCAGTAAGATATTTTATTTCAGAGCTGTCTTCATCAGGTCTGAAGAAAGGATCATTAATGATCTGTTCATCAGAAATCGGGATTCCAAAACGTGCACGAAATTCTTTCATTTCATCTTCATTTAATTTTTTCTGCTGGTGAGTTATGTTTTTCCCTTCACCACTTTCACCGAGTCCGTAACCCTTAATTGTTTTTGCCAGAATAACTGTTGGCGAACCTTCGTGATTTACCGCAGCGCTGTAAGCCGCATAAACTTTTTCAGGATCGTGTCCGCCTCTTTTCATTTTTTTCAATTCTTCATCAGACATATTTTCAACCATATCTTTCAACTCTTCATCAACACCAAAGAAATGTTCTCGAATGTATGCACCGCCTTCAACTGTGTATTTCTGGTACTGACCATCAACAACTTCACCCATTCGCTTAATAAGCTTTCCATCTTTATCCTTTTCAAGAAGCGGATCCCAATCTTCGCCCCAGATAACTTTTATCACATTCCAACCTGCGCCGCGAAAAGCTGCTTCGAGTTCCTGAATAATTTTTCCGTTTCCGCGAACAGGTCCATCAAGCCTTTGAAGATTACAATTGATTACAAAAATTAAATTATCAAGTTGTTCTCTTGATGCAAGCGTGATTGCACCGAGAGTTTCGGGTTCATCTGTTTCACCATCACCAAGAAATGCCCAGACTTTGCTGCCAGTATCTTTCTTTAATCCACGGTCTTCAAGATATCTGTTGAATCTTGCCTGGTAGATTGCCATAATTGGTCCGAGTCCCATTGACACAGTTGGGAATTCCCAGAAGTTTGGCATCAGCCATGGATGAGGATAGGACGACAATCCACCACCTTCTGCAAATTCGTTTCTGAAATTTTTTAATTGTTCTTTTGAAATTCTTCCTTCGAGAAATGCACGAGCATAAATTCCCGGAGATGCGTGACCTTGAAAGTAAACCTGGTCACCTTCATATCCATTTCCTCTTCCTCTGAAAAAGTGATTAAAACCGATTTCGAATAAAGTTGCAGCACTTGCATAAGTCGAAATGTGCCCTCCTATACCTGCTTCCAACTTGTTTGCTTTAACAACCATTGCCATAGCATTCCAACGAAGAAGTGATTTTATTCTTCTTTCAATTTCACGGTTGCCCGGAAATGGTGGCTGCTTTTCTCTTGGAATTGTATTTATGTACGGAGTGTTTGCAGTGAACGGAATCTGAACACCGGCTTTGTGAGCGCGGATCTGAAGCTGCTGTAAAAGTTCTTTTACTCTTTCTGGTCCGCCGTGTTCAAAAACATAATCAAGCGAGTAAAGCCATTCTCTGGTTTCTACTTCATCAATTTCAGGACTTTTTTTATAATCATTAGCCATAATTTTCCTTAGTTATACTCTAATAAATGTTAGAATTTTTACTTATTACTCCAATTAGCTTGGAACGAGAGTGTTGTCATTCTGGCTTGTCCAGCATCTGAGGGGCGTTCTGGTGAACCAGATTCCTGACTCTTCCGACTATGTCGGAATCGCCGGAATGACAATTACACTAATCAGAGCAAATTTCCTGTTTTTTTGTTTGTTTTAGTCAGAAATCGAAACATCAAATTAATGGATTGATGAGTGAAATACAAGGATAAGAATCACAGAGTAAGAGTAAGAGAAAGAGTATGATTAAGAGTAAGAATACGCCTTTCTTTCTCTTACTCATACTCTTAATCTTAATCTAACGTGACATTCACGTTTTATTTTCTTAAGTTTCTGTTAAGTATAATTTTATTGGAGTGTAGAATGCGAATCCTTAAAATATCTCTCATGGTTTTTATTCTTTCGATTACTATATCTGCACAGAATGCCTGGCAACAAACTAATGGGCCGTATGGTGGTGGAGTCACTTCTTTTGCTGTTGGTGGTACAATGATTTTTGCTGGAACTTATGACGGCATTTTTCGATCTACAAACGATGGTCAAGATTGGATAGGGGTGAATACGGGATTATCAAATACCATAATAAGTTCTTTTACTGTAAGTGAATCAAATATTTTTGTCGGAACAGGCGATGGAATTTTTCTTAGCACAAATAATGGATTAAATTGGATTGAGATGAGTCTAGGCCTAACAAATAAATTCATCTCATCTTTAGCCAATAATGGAACATATGTGTTCGCAGGTACTGATAGCGGGGTTTTCATTTCAACAAATAATGGAACAAATTGGATTGAAGCAAACTCAGGTTTAAAAACCAGAATATATTCTTTAGTCGTCAAAGAGAACAATCTTTTTGCGGGTGTATATGGAGGAGTTTTCATATCGACGAATTATGGAGTAAGCTGGAATCCAGCAAGCAATGGATTAACAAATCAACTAGTGTATACAATTGCAGTTAATGGTATGAATCTCTATGCAGGTACTGCTGGTGGTGTTTTTCGTTCTACAAACAATGGGGCAAACTGGGTTGAAGTAAACTCCGGTTTAACTAATTTCTATATTACCTCTATAACAAATAGTGCCAGTAATCTTTTTGCTGGAACTTATGACGGTATATTTCGTTCTACAAATAATGGATCGACATGGAATGAAGTTAGCACCGGTTTATTAAACAGACATATTGGAAGTTTAGTTTTTAGAGAAAATATTTTATTTGCAGGAATCTCTATTAATTATCACAACTATTCAATTCAAAATTATGGAAGTACTGGTGTATTTTATTTAAATGTTGGAGGATTAGTTTACATTCTTGATGAACTTCGCTGGGGATTTTATGTAGATAATCTCAACAAAGCATCGGTTGCTAATCTTGATGATCAGATTCCAATGGTTTTTGTTACAGGATTAAGTTATGATGTTATTAATGATTTCAGTCTGAACTTTGCACTTGAGAAAGACATAAGATTTAATCCATCTGTAAAATTCGGCGTCGAGTATGACATTATCGAATATCTTTCGCTACGTGCAGGAACATCAAATGAACCTTCAAGATTTACTGCAGGTGTGGGAATAAATTATTCTTTGTTTAGTCTTGACTATGCATTTTTTACTCACCAGGATTTAGGCTTAACACACCAGGCAGGTATTATCATAAGTTTTGGTAAAGAAGGAAGCCGTTCATCCGCCGTCAGGAAGAATCTCAACTCAAGATAAATCATCCCAAAGAACATTTGAAAAATTCTTGTCACATATTTTTCTTCACTGCCGGTATAATCCTTTTTACCACGAATCATTTGATTGCGCAGACTGATTCTTCCTATCTCACTACAGAAGAAATCCTGGAAGATATTTTGCAGGAACCGGTAGGTGAAGTTGACGAATCAGATTTATATGAACAGTTGGAACTGCTGATGCTCAACCCGATTAATTTGAATACTGCAAGTGTTGATGAATTGCTGAAGATTCCAATTATGGAGATTTCAGCCGCACAATTAATTGTTGAACACAGAAATAAATATGGATATTTTTTTTCGTTGAATGAACTTAACACAATTGAAAATTTAGATAAATCTGTTGTTCAAAAAATTACTCCATTTCTCTATATTGAAAAAGAAACGGAAGTAGGAATTGAACCAACAGGTACATTCGACTCATTAATTGATGGGACGAATATTTTTTTAAGAAGCAGAATAATAAATTCACTTCAAACAAATGAAGGATTCACTAAGAACAAATATATCGGAACAAAACCAAAAACTTACAGCAGACTTCTCGTAAAGTACAGCGATCATTTCCAGGCAGGTTATCTGGCAGATAAGGACGCTGGAGAAATTGATTTCAACGAATTCTCTTCATTCCATGTTGCTGCTAATGATCTTGGATTTATTGATAAAGCAGTGCTTCTCGATTATTTACTGGAGTTCGGGCAGGGACTTACATTCTGGAGTCCGTATGCATATTCAAAAGGTGCTGATGCAATAGTACCGGTAAAGCGAACCGATAGAAATATCAGACCGTACACTTCTTCAACTGAGAATAATTTTTTTCGTGGTGCTGCATCTGCATTTCGTTTTAAAAATTTTATCATAACAGGATTTTATTCAAATAATGATTTCGATGCGAACATTGACACTGTGACCGGGAAAATAACTTCTGCACCTATTGATGGATTACACCGAACTACAAATGAAATTTTAAAACGCGACGCTGCAAATGAAAAATTATTTGGTGGACGTCTTGATTATTTTTATAGAAACTTATTAAAACTTGGCGTAATACATTACCAATCGCAAGTCAGTAATGAATTTCAACCATCAATGGCGTATGATATCTCCGGTGATAAATTTAATTATACCGCTGCCTCATATAATCTGCTTCTTGATCGATTCAACTTCTCAGGTGAATTTTCTTACAACACTATTTCTGTTGCGTCAATAAATATGATGGAACTTTTAATCAGTAATAATTTTACATTCGCTACATCTTTCAGGAACTATCCAAGAAATTTTTATAGTATTCATGGATATGCATTCGGAGAAAGAAATGGAGCTACTCAGAATGAAGTTGGTCTTTACACTGGATTCAAGTGGAGATCACCTGTTGGACTTTTGAATTTTTATTATGATCAATTCAAAATGCCTTTCGCAACATATTTCAATCCTACATCAACTCAGGGTGATGAATATTTAGTTGATTTTCTGTCGAAACCTATTCAAAAATTTGAAGTCCGCGGCAGATATAAATATGAGAATAAAGAGATCACAGAAGGTATGGATAATTCAAAAAACGTAGTGAAAAGATTAAGACAGGTTTTTCGTGGAGAACTTATTTATTCTATCTCAAATAAAATCAGGCTCAGAGGAAGGTTCGAATACAATACATTCAGAATTTCTCAGACTGGTTATCAAGAAACAGGTTACTTACTGTTCCAGGATATTCGTTACTCACCAACAGCTAATCTAAATATTTACGGCAGAATTATTTTCTTCCGAACAGATTCATTTGATTCTGCAATTTATGAATATGAAAATAATCAGACCGGTGTTTTAACAAATGTTCCGCTTTATTATGAAGGAATAAGATGGTATCTGCTTATTCGATTCAGACCTCACAAAATTTTTACAGTATCGGCTAAATATGCAGAAACATTTAAACCACAAGAAAAATCGTTAGGATCCGGCGATAATACTATTCAAGGAAATCTTGACAACACATTTTCATTACAAATAGATGTTAACCTTTGATTAATGATTTTAATTTCCAGATATTTCCATATAATTATATTTAACTTTTTGTTCTATTTTTCAACTAATTTAATATATTTGTAACGACAATTTAGTCGGTAATTTACCTAATATTGATAATTTCAAATTGTCCAGTACAGTAGAACCTTTCAACTGGTAACTGACTATGATGAGATTAATTAATCAAATTGAAAAGCATAAATAAATGTTAAGTTCAAAAATCGATTTTGTTTCCAAGTATAACGATCTTGTACTTTATGCACTCTCCGCAGCTAAAGAATTTCCTGATAATCTTTGTGATTATCTTGTAAATGAATTTGAATTCGAGGCAGTAATAATAACTAAGATTAAGGACAAGACTTTTGAGCTATTAGGTAAATCTACTTTAGCTAAAAAATCACTTAAGAATGGAACAGAAATAACTTGTAAGCATTGCCAGACATTACAAATCCCTACAACTGAAGTCACATTTGAAACAAATCCTCAATGCGAAATTATTGCAGCAGAAATGGTGGTATTTGAAGGATGCTTATACATTCCGGTTTCCAACGATGAGAAAGTTATACTTAAAATTGCAAAGCAAACTGAATTTACAAACGTCGAGAAAGATAATCTGATCATTATCGGGAATACAATCAGAAATCTGTTGCGTCTTTGGATGGGTAAGAAAGGTGGTTTAAGTTATACAATAAGTGATATAATTACTACAATCAGTCCCGAGATAAGAACTCCCATCAACAGTATTCTTGGATTTGCTTCATTGCTCAATGAAGAAAATTTATCACTGACTCAACACGAATATCTTTCTACTTTAAAAGAAAATGCTTATGATCTGCTTTCACTGCTTAATGACCTTATTGAGCTTGTTAAGCTTGAAACTTTTAAAGGTGTTGAAGAAGATACTGAAATCAATATTTTAAACTTTTTTCATGATATTCTAAAACTATTCGAAGATAAAAATTACAGAAACAGAATTGAAATTATATCAAATATTGATAAGGGATTACCTCATTCAGTTAAATGCAATTCACACAAACTTCAATATATAGTTACTAACCTGATTACGATCTCACTTCGTTTAACAGAAAGAGGCAAAATCAGTGTGGCAGTTTTTTCACCTGAAAAGGATAGACTGACAGTTAGAATAGCTGATACCGGTGTTGGAATACCATCGGATAAGATGAAAGATATTTACAATCCTTTCGCACTTACCGATCAATTTATAACTACTGTCGGAAGTACAACCGGTTTGGGTTTGACTTTAATAAAACGATATGTCGATTTCTTGAATGGTGAGCTTGACATTACTAGCACTATTGGAAAAGGCACTACTTTCAACTTAACAATTCCTGTTGAAGAAATATCAATAATAGAAAAACAGATAAGCAGTCTGCCAAAACCGGATTTCACAAACAAGGTTCTCGTTGTTGAAGATGATTATGCAACATCCAAGTTACTATCAAATTATCTTCACAAGTGGGGATATGAACCGACTATTGTGAATTCTGCTGAACAAACATTAAAAGTACTTCAGAAGGATCAGTATCTGGCGATATTAATGGATATTGTTTTACCGGATGCAAATGGATTGGAATTACTTCAGAGGATACGCGAAATAAAAACTGCCAAATCAACTCCTGTTATTGTTTGCTCTGTTGAAGGCGAGCTGATGTTTAAGCGCGCTCATTCCACGCCAACGGCAAGCTCAAATCGGTTCCGCGTTGCTCAAAAGAAGCCGCCGGGCGGGGGCGCCGGATTCGGGTCTTTGGGAGTCGAGAGGGGAGCGATGGGAATCGAAGTTTGCTCGTTCGACGGTGCATCAAGCGGGAC
>JAANMY010003721.1_pt1 | contig 12333 bp, 9 predicted proteins | sample 7279691 | NCBI WGS metagenome assembly JAANMY01 (sample SAMN14094543, study PRJNA606508) | bioreactor metagenome | isolation source: A lab-scale SPAN reactor treating ammonium-rich wastewater day 388 | place: Ireland: Galway | collected 2018-02-07
GGCGGTGACACGGAAGCACCCGGGAGGTGCTTCCAGTTTGTGTTCAACAGAGTCAATCAATTGTTGTTCTTTTTATCTGAGTCCAGGGGGTGTGTGAGATGACAGCAGATGTGCCTGAAAGCTCAGGCCGAGTGGTTTCGATCGATGCCCTGCGTGGTTTTGACATGTTCTGGATCACCGGTGGAACCGCCTTTTTTGAAAGGTTGTTCAACTGGATTGGCTCCCCGCTTCTCGAACCCCTCAACCGCCAGATGGAGCATAGCTCCTGGGATGGCTTCACCGCCTATGACCTGATCTTCCCGCTGTTTCTGTTTATTGTCGGCGCCAGCTTGCCGTTTGCCCTGAGCCGCCGCAAGGAACGGGGCGACCCGGTGGGGAAGCTCTGGCGGCATGTGCTTCGCAGGACTGTCACCCTCCTTTTTCTGGCCATGATCTATGCCGGCCTGCTGGATTTTGACTTCTCGGATTTCCGGTATGCTGGAGTCCTGCAACGGATCGCGCTGTGTTATTTCTTCGCGGGAACCATTGTCCTTTATGCCGGCATTCGCTGGCAGGCATTGATTGCCGCCGCGATCCTCCTGGCCTACTGGGGGCTGATGACTCTGGTGCCGGTACCGGGAATCGGCGCAGGGGTTCTGACCCCGGAGGGGAACCTGGCGGGATATATCGACCGCCTCCTCCTGCCCGGGTCGTTCTGCTGTTATGACTTTGGAGACAATGAGGGCATCCTGAGCACCCTGCCAGCCATCTCCACCACCCTGCTGGGTGTGCTCAGCTCACATTGGCTGAGGACCGTCCGATCACAGAATAGCAAGGTTCTGGGGCTGGCGGCCGCCGGAGTTGTGAGCCTGGTTGCGGCGCTGGCCTGGAATCCCTTTTTCCCGATCAACAAGCTGATGTGGACCAGCTCCTATGTGCTCTTTGCCGGGGGATGGTCGCTGCTGCTGCTGGCACTGTTCTACTGGGTGATCGATGTTCAGGGGTACCGTCGCTGGGCCTTCTTTTTTATCGTCATCGGAATGAATGCGATTACACTTTATGTCGGCCAGCGCCTGTTTGACTTTGAAACCATCTCAGACATCTTCATTCATGGATTTGTCGATTACCTTGGATCGTTCAAGCCGGTCTTCCAATCATTCTGTGAGCTGATGGTGAAATGGTTGTTCCTCTACTTCCTGTTCCGCCAGAAAATCTTTTTGAAGGCATGATGAATGGCGCAGAGAATGATTCTTTGAAAGCCATGGACAGGTTATACTGCAGATATCTGAGGTCGTATGGGAGGCGATTGCCATGAAAATGAATATCAAATCGATGCTGGGTGTGGCTGTGTTGTGCATGGCCCTCTGCCAGGCGGGAGAGGCCCAGTACCAGGCTGCCCCGATGACTGTCAGCGAACCGGTCGCAGTCCAGATGATCCAGTCCTGGGCCAGATCCCTGGCACGCAATGATGTTCAGGGGCTGGCCTATTACTATGCGGATCCTCGGATGGTGGAGCCTTGGAAACAGAGGATCAGCGCTGCCCCTGTGCAGGCGGCCAACCTGATTGCGGTTCATTCCATTCGTCCCGCTCCCGCAAAGTCCTGGGGAGGCGTCCCCCTCTCCGGGGAGGTCCGCTTTACAGTTGAGTTCAATCTACAGGGGTATGACCAGGTGGTCCGGGAAACCCGTGTGTGGGGGCTGACCAACAAGAATGGGTACCTGCAGATCGCCAATGAAGTCCGTGAGCAAAGCCCTGAGCCGGCTGCTCCCTCCACTCCGAGCCAGTCCCCCTTCCCGAAGTTCGGCAGTGACCCTGCGCCTGTTCAGCCTCAGCCGCCGGCGGCACCTGCGCAGATGGCAGCAGCCTCACCTGCGCCTGCTGCCGAGGTGCCCTCACCCCATGTGACTCCTTCCCTCAATGAAGGGCCGATCGAAAAGGCTGTGCTCATTCAACAGTTGTGGGACCAGCTTCTCACCAGGTATAAAAAGTCATACGAAATGAGGAGCGAGGCGCTCTATCTCAAGTGTTTCGCCGCGCAGCCCACTGTCGCCCTTCAGGAGTTCCGTGAACGGATGCAAAAGTACAGCTGGCTGCAGGTGCTCGATCTGGCCATTGACGAGGATTCTGTGCGTGGAAATCAGCTCAATGCCACCTTTACCTTCCGTTACAGCCTGTGGGGGCCGGGTCTGAAAAAAGGCGAGATCATCCAGGTCAATGCGGCCGCCACACGGGGTGGACAGGGATGGAGTCCGGGCTGGCGGTTTAACAAATTTGGAGAGGAAGTTGTCCTTGCAACCCAACGGCAGCCGGGGTATTACCCCACCAGCCAGATGCTCCAGAGAGCAGTCGTTCCCAATCAGCCGGCTGCAAGCCAGCAGCGCCAGCCCTTTGGCGGCTTCAATTTCTTCTATCGACGATGAAGCCATAAGGCCAAATCTCCCGCGCTTCAGAGCTCTTGTCAAAAGCGCGGAAGTGGTGCCAACATAATTCCATCTTCATGCCGCGGCTTCCTGCATCCTTCAGCCGGTGGCTTCGTTTGAAAGGTGAACAATCGTGTCTGACTCGAAGAGTTATAATTTTTTATCATCGAGAATGCAGATTCCGGCCTGCCTGTTCCTGTTGATTTGGCTCGCTCCCGCCGGAGCGGTTTCCTCTTTCCATCAGAAAGGGGTTCCTGCCGATCTGGCCCGGTTCCAGGGTGCAGTTCTGGAGGAGAACGACGCTTTCATTACTTTCATGACCGAAAAATCTGTCCGGTCGGTCGCGAAGTCACAACTCGAAATCACCAGCCGTGATGATGCCGGAGATAAAACTTTCATTACCCAGAACCGCAACCAGAATGCGGATTACTGGTACTGGGCGCACCGGAAGGCGCGCGAGGCCCTGGTCCTGGCACTCGGACGCCAGCCCCTTCAGGCGGTGCAGGTGATCGACCGGGTCCTGTATGCCGACCACCTGATTCCCCAGTATCGCTGGGTGATCACTCCCGAATTTCGCGCTTATCTCGCATCCGCACAGGAGGATCTGGCGTACATATTCGATCCGATACTGGGAGTCGAGGTGTTTCTGACCAATTACCAGGTTTCACAGCTGCAACCGGAATATGTCTCTGTGGTTCCGACCCAGGGCGAAAACCGTGGGCGTGAAATCAAGCCGGAAATTCCAGTGCTCGATATCCCTCTGCGCGATCTGGTCGCAACCCCACGCCAGGGTGAAGCGGATAAAGTGGGTCTCGATGCTTATCTCAAACTCCCCGGGGGGGGTGTTTATGATTCGCTGCTGCCCGATTCCCCGGAATACAAAAAAAGATCAAAGGGCATTCAGGAAAAAATTCAGACAGCCAGCGACAGCCAGCTCAAAATTATCCCTGCCTCCAGTGCGGATGCCCGCGATTACCTTCAGAGGGTCATGTCTGCCGATCCCCTGTATGACCGTTTCCTGATGATCCAGGGATCCATGAAACAATCCGCGAATGCCACCACATTCAGCCCGGATTTGAAGATCATAGTCAACCCAAATTCGAACCTGACTAAATTCCTGACCCTCCAGAGGAAAGCCTTCGCTTCGATGAAGGGAAAGTAAGCCAGATACACTGATACTTCCGATGGATACAAGGGGGTTCCATGAGTTCTGAGAGTCGTTGTGCCCTTCGCTCCTCGATACTGCGAAAACAGATTGTGGCTGTCACCGGCCTGATCCTGACAGGATTCCTGGCAGGCCACCTGGCAGGAAACTTCCTGATTTTCCTGGGACCGGAGGCATTCAATGGGTATTCTGAGAAGCTCCATGCAATACCGGAGCTGCTCTGGCTGGTCCGACTGGGGCTGATCGCCGCCTTTCTGATCCATGTCATCACCACGATCCTGCTGACACTTGAAAACCGGCAGGCGCGTGGGGAACGCTATGCAGTCAACGGCTCCAAAAGTGAAGAGAGCCTGAAATTCGCCAAAAAGACCATGATCTACACAGGCCTGCTGGTGCTGTTCTTTCTGGTGTTGCACCTTTCGGACTTCACTCTCAGCGACAAAGAAGGCCCGGCCTCGATGATCACTGCGGGTGAGGGGACCCCCCCGCGGAACCTGGGGCTGTATGGCCTGGTGTGGAATTCATTCCTGGAGCCTTGGCGTGCCGGTGTGTATATCGCAGTGATGCTGGTGCTCGGCCTGCACCTCAGTCATGGCATCCAGAGCCTCTGCCAGACACTCGGGTTCTATCGCAATGACCTGGTCCCCGGAATCAGAAAGCTCAGCCTGGTGCTGGGGTTGCTTGCAGCGATCGGGTTCAGCTCGGTCCCCCTGTTCATAAACATTGTGAGAACACCGCCACTTTGAGGGCGAAAAACCCCTCCATCCGGGATGGGGAGGGATATTGGAACGTGAGGAATCGATTATGACCCTGGATTCAAAGGTTCCAGGCGGCCCTGTCAGCGAAAAATGGACCCGCCACAAATTCGATATGAAGCTGGTCAACCCGGCCAACAAGCGAAAATTCACAGTGATCGTGGTTGGAACCGGGCTGGCGGGAGCCTCGGCCGCGGCCAGTTTGTCGGAGCTCGGGTACCAGGTCAAAGCATTCTGCCTGCAGGACTCCCCCCGGCGCGCCCACAGCATTGCTGCCCAGGGTGGCATCAATGCCGCCAAAAATTACCAGAATGATGGCGACAGTGTTTACCGCCTGTTTTATGACACGGTCAAAGGCGGTGATTACCGCTCCCGTGAAGCCAATGTCTACCGGCTGGCCGAGCTGAGTGTGAATATCATTGACCAGTGTGTCGCCCAGGGAGTTCCATTCGCACGCGAATATGGCGGCATGCTCGATAACCGTTCCTTCGGTGGCGCGCAGGTTTCACGCACCTTTTATGCACGCGGACAGACCGGCCAGCAGCTCCTCCTGGGAGCCTACAGCGCCCTCTGCAAGGAAATTGCCGCCGGTGGAGTGAAGATGTTCCCCCGGCGCGAGATGCTGGATCTGGTGGTGGTTGGAGGGCGTGCGCGCGGCATTGTGGTCCGCAACATGGTGGATGGCTCGATTGAATCCCATGCTGGCGATGCAGTGATCCTGGCAACCGGTGGGTATGGAAATGTCTTTTACCTTTCCACCAATGCCAAACCCTGCAATGTCACCGCCACCTGGCGTGCTGCACGAAAAGGTGCCCTGTTCGCCAACCCCTGCTTCACCCAGATCCATCCCACCTGCATCCCGGTCCATGGAGACTGCCAGTCCAAACTGACCCTGATGAGCGAAAGCCTCCGCAATGATGGGCGCATCTGGGTGCCGAATAAATCTGGTGACAAGCGTCCGCCAGGGCAGATCCCGGAACAGGAGCGGGATTATTACCTCGAACGAAAATATCCCTCTTTTGGAAACCTGGTGCCGCGCGATGTGGCCTCACGAAATGCCAAGGAAGTGTGCGACAAGGGGCGGGGAGTCGGCTCGACCGGAATGGCTGTTTATCTCGATTTCCGGGATTCCATCCAGCGCCTGGGGCGCAGCACCATCGAAGCGCGTTATGGCAACCTCTTCCAGATGTATGAAAAAATCGTGGATGATGACCCCTACCAGGTCCCGATGATGATCTACCCGGCCATCCATTACACCATGGGAGGGCTGTGGGTCGACTACAACCTGATGAGCAACCTCCCCGGCCTGCATGTTCTGGGCGAGGCCAATTTCTCCGACCATGGCGCCAACCGCTTGGGAGCCAGCGCCCTCATGCAGGGACTCGCTGATGGCTACTTTGTGATCCCATACACACTCGGCCACTACTTCGCCTCCAACCGGCTGGACCCTGTCAAGGCTGAAGCTCCGGAATTCAAAGAGGCTGAGCAGTCAGCCAGGCAGCGCATCCAGAAATTTTTGTCCCTGAAAGGGAAGAAGACGGTCGATGAATTCCATCGGGATCTCGGGCTGTTGTTATGGGATAAATGCGGCATGTCGCGCAACCAGGCAGGCCTCGAAGAGGCACTGCGCAAGATACCGGAAATCCGTGAGGAATTTTCGAAAAACCTGGTGGTGAATGGTTCTGCCGATTCGCTCAACCAGAGCCTGGAAAAAGCCGGCCGTGTGGCAGACTTCCTCGAATTCGCCGAGCTTCTGGTTCTCGATGCCCTCGAGAGAAAGGAATCCTGCGGAGGCCATTTCCGCGAGGAAAGCCAGACTGAGGAGGGTGAAGCGCTGCGTGACGATGTGAATTTCTGCCATGTTTCCGCCTGGGAATGGGCTGGTGAAGGGAAAAAGCCGATCCTTCACAAAGAACCTCTTGTTTTCGATGAAGTTCACCTGGCGCAGAGGAGCTACAAGTAATGGCCAATACTATCAATTTGACCCTCAAAGTTTGGAGGCAGAAGTCTTCCGATTCTCCCGGCGCCTTCGAGATCTACCAGGCCCATGATATCGATACCGATCTGTCTTTCCTCGAAATGCTCGATGTCGTCAACATCAACCTCGAAAAAAACGGGAAAGAACCGATCGCTTTCGACCATGATTGCCGCGAAGGGATCTGTGGATGCTGTGGGGCGGTGATCAATGGCCAGGCTCATGGACCCGAGCACGGAACCACTCTCTGCCAGCTCCATGTCCGGAAATTCCGCGATGGCGACACACTGGTGATCGAGCCTTGGCGTTCCAGGGCTTTTCCGGTGGTACGGGATCTGATCGTGGACCGTTCTGCTTTCGATCGTATCATCCAGGCTGGCGGCTATGTGACTGTCCGGACTGGCTCAGCCCCGGAGGCTCACTCCCTTCCTGTTCCCAAGATCGATGCGGATGAGGCTTTCGATTCAGCGGCCTGCATCGGTTGTGGGGCCTGTGTCGCAGCCTGTCCCAATGCTTCAGCAGTGCTCTTTGTCGGCGCCAAGATCAGCCATCTGGCCCTTCTGCCCCAGGGGAGAGTCGAGCGTGAGAGGCGTGCTCGCGCCATGGTGGAGCGCATGGACCTGGAGGGCTTTGGAAACTGCTCCAATCATTATGAGTGCGAAGCGGCCTGCCCCAAGGAGATCAGTGTCCGCAATATCGCACGCCTCAATCGTGAATTTTTTCGCGCTTTTGTCAAAGGCTGATTCCTGCAGCGGATAAATCCTTCCCAGTGGGGGATATTGGAGCGCCAGCAACATAAGGTCGGCTGACCAATCCTGAGGCCATCCAGGCTGGTAGTATTTTAGGAGTCATGTTTATATTTTTTAGAGACAATTGCGATAATGGGTACTATACTGGTAAAGTCATAAATGCCTGAACACGGCATGGTAAAAAACTAAATCCGGATCGTGAATCGAAGGAATGCCTGTGTCTCCACCTATGGAAAAACTCCTCATTCTCGTCGGGGCTATCAAACGACTCTCCTTCCTGCTGCACCAGATATCGAGATCACTTTCCCCAGTTGCCTGCTCTCAAACGAGGGAAACCGGCCAACGCAGCCATCTCCCGGTTGCGCTCATCCTGTCGGCAGTTTGTTCCTCGAGAACCACCGCTTTCGGTAAATATCATGCCTTCTGATTTGGAAAAAACTGGCGAAGAGCCAGTGCTCAGTAGTGAGATATACCGTGCGGTTTTCAATAACTCCCCCTCCATGCACCTGGTCATCGATCTGCAGTTACAGAGGATCGTCGATGCCAATGCTGCGGCGCTGAAGTTTTTCAGATACAGCCTCGAGAAAATCCGTACCTGCCACCTGGAGGATCTGTTCATCCACGAAGGTGGTTCCGAAGCGGATCTTTTCTCTGTTCACGATTCCAGAGATGCGGCTCCGCAGCTGCATGAGGTCAAGCTTTCGTTTGGGGAGATCTGTGTAGTCGAAGTCTCCACAAGCCTGCTTCCGGTTCGGGAAAAAAATCTGATGCTGGCCACTCTCCTCGATGTCACAGAGCAGCATCAGGTCCAGAATGAGATTTCCCATCTCCAGCGATTTTATCGCCTCATCCTGGACTCATTGCCGGCGGATCTCTCGGTTTATGACCTCGATGGCAGAATTGTTTATCTCAACCCTGCCGCAATGCCGGATGATGAAATCCGGGGCTGGATGATCGGGAAAACAGACCTGGATTACTGCCATCTGCGCAGAATCGATCCAGTGGTCGCCGAGACAAGGGATGAGTACCGGAATCTATGCATCCGCCAGCGCTGCATGGTGCTGTTCGAAGAGCAGATCAACTCCCCTGAAGAACAGAGCCAGCACTATCTCCGATTTTTCAGTCCTGTCATCGAGCCAGGGGGAACCATCAGCCAGATCATCGGCTATGGCTTTGATATGACCGAACGTAAAAAGGCGGAGGACCTGCTGCGGGACAGCGAAGAGCGTTACCGGCTGCTCTTCACCCACATCAATGAAGGCATTGCCCTGTTCGGCACAGATCTGAAACTTCTACTGTTCAATGACCGGGTATCCGCCATGCTCGGCTACTCCAATGATGAACTGGCGCAAATGACAGTGGGTCAGGTCATCTATCCGGAAGACCTGCCGAGGGTTGCGGCCAGCCATCAGAAACGCATGCGCGGGGAAAAGGCCCCGCGAACCTATGAGTTCAGAGTGATACGCAAAGATGGGGCTGTAATCGATGTCGAAGGTTCATTCGATCTGATCCGCCGTGATGCCGAAATCATCGGGATTCAGGGTATTATCCGGGATCTCACCGAACGGAAGCGCATCCAGGAGCATCTGCTCGAAAAACAGAAAGAACAGAGCATTGTCACCCTGGCGGGAGGAATTGCTCATGACTTCAACAACATCCTGGTTGGCATCATGGGCAGCGCGGCTCTCCTGCAGGAGGACCTCGCAGGCCAGACAGCCCACCTGAATCTGATCAACAACATCCTCACCTCCGCCGGACGCATGGCCGACCTGACCAACCAGCTGCTGGCCTATGCACGGGGCGGCAAACATCGTCCCGAGCCTTCCGATCCGAACCTGTTTGTCACAGATACCCTCCGGATGCTGCATGGTTCCATGAGCCCGGGCATCCGAGTCGATTGCCATCTGGCTGAGGATGCCTGGTCTGTCGATGCCGACCGCACACAAATCACCCAGGTCCTTCTGAATATCTTCGTGAATGCCTGTGAGGCCATGGAAAATGGCGGGTCGCTGACAATCGAGACTGGCAATGTTCACCAGAGTGGCCAGTGGCATGATGCCAGCACTGAGGCAATCAAAGAGGGTGATTATGTCCAGATCTCGGTAACCGATACGGGAATCGGGATGTCCGAAGAAACCCGGCGGCGCCTGTTTGAGCCATTCTTCACCACGAAGTTCATGGGGCGGGGTTTGGGGCTTGCCGCTGCTCTGGGAATCATCCGCAACCATGCGGGTGCCCTGGTGGTTGAGAGCCAGCCAGGTGAAGGAACCACATTCAGAGTCCTTTTGCCCCGCGGGAAAACTCCCCCGGCTCAGACTCTGTCAGCACCAGCCTCCGCTTCCAGAAAATCCGGGACTGTCCTGGTGGTCGATGATGAAGAAACTGTCCGGGATGTGGCTCATCAGATGCTGAAACGCCTCGGGTTCGTTGTCATCGAGGCGGAGGATGGCCAGAAGGCCATCAGGGATTTCACCGATTTCAGCCAGGATGTTTCCCTTGTTATCCTCGATATGCAGATGCCGGGGTTGGGGGGAAGTGAAGTCTTCAAGGAACTGGCGGGCATCGATCCTCACGTCAAAATCATCATTTCCAGCGGTTATGAAGAATCCGCTGCAACCGAAGGAATCGCTTCCTCTCTCAACCTGGCGGGCTTCATAAAAAAACCATATACCTTTTCTGATCTCGAAGACTCGGTAAACCGTGCTTTGAGTGGCCCTGGCAGCCACGGTTAACACCCCTTGACAGGGTCTTTCACTGCCTTCACTGTTCACGAATAAGGTCATTTTCAGTTTTTTGTTTATCACCCTATTAAATCCATAGAGATAACAGTCATAAACGGTTACGGATGATGAAAGAAGCCTCTGGCCTGAAAAATATCTCTGTCTTATGCCTGATTTCGTTACTGATGGTTATGGGATTGCTTGTCAGCTGTGGGCAGACAGACACCGATCGAACCCTCCTGAATGTCTCCTATGATCCGACCCGGGAGCTGTATGCCGATATCAACGATGCCTTTGCCTTGGACTGGAAAAATAGAACCGGCCAGACTGTTTCAATCCGCCAGTCGCATGGCGGGTCGGGCAAACAGGCTCGTGCGGTCATCGATGGCCTGGCAGCGGATGTCGTCACCCTGGCGCTGGCCTATGATATCGATGCACTGGCCTCAAAGGCCGACCTCCTTCCGGCCAGCTGGCAGCAGCGTCTGCCGCACAACAGCGCACCTTATGTCTCGACCATTGTGTTCCTGGTTCGCAAAGGAAATCCCAAAGGCATAAAGGACTGGGATGACCTGGTCAAACCCGGCATTGAGGTCATCACCCCGAATCCGAAAACATCCGGTGGCGCGCGCTGGAATTATCTGGCGGCCTGGGGGTATGCCCTCAAGAAAAACAATGGCGATGAGAATGCGGCACGGGAATTCATTCAGGCTCTTTTCGCCAATGTTCCGGTGCTCGATTCCGGAGCACGCGGCTCCACGACCACTTTTGTTCAGAGGGAAATCGGGGATGTCCTGCTCGGCTGGGAGAACGAGGCCTACCTGGCGATCAATGAACTGGGGCCGGACAGGCTCGAGATTGTAAACCCTTCGATCAGCATTCTCGCCGAACCTCCGGTTGCCTGGGTGGACAGAATCGTTGAAAGGCACAAGTCGCGTGACCTGGCGGCTGCATACCTTGAATTTCTTTATACTGAAACCGGCCAGGACATCGCTGCCCGCCATTTTTACCGTCCCCGGCTGGAAACTGTCGCGGCCCGATATCGGGACAGGTTCTCCGATATCCAGCTTTTTTCGATCGAAGAGGTTTTTGGAAGCTGGAAAAACGCTCAGAAAATTCACTTCGATGATGGTGGAATTTTCGACCAGATCTATGAAGACTCGGAAGCACTGCCCGATCGATCCTGAAGACTCCAATGGGACTCAGAAAGAAAAACGTTCTTCCCGGATTCGGGCTTTCCCTGGGCTATACAGTCTTCTACCTGAGCCTGGTGGTCCTGATACCGTTTGCCGCCCTGTTTTCCCGGACAGCCCAGATGTCTTTCATGGAATTCTGGGATACGATCAGTTCTCCACGTGTGGTGGCATCCTTCTGGCTGAGCCTGTACACCTCGCTTTCCGCCGCCTCTTTGAATGCGGTCATGGGGCTGCTGGTGGCATGGGTGCTGGTGAGGTATCACTTTCCGTTGAAGACACTGGTGGATGCCCTGGTCGACCTGCCATTTGCCCTGCCGACTGCTGTGGCGGGGATCTCCCTGACCACTCTGTATTCCGTCAATGGCCCCCTCGGAAAACACCTGGCCCGCTGGGGGATCGAGGTTGCATACACCCCGCTTGGAATTATTGTGGCGCTCACCTTTATCGGGCTTCCCTTTGTGGTGCGCACCCTCCAGCCGGTGCTGGAGGATCTGGATGTTGAGATCGAAGAAGCCGCCGCGAGCCTGGGCGCCAGCCGGATGAAATCTCTCCTGTATGTTGTTTTCCCCAACCTTCTGCCGGCGCTGCTGACCGGATTTGCGCTCTCTTTCGCACGAGCCTTCGGGGAATATGGTTCGGTGGTTTTCATCTCGGGCAACATGCCGATGCGGACCGAAATCTGCCCGCTTCTGATCATGACCAAACTGGAACAGTTCGACTATATTGGAGCCACCGCCATCGCGGTCGTGATGCTGCTGGTGTCCTTCATGATGCTTTTTACAATCAACCTGCTGGGCTGGTGGTCGCGCAAACGAACCAGCTCCGCAGCCTGATGAGGTTGATATGGAATCGATTCATCTGAATGTGCGCAGCCATCGCAAGCGGCCTCACAGTTCCACGACAGAGCCTAAAACAGTCCAGTGGCTGCTGATCGGGGCTGCCATGGCTTACCTGACTCTTTTCCTGATGATTCCTCTTGGAACAGTGTTTTACCAGGCGCTTGAAAAAGGGGTGGGAGTTTACCTGGCGGCGATTACCGATCCGGATGCCCTTTCGGCGATACGGCTGACCCTGCTGACAGCAATGATCGCAGTGCCCGCCAATCTGGTTTTTGGAATTGCAGCTTCCTGGGCGATTGCCAAGTTTGATTTCAAGGGCAAGAACCTGCTGATTACCCTGATCGATCTGCCCTTTTCGGTTTCACCGGTTATTTCCGGCCTGATCTTTGTGCTGCTTTTCGGACTCCAGGGATGGTTTGGCCCCTGGCTCCAGGAGCATGACCTCGAGGTGATATTTGCAGTTCCCGGCATTGTCCTGGCAACAGTTTTTGTCACCTTTCCATTTGTGGCGCGGGAGTTGATCCCACTTATGCAGGA
>JAANMY010003722.1_pt1 | contig 12330 bp, 12 predicted proteins | sample 7279691 | NCBI WGS metagenome assembly JAANMY01 (sample SAMN14094543, study PRJNA606508) | bioreactor metagenome | isolation source: A lab-scale SPAN reactor treating ammonium-rich wastewater day 388 | place: Ireland: Galway | collected 2018-02-07
TTCTGCAGATGAATACGGATGGCCCAGATGTCCTTGGGTTTGAGCGGTGCCTTCTGGCCCACCAGCTTCCCCTTGTTCCAGGCTTCCCGATACGGATGTTCTCGGGTTTCCATGACAGACTCCTTGCTGTTGATCGGAGTCTGATTCTTGAGCCCGTGGCGTGCGGCGGCTATCGGGGAAGATGCCCACAGCGTACTATCGGCCACAACCGGCCGATGGCGATTCGCTCAGAATTTCTCTGGCTGGACCCTCTTGGATGACCGGTTTACGGCGGCCAACTTGGACCCCGCCTTGGCTCAACCCGGCCATGACCAGACCGTCACCTGACCCGAAGAGCTGACGCTTAAAGGTCAGCTCCACTCCGAAAGCGGCCTGCTCTATCCCCGATGATCGACCACAACGGCCATTCACTTCCCTGCTGGGAAGCGGCTTCAGTGCGCGTTACAACAGCCGCTTCAACCTCGCGCGCTTACGATTCCTGGCTACGATCACCGCGCTCTTCAGGAATCCGCTCCACAAGATCAAGGAGCGTCCACCCCGATCGGGATGGGACGCCATGGATCAAAACTTCAGAATCTCGCCATCAGCGGGAATCCGGACGCGATCCTCGATGCCGTTCTGCTGGACGTAGTCCTGCAGTTGCTCGCGGCTCAAGGTCATGTGATTGATCGCATCCATATGGACGGCGACGATGGTCGCGTTCGGCGCGCCGCGATACGCGCGGAGGACATCGTCCTTGCCCATGATGATCGACCCGGGGAAACCGACCAGACGAGCGTCGCCTGCGTTCAGGATGACCACGCTGGGTTTGAAGCTGGCCAAGGTCTGTTCGACCTCGCTGCGCCAAATGGTATCGCCGACGAGGTAGACGGTGGGCGAGCCCGGTGCCTGGAAGACGACGCCCATGGCCTCACCCAAAAGCTCGGCCAGCGGCTTTTCGGCATACATCTCATTCGTGCCGTGCTGGCCGCCAGCCTTCGTCAGGCGAACGCCCTCGAACACGGTGTTCTCGCCAACGACTCGAACATCGGTGAAGCCCTGCGCACGAATGATTTTGGCGTCGGCTTCGTTCTGCACAAACAAGGGCATGCTTTTTGGAATCAACTGGTGCTCACCACCGTCCCAATGGTCGAGATGCGTATGCGTCACGATCACCGCATCCACGCCCTTCAGCACATCCTGCGCCGGCATGGGAAGCTCGACGAGCGGATTGGCCAGATGACTGCGAACCGTACCTTCAAAGCCCGGATAGGCGCCCTTTTTCGCCAGCATGGGGTCGATCAGGAAGACCTTGCCCGCGTAGCTGATTTTCGACGTGGCGTTGCGGATATGCTGCATCTGCGCCGCTGCCGTGGTCGGCGTCGAGACCTCGGCGGCTGCGTGCGCCGATATACCCACTACCCCGAGGGACAGTGCGAGCGCGATGCTACGAAAGAGTGTTATGGGCTGCATGTTGGTGCTCCAGAGACGACGTTGATCGGAAGCTGCATTGTGGGCAAGCTGCGCCTGCCATAAAATTGGCCTACAGGTCATCTATCGAAACTTTTGGGCCATTGCGCCGAGCACCATCGCGCCATGTCAAAAGCCGTTCCTGTCGTTGCTCTGATCGTTCCCCCTCGGACCAGTGCGTTCCACTTTGCCGTGCCACTCATGGTCTTTAGCATGGAGTTGGCAGAAGGACACCTGTTCGAATTGAAGGTCATCGCGCCAGGTGGTCAACCGCTGCGGGCTGAACGCGCGCTTACGGTGGTGCCGGACGGCGGGCTGGAGCTGGCGGAAACGGCAGACATCCTCGTGGTGCCAAGCTGGCACGACCTGGACACTCCCCCGCAATCCGATCTGGTCGATGCGCTGGTACGCGCACATGCACGGGGTGCCGACGTCGTAGGTCTATGCTATGGCGCCTATGCCCTTGCTTACGCCGGACTGCTCGACGGCAAGCGGGCCGCTACGCATTGGATGGGCGAACAGGACTTCGGCAAACGTTTCCCGGGCGTAAAGCTCGATATGAACGCCCTCTATGTCGAAGAGGACGGCCTGATCACTTCCGCGGGCACGGGCGCCGGGCTGGACTGTTGCCTGCATATCGTGCGGAAGTATTACGGTTCGAAAGTCGCCAACAAAGTCGCGCGAATGATGGTCATACCGCCGCACCGGGAGGGTGGTCAGGCGCAGTTCATCGAGCAACCGATGGCGTTTTCAACGCAAGATGCGCAGATCAATCGGCTTCTCGACTACTTGCGCGCAAACATCGCCAAGCAGCACACCGTTGAGGATCTGGCAGCGCGCACATCGATGAGTCGGCGGACCTTCACGCGTCACTTCAGCAAAGCGACCAGCATGACGCTGGTCGAGTGGCTGGTGAATGAGCGTTTGCAGCGAGCCCGCGAACTGCTTGAAAGCACATCGCTGCCAGTGGAGAAAATTTCTGATGTCGTGGGGTTTCAAACCCCAGTGTCCCTCCGGCAGCACTTCAGGAAGCGCTTTCAGGTGAGCCCGAGGGACTGGCGTCGGACATTCGGTCAAGGTGAAGAGCGTTCTGCTTAGTCCAGACCAGCGAAATTCGGCTTCCGCTTTTCCACGAATGCCGCGAACGCCTCCTGGGCGGCTGAACTCTTCGCCCGCATCACAAAAGCTTCGGCTTCCAGATTGATGCGTCCCAGAACCTCGTCGGGATGCTTGAGCAAGGCTTTGGTACGGAGCACGGCACCCTGGGGCAGTTGTGTCAGACGGATCGCCTGCGCCAAGGCGAAATCCAGCACGGGCTGCTCTGCGATGACGCGATTGACGAGACCAATCGCCCGCGCCTCATTGGCGGACAGCGGGTCGCCGAGAAGAAGGATCTCGGATGCCCGTTGGTGACCGACGAGTCGCGGCAGGAGCAGACTGGATGCCCCTTCCGGGATCAGCCCCAGTGCAACGAACGGAAACGAAAAGCGTGCGCTGTCCTGCGCAAAAACCAGGTCGCAGTGAAACAGCATCGTGGCGCCAATCCCGACCGCGAGTCCATTGACCGCTGCAAGCACTGGCTTCTTGACCTGGGCGAGTGCATTCAGGAATCGGAAGGGCGGTGCATCCACACTCTCCGGGGGGGAATTCAGGAAGTCCTCGAGGTCGTTACCCGCCGAGAAGGCGTTTCCTGCCCCCGTGAGCAGGATCACACTGACGGACTGATCCGCATCGGCCGCGACCAATGCCTCGCGCAGCTGGTGATACATCGCCCCGGTAAAGGCGTTCTTCTTATCCGGTCGGCTCAGCTCGATAACTTGAACACCACGGTCATGTGAGCTCTCGATCATCCTAATCTCCTCGTTCAATCAAACAGCGTTGGAATCCGCGGTGAGCGGATAGAGTTTGTCGTCGTAGTCTGCAAGGCTCGGGAACTGGAGAGGGGTGGCGTCGGCGACCGACCGGATACGACTTCTCCAGGTTTCCAGGATTTGCTGTCGTGCTTCGTCGGAGACGTAGGGGACGTGCCAGCCAATGAACGGCGGCAACACCTGTAGTCCCGCATAGGCCAGCGTGCCTTGCAGGAGATGCTTCAGCATGCCGTCGAGTGGACCGTGGATCCCCTGCGTACCGAACATATGCTCCTGGCCGCCCAGCGTGAGGCCGACAAGCGCACGACGGCCCACCAGTCCGCCGCGGTCATAGAACCGCTTGCCCCCGTAGACCTGGCCCGACACGAACACACGGTCGATCCAGCCCTTGAGGATGGCCGGCGTCGAGAACCAGAAGACCGGAAAGACCACCACGAGCAGGTCGCACCAAAGGAGCTTGTCGAGCTCGGCGCGGATGTCGGCACTAAGCGTGCCGGTGTTGAGCCCGTGCCGCTGCTCAAGCGCATACGTGCAGTAATCGGGATCGGCGCGATCGCCAAAGTCGGCTGCCGAAGCCACCGGCTGAAAGCCCATGGCATACAGATCCGACACCTGAACCTCGTGGCCCTGCCGTTCGAACTCCTCGACCGCAGCCGACTTCATGGCCGTACAGAACGACTTCGGCTCGGGATGCGCGTGGACAATGAAGACTCGCATGATTTGATTCCCCTGTTTGATTGGTCACGTCCTCGCCGAAGATGGCACCGGTGATGACCCTCTAATGGCAAGTGCATCGCTCTTCCAAAGAGCGAAACGATCACGATGAAGGGCAGTTTAATGACCGGTCCAGACCGTGTAGAGTGGCGAATATGACTATTACTATGCGATTTCCGCCACGTCATGCCCCGTGCCGCAATCCTTACATTCGATGAGTGCTATGCCTCCAGCGTCGGCGGCTTTGCCGACATCCTGCAGGTCGCAAACTCGCACCTGCGGCGACAGCAAGGCACGGCCGCCGCACAGTTCGAATGGCGCTTCGTTTCCTCATCGGGGAATCCCATCGTGGCAAGCAACGGTCTGCAATTGCAGACGCACAAGCTGGAGCCGCGCGAGCGCTACGATCTCGTCTTCATCCCCAGCCTGCACTACGGGGGCCAGGGCCAGTTCGATCAGATCCTCGACCGGCTGGCCGATACCTCCGACGGGCTGGTCGCCCAGTGGCGCGCCGGGGCGTGGATCGCCGCGAACTGCACCGGCACGTTCATCCTGGCGCAGACCGGACTGCTCGATGGCAGAACGGTGACGACCACCTGGTGGCTGGAACGCCAGTTCCGCGCCAAGTACCCGAAGGTGGATCTGCAAATCCGCTCCGTGATCACCGAATCGGATCGGCTGGTCTGCGCAGGTGCTTCGGCGTCATACCTGCTGCAAGCCATCCGCATCATCGAGCGCTTTTCGGGGCCGGCCATCGCCTCGCAGACCGCCAAGAGCTTGCTGATCGACGTGAGCCAGACCAGCCAGGTTCCTTACCTGCCGCTGCTGGCAGAAAGAGCGCACTCGGATTCCCTCGTGGAACGTGCGCAGCATTGGCTCCAGAGCAACATGACCAAGGAATTGCGGATCTCCGTGCTTGCGGACGCGCTCGCGATCAGTGATCGCACGCTCATTCGACGGTTCAAGGCGGCGCTGGGCCAGACCCCGCTGGCGTATCTGCAGGATCTCCGGCTCGAGGCCGCCCGAGCGCTACTCGAGACGGGTGATCTGAGCGTGGAGGCTATAGGCGGCCAAGTTGGCTACAACGACACCAGCTCCTTTTCGCGGCTCTTTCGGCAGCGCATTGGGATGAGCCCCGGGGCGTATAGGAATCGGTTCCAGATTAACTCGGCGCCTTGACGGCATGACGCGTTGAACGACCTCTATCCAAGAGTCCGCCGGTGACCCCGGCTCGACGATTCGCCAGCCGCTCTCAAAGGACCGGAGGCCGGTCCGCTCTGAAAGCTGCCGTTGCCCCTTTGCCAGCCCGGAACGACCGGAGTGGGTCGCTATGGATAGATTTGCATAGCGACCCCTATGCATAGCTCTCAACTATGTAGAGTCGCGGCTGGCGGGACGGCATTTGATCAGCAATTACGCGGGCAAGCGGCGCGTTCGGGCGTGAGCAGCTACACATAGTTTTCCGGCCCATGTTCACTGGCGGCTCCACAACCTGGAGACTGCCATGCGATCCAAGCTTTCGTCTCGATCCGAATCCTCTGTCCGCACGCGCGGCTGTACTCAGCTGGAGCGGCATGTTCCGGCATACCGCGAGTACCTGCTCGGTCGCGGCAACGCTTCCGGCTATGTGCGCAGCTGCGAAGCGGCCGTGATGCACCTATCGATGTGGATGCACCAGACCAACCTGGGTCTGGCCGACGTCGATGAGACGCTCGTGGTCGAGTTCCTCAAGGGCCATCTTCCCCAATGCAACTGCGAGACGAGTGCCCGTCACCCAGCTTGCGTGCGCGCTGCATTGGCCCACCTTCTGGTCGTGCTGCGCGAGGCCGGTGTCATCAGGCCCAAGCCACAGGACGAGACGGCAGTCGGGCAGGAGTTGCGTCGCTACGACCAGTACATGACACAGGTCCGAGGACTTGCCCCTAAGACCCGCGAGGGCGCGCTTCGCCTGGTCGGGGCCCTTCTTCGCAAGCACTTCGGTGATGGCGACATCCAGTTCGATGTGCTCACGGCCGAGCACGTACGACACTTCTTCGGGTTGCAGGCCAAGAACTACAGCACACCGTCGAGCCTGGGCGCCGTGGTCGCCTCCCTGCGCGGCTACTTCCGCTGGCGTGCGTCGCTGGGCGACCGTACCCATGCGCTGGTTGGTGCTCTGGCCTATCCGGCCAACTGGCAGTTGGGATCGTTGCCCAAGTCGCTGGAGCCGGCAGAGGTCGAACAACTCGAGGCCGCCCTTGGCCAGAGCGGCCCGTCGATGCTGCGCGCCGACGCCATAGTGCGCTGCGCGCTCGACCTGGGCCTGCGAAGCAGTGAGATCGCACAGTTGAACCTGGACGACATCGACTGGGAAGCCGGCACGATCACACTTCGCCGCACCAAGGGCCGGCGTGAAGACGTAATGCCCTTGCCTGAAGCAACAGGGCGAGCCATCGCCCTGTACCTGCGCGACGAGCGACCCAAGACCCAGCACCGGATGGTCTTCGCTCGGCATATGACGCCGCGCGAGCGACCCATCGGGCCGGACCTCGTGCGCAAGACCATCCGCCAAGCCTATGCGCGCGCCGGTCTTGCGCATACGCGTTCGCACCTGTTGCGTCACACGATGGCCAGCCGTCTGCTGGCCGGCGGTTCCTCGCTCAAGGAGGTAGCCGACGTGCTGCGGCACCGCTCGCTGAACACGACGCTGATCTACGCCAAGCTCGACAGCAGGCGTCTCGTCGAAGTGGCTTTGCCTTGGCCCGGGACCTCCGCCGTCGCCACAGGGAGGCTGTCATGACGATAGGACTGACTGCGCTTGTGGATCGCTACCTCACTGAGCGTCGTACTCTGGGCTTCCAACTGCGTTCGGCCGCCTACAGCCTGCGCAGCTTGGCCGAGTATGTTCGGCGTACGCGCCATCGCGGCCCTCTGACCCTGGAGGTCATGGCCCAGTGGGCGCGTCTGGATAGCCACGCAAGCGTCGATCCCCGGACTTGGGCGCGGCGGCTCAAGCAGTTGCGCTCCTTCACGCGCTGGATGCAGCAGTTCGAGCCGGCCACAGAAGTCCCCGACGACACGATCTTCGGTCGGCTGCCCGAACGCCAGGCGCCGCACATCTACAGCCAAGAGGAAGTGCAGCAGTTGCTGGCCGCCGCGCGTCAGCTCGGCCCCAATCCCGGCCTGCGCGGCCTGGTCTACGAGACGCTGTTCGGCCTGATTGCAAGCTGCGGACTGCGCCTGTCCGAGGCGTTGTCGCTGAACCTTGACGACGTGGATCTCAGGCGCGGCCTGCTGACGATCCGGCGCACGAAGTTCGCCAAGTCGCGCCAGGTGCCGCTGCATCCGAGCACAGTCAAGGCCTTGGGCCAATACCGCTGGACTCGGGACGTGGCGGGCGCCTCACGCGACGACGACGCGCCGTTCTTCATCGGCACACGGGGTCGCCTGTTCGGCAAGCCGATGCACCGGCATCAGGTGGAGCACGTCTTTGCCACGCTGCGCCGCGAACTGGGGTGGATCAACCGTGGTACGCACCACGCACCGCGCATCCATGATCTGAGGCACACCTTCGTGGTGAGGCGCATCCTGCTGTGGCAGCAACAGGGCATCGACGTGGACGCGGCGATGCTGTCGCTGTCGACCTACGTCGGTCACGCGATGGTGACCAACACCTACTGGTACCTGCAGGCGGTGCCGGAATTGATGGCGGTGGCCGCCCAGCGCTTCGAGTCGTGCATGCCGGAGCTCAACCATGGGTGAAGCGCGACTCAACCGAAAGGGCTCTCCGCCAAGCTTCCCGGCGCTGGTGCAGCAATTCTTCACCGAGTACCTGGTCGCACAGCGCGCACTCAGCCCGCGTACCGTGGCCTGCTACCGCGACGCGATGACCTTGTTCCTCGGGTATGCGGCCAAGCAGTTGGGCAAGCCGCCAATCACCATGCAACTCGTGGACATCACGCCGGAGTTGATCCTGAAGTTCCTGGCCCACCTGGAACACGAGCGGCACAACTCGGTGCGCAGTCGAAACTTGCGGCTTACCGCCTTGAGGGCGTTCCTGAAGTTCGCCGGCCGACGTGACGTGACGGCGCTGCATGCCGTCGAGCGCGCGATGGCCGTGCCGATGAAACGCTTCGAGCGGCCGCTGCTGGGTCACCTGACCCGCCCGGAGATGATTGCCGTGCTGGGACAGCCTGGTACGGGATGGACTTCGCAGCGCGACCATCTGCTGCTGAGCCTGCTGTACAACACCGGCGCGCGCGTCTCGGAGATCGTCGGCGTGCGCGTCGTCGACGTGGTGCTGGATGGCGCGGCCTGCGTCCACCTGCATGGCAAGGGTCGCAAGGATCGCTCGGTCCCGCTGTGGAAGACCACTGCGGCGGCCATCCGCGCGTGGCTAAACGCCAACCCGCACCTGCGTGATTCGGCGGCATTGCTGCCCAATCGATCCGGGCATCCGATGACCCGCTGCAACGTGGCGCAGCGACTGGCGCTGGCGGTGGACAGGGCCAGCGCAGAACAGCCGAGCCTGAAGACCAAGCGCATCTCGCCGCATACCCTGAGGCACTATTCCGTGTGCCGGACTACGCCGCGCCGAATCAGCCGCGCGCATGGGACTGGCCGAAGCGCGTCGGCAGACTCGGCATAGTCCTCTGCTTCAAGCCTCAGAGTTCTTTGAGGAAGGCGAGCAGTTGGTCATCCGGTCGAAATCTCCCAGGGGTGCTGTCGGGTGGTGTAGTCCGGGCCAAGGCTTGCTCCTTGATGGCGAGGTTCGCGTCCAGATAGATCTGCGTCGTCTCCACGGACTCATGGCCCAGCCAAAGCGCGATCACCGCACGATCGACACCCGCCTGAAGCAACTCCATCGCGGTGGTATGGCGAAGCACGTGCGGTGTGACCCGCTTGTGGGCCAGGGACGGACAAATCCGGACCGCCACCGCGACGTGTTTGGCGAGCAGATACTGCACGCCATCCGCGCTCAGGCGAGTGCCACGGGCACTCGGAAATATTGTCGCGTCGGGGTTGGCAGGAATCTCCTTCAACCAGGCATTGAGGACGGCAGCGGTCTGTCGGGTCAGCGGTGTGGCGCGTTCCTTGCGGCCCTTCCCCATGACCAGGACGTGGGCACCGGATCCCAGGATCACCGCATCTCGCCGCATCGCGGTCAGCTCGGACAGGCGCAGTCCGCCTTGAACTGCGAGCAGGAGCAGCGCGTGATCCCGGCGTCCGGACCAGGTCTGCCGATCGGGCGCAGCCAGCAGCGCGTCGACTTCCGGTCGGGTCAGGAACCCGACCTGTGTGCGCGTGAAACGCTGGCTGGGAATCGCGAGCACCCGCTGAATCTGCTCCGCATGGGTCGGCGCCTCGAAAGCGGCATAGCGGAAGAAGGAGCGAATCGCGGTGAGGCGCAGGTTGCGGCTGCGGGCCGTGATTCCGCGTTTGTCCTGGAGCTCGTCGAGGAAGGCGGCGATCAGCGGCGCGTCGATCTGCTCGAACGCCAACTGCGAGGGCTGCCTGCCGAGTCGCGTCTGGGCAAAGCGCAGCAGCAGACGAAAGGTATCCCGGTAGGAGCCGATCGTATGCGGGCTTGCCCGACGCTGCTGCATCAGCCGGTCGGTAAAGAAGCGCTGCAACAACGCAGGGAAGCTGGGCGTAGCACTCATGGCAGCTCTCCCCAGCGTCGCTCAAGACGCCCGACCGCCAGTCCCATCAGTTCCGGACAGGCGCTCAGATACCAGTAGGTGTCGGCGACACGGACATGGCCCAAATAGGTCGACAGCACCGGCAAGCGTCGCTCGACATCCTCCCCCGAGCGGTACCAGCGCAACAGGGTCTGAACCGCGAAGCGGTGCCGAAAGTCGTGCAGGCGCGGACCGTGGCTGGCGGTCGCGCCGCGCAGTCCGACTTGGCGCGACAGTCGATAGAAGGTTCGATGCACATCACCGATGTCGAGATGGTGACCGCGACCGGTGATGAAGAATGCCGAGGCAGCATGGCCTGCGAGGAAGTGTTCGCGGTGAGCGCGGTACTGTTGCAGAACCTCCCGCGTGGACGGATGGATCGGGACGAGGCGCGACTTCCCAAACTTGGTGCCGCGAATCGTCAGCAGCCCCTCCTGCAGATCGACGTCCGCGTCCATGAGTCGCATCGCCTCGCCAACTCGCAGGCCGGCGACGCTTAGCAAGCCGAGCAGCGCGTGATACGTCCACGGGCGCAAACCGCCGGCGGGCGGCAAATCGAGCGCGCTGCGAAGCAGTTGTGCGATGTCCTCATCCGAGTAGAGATAGGGTCGCGCCCTGCGCGGGTGAAACGGTAGCAAACCCGCCGGGGGCACCTCAGTCTGCGGGTCACTCGCCGCATGATGGCGGGCGAAGCCACGGACGTAGCCCAGCCGCTGCGCCCAGGTCGCAGGCGTCACCGAGGGACTTTGGCGAATCCACTCCAGTGCCAGCGCGGTCGTGATGTGTGGGGCGTCGCGGGCTTCCATGAATGCCGCGAACTTCACTAGGCAGAGGCCGGCATCCCGGAGTTTGAACCCCAGGCTGCGGCGCAAGGCCAGATAGTCTTGAATCGCTTGCCCGAGCGGGGTCATGACACACCCCCTGGCCACGGCAAGGCCAACGGGCGCAACAGGTCCAGGTCGACCTTCGCGTAGATCATCGTCGTCTGCGGGCTGCGATGACGCAACAACTCACCGATCTCGGCCAACGAGGCGCCCTGGCGCAACATCTGGGTGGCTACCGTGTGCCGCAACAGGTGGGCACCATGGTGGGCAGGATCCAGTCCGGCGCGCGCGAGCGCACGCCGCACGACGGTGGAAACGGCCGATGAACTCTTGAAGCCACGAGTGGGCGCGCGCATGCGAACAAACACCCGGCGCGAGGTGCAGGCGGGACGCCCGTCACGCAGATAGTCGGCCAGCGCCGCACCGACCTCGTGGGGAAGCGGCAGACGGTTTGCAGATACGCCTGCGCCTTGAATGCAGAGTTCGCCCGCCGCCCAATCGATATCGTCGAGCGTCAGCGCAGTGACTTCACCGGCACGCAGTCCCAAGCGGGCGAGTAACAACAGGATCGCCCAGTTGCGGCGGCCGACTGCGGTCCCCCGCTCGCGACTGGCGAGAAGTCGTTGGAGCTCGACCGCTGACAGGGCGCGTGGCAGCGAGGCCATCGACCAATTCGCCACCGCCGGCACGCTGGGTTTCAAGTCGGCCTCGATAAGCCCCCGGTAACGCGCGTACTGCAGGAACGACCGGACCGCCGTGGTCATCAGCTTGGCCCGCTTGGCATGATGAAGCCGGGCGGCTTCCCGCTGGACAAAGTCCACCACGTCCGCTGCCTGCACGTGCGCGAGCGACGCTTCACCTTTCGGGACCATCTGGGCCAGAAAGCGCCGCGCGAACTCCAGATAGTGGAATACCGTCGCCGGGGCCAGTCGGCGTTCCCGTTCCAGGTAGTACCGGAATTCCGTCTCCAGTTGCTCGACCGCCGTCGGCGCGATCGGCGGGTCTTCCACCACGATCCCTTGTTCGGCGAGCAGATTCCGCAAACGCCGCAGAATCGATGCATCTCCCGGTCTGAAGTGCCCACGTCGGGTTCGATCGCTCAGGTAGCCGCTCAGGCACTCTGCCGTGACACGTGATACCAGGATCCTGTGCTGCATCAGCCATCGACCGAAATCGGCAACCAGTTGTAGCGCATATCGGATCGAGGGCCTCGCGTACCCCTGGTCGATCAATTGCCGGGCAAAGGCATCAACATACGCGCCCAACAAACCTGCCCGCATGCGCTCGAGCGTGCGCGCATCCTTGTATAGCTGTTCCATTGCGATCTCCTTCCACCGGGGCGATATGCCCCTGAAAGAAGATCAAACTATGCCGAGCCCTCGAGAACCCTCTGCTGCCGAAACCCTCACGGCTGCCTGCTTTCCAGGCCCCGGCTGATTCGGCGCGGCGTAGTCCGGCACACGGAATAGTGCCTCCAATGCCGATATCGGCATTGCCGCCACACGACCGCCATGCATCTCCTGCAAAGCGGCGTGCCGTTCAACGTGATCGCACTGTGGCTCGGCCACGAGAGCACGAACACGACGCATCGCTACGTCGAGGCCAACCTGGAGATGAAGGAGAAGGCACTGGCCCGGCTCGAAGCCCCTGACATCAAGCTCAAGCGCTTCCGTGCGGGCGATGAACTGATGAGGTTCTTGCAGACCCTGTAACTATGCAGAGCACACCACGCCCCAGTGCGGCCGTCGACCGCGCGAACAGCCATGCTGGGGGGTGCCCCTACGCATAGTTGAGAGCTATGCATAGGGGTCG
>JAANMY010003726.1_pt1 | contig 12322 bp, 17 predicted proteins | sample 7279691 | NCBI WGS metagenome assembly JAANMY01 (sample SAMN14094543, study PRJNA606508) | bioreactor metagenome | isolation source: A lab-scale SPAN reactor treating ammonium-rich wastewater day 388 | place: Ireland: Galway | collected 2018-02-07
CCCGAATAGCGGGCGATGTCCTTGATGCACTCGCCCGCATTGCCCGCCGTGATCGCCTCCCAGCGACGACTGCAGACCTCGCGCCCGGTTGTTGGATGTGAGGTCGTCATGTTGTTGTCCCCACCCAAGGCAAGGCAGAGATAATGGTCGGTGAAGATGTTCTCGCCGGGCAGGGCCGCACTCAAGGCGGCTTCAGGGAAGCGGACGGCGAGATGGAAATACTCGATGCGATGGCTCAATTTGTTCTCCTTGATTACTGATCACGCCGCCCAGCGCGGCCATTCCAAGACCTCATAGCCGCCATCCGGCTGGTAGCTGGGCCACTCGTCCCGGTCGAAGCATTGCTTCAAGAGGCGCAGGGCTTGGCGCACGCGTCGCGTCCCCCGACGCAGCATGTCGTCCGACGCGCCATACAGCGCCACGCCGAAGGGTTCGCTCTTCTCGACCGGGAAAAAGCAGAAGTCGAAGTCACGCTTGAAGACCGCGCGCAGCCCTTCGAGGTAGAGCGCGGCCTGCACATCGTAGTCGTAGGTCACGCAGGAGCGCGCGAAAGCCTCCGGCGCGGCGTCTTCGGTGCTCTTCACGTCGAGGCAAATGCCGGTCTCGAAGTCCACCGAAAGACAGTCGGGGCGAATCTTCAGCCAGATACCGGTTTCCTCGTCCTGCCAGATAATCGTGTGCTCGACCAAACCGGAGCGAAGCAAGGCCGAGGCCGATTGGTGGCGCGAGGCGTTGAGGGCGATGCCTTCTACGACGGCGGCCTGTTCGGCGGTAAGGATTCTCTTGTTCGCGTTGGCAATCTCGAATTCCTTGTATTCCTTCGTCCGCCTGTCGCTGCCGGGAGCGACAACGTAGTCCTCGGCGAACAGTTCAGGCTCAAGCAACCGCGCGTGGATCGCCGTGCCGAGAAACAGCGCGGGCGTTTCCTTGCGTTCGATGTTGCGGTAAGCCTGGAAGTGCGCAGGTGAGCGGAGGATTTCCTTGAGGCCGGAGGACGATACGCAGGAGCGGTCGGCGTGATAGACCTCGTTGGGGACGTCGGGGCGGCAATGCAGCGCGCCAAAAATCTCCCGCAGGGAAGGAAGTTCGATGATGGCCGGTTCGGCGACTGCGTTCATAGCTCAATGTCCTTGTGGCTGGTTACGGAAGCCATTTTCCAGATCAAAGGGGGGCATTTCAGTTTTAGTTGGAAGGGGTGGAAACAGACGAAAACTTTTCCGGAAAAGGCTTCGGCGATGCGATATCTTCGGGCCATGATCTTCGTGTTCGGCTCCAATCTGAGAGGTTCGCACGGGCGAGGCGCGGCCAAGTTCGCCTTCCAGTACAGGAATGCAGTCCGGGGGCGGGGGAGGGGCATCCAGGGCCAGGCCTACGCCATCCCGACCAAGGATGAGAAGCTGCGACCTTTGCCCCTCGATGTGATCCAGAATCACGTGCGCGAATTTCTGGTCTTCGCCGCCGAATCGCCGGCCGCGCAGTTCCAGGTCACCCGCATCGGCTGCGGCTTGGCTGGCTACCGGGATGAACAGATTGCGCCAATGTTCGAGAAGGCCCCGTCCAACTGCCTGCTGCCCGGGCGCTGGCTGGCCATGCGCGACCCATTGCTCACGCGCGTCATCGTTGCGGGCACGCGCAGCTTCGAGGAATACGAACTGATGGAGTCCAAGATGGACAGGCTCCTCGCCAATCTGCCGAAAGATCTCGATATCGTCTCCGGCGGCGCTCCGGGGGCGGATCGGCTGGGCGAGCGCTACGCAAGAAAGCGGGGCTATCACCTGAAGCGGTTCCCCGCCGACTGGGACAATAAGGCCGAGGGGAAAGCGGCCGGCCACGTGCGCAACTCGATCATGGCTTGGTACGCCACTCATCTCGTTGCGTTCTGGAACGGCAAATCACCGGGCACGCGCGACATGATCCAGCTCGCCGAAAAGGAGGGACTGGCCACGCGCACGATCATCTACGAACCGTTTCCGAAAACATGAATATCGCCGACTTTACCCCGCGCACCCTGCAGCAGCTCGTTACGGCCATCGCGGGGCGGATGCAGCGCGACCTGCCTGAACTGGCGGGGGTGGTGCGCGTTACCGGCCACCTGACTGATCCTGGCAAGCCGCGCGGGACGTGGTACTACGCCGTAAAGATCGTCGGCGAGGGCGGGGCGCAGATCAAGGCGGATCTCCCGGCTTCCCTGGTGACCGCGCGTCAGGTTGCCGCCGGCTGCCCCGTCAGGGTGACCGGGACGCTCAAGATCGAGGCGACCAACTACGGTCTCGAGGCTCGCCTGGTCGCGGGGGACCTTGAGCTGGTTGGCGCAACGGGGCAGGAAGATCAGGCGGCCCCGGCCCAGGGTAAAGCGACCATCGAGATGTTGAAATCCCTGCCGAGTCGCCGCTACCCGTTCCCCCCGCTCAACGACCTCACGATTTCACTCATTCAGAGCTCCTCTGCCGCGGCGCAGGTGGGCAGCGATTGCCAGTCCGAGCTGGACAGGATCGCCGATCGCGTTCGCGTGCTGCCGATCCGGGTCAACATTCTCGACCCGATGGCTATCGCCCAGGCCATCAACCAGGCGCCGGGCGGGGTGGTCATGCTCATCCGGGGTGGGGGTGATGCGGCCGACTTCGAAGTGTTCGATCATCCGAGCGTGGTTCGCGCGCTGGCCGAGAAGCAGGCCTTCCGCATTGTCGGCCTCGGCCACACAGGGAATTCCACGCTTCTCGACTATGTTGCTGACGTCACCTCTAATACTCCGGCACAGGCAGGTCAGTTCGTGCGGGAGGTCGTGGAGAATCGGCTGCGGCAGCATATGAGCATCCAGGAGCGGATCCGGACAGTTGAGCGTGAGCGCGACGACGCCATCCGCCGCAGTAGCGGCGCAGGTTTTCCGTGGTGGTCGATTGCGGTTGCGCTGTTGGCCGGCCTGCTTGCCGGCTGGGTGCTGCACTAACCAGGAAAGGCTGTCGGCAAGACGTCGTAAGAGACGTAGAGCGGATGCCGCGGCGTGTTGTCCTGGTTGAGCTCAAGGAAGTGCGGTCGGATTCCCGCCTCGCGCAGCATGGCCAGGACCTGCTCACCGCGCCCCAGGTGGTTGCCGTGCTGACCCCAGCCGCAGACCACAATGCCGGCATCGCGGGCCGCCTCTATGATAGCCTCGTCATTCCCAGTGCCAACAGGATCCTCGACGGTGTAGAGCGCATCAGGGTCCGTCGAGCGGTAGGCGAAGATGTTCCCGACCCGCAAGCCGCCGTAGCCCATGGCCTGCGCCCGGCGCTGGCAGCGCTCGACGGTCGGATCGTTCTCCGATTCGTCCGCTGTTGATGGGTTCAACATGAGAAACATCGCGGGTTGTAAGTGAGCATCCCAGATGCGCCAGAGGCTGAAGCGATAGCGGCCGCAGGATGAAAAAGTCGCCCCAAACGACCCGAACAGGTCGGTCGTCATTGGCTGAATCGCTGGGCAACGGCGGCAGGATCGGCTACCGGCGCAGCGGAAGTATCCCGGGCGACGGCAGGCGCAACGGTCATCGGTACTTCAGCCCTTTCTGCCCCAACGGGACTGTCGCGCAATTCCTGGACTGTGACGATCGCCTGCGCGCTGGCATTGGCGCCGAGCGCCATGTTCTGCATCTTGGCCATGTCGAAGCCGCTGCTGTTTATCCGACTCGCCGTGTTTGCGCCGGACGAGGCGGCATCCATCGCGATCCGGCTCGCACCGGAACCGACATGATGGGAGGCCGCCACGCCTGCGGTGGATAGTGCGACACGGTTCCCGATGGTGGTGCCAGCGCCGCTCACCACGGCGTTGGTGACGATACCCCCTGCGCTGTAGCGTTCCTCATTGATTGCCGCTTGGCGCGCTTCGATGGCGTTGTGCTGGGAATACACCATGTTCAGACGCTCGATGAGTCGCGGCCGCAACTCGGCGCGCCTCTCGGGAGGATATTGCTCGAGGATCTGGTCGGCCGTCTGCTCGATTTCGCCACGCTGGCGTGCCGCCTTCTGCTCGGTTGATTCCTTGCTCTTGAAGGCGTTGGAAACGGCATTCGAGGCAGCCCCCACGGTACCGCGCACAAGATTGGCCCCGGCATTGAACAGGAACTCCGTCAGGAAACCTCCGGCATGCGCGGGGGTAGCTAGCAAGACAGCCGTCAGAAGGGTGGCCAGTACCGGAAGGATTCTGAATGTTTTCATACCACCATGCTAACAACCCGCTCAGCGCGATTCCAGAAAATATAACTCCCGAAACATTGCATAACGGCATATCCCAACGTGATACGCTATAGACATTATTCAAGTGAGCGTCCACATGATCAGCGCCTCCCAGCTTTATGACCACGTCCATTGCCCGCATCGGGTTTTCCTGGACATGCACGGCGACCAATCCCAACGTGACGAGCCAAACGAGTTTGTGCGGCTTCTCTGGGATCAGGGCTTGATGCATGAACGCGAACTGGCCGGCACGCTGGGCATTACGGCGGATCTTTCCGTCGTTCCGGAAAATGAGCGCGAACGCGAAACTCTGGCGGCCATGGCCCGCCATGAGCCGCTTATCTATAGCGGGCGCCTCACCGCTGGCGATTGCGTCGGGATCCCCGACCTGTTGCAGTTGCGCGGCGACCGCTACATCCCCGGGGACATCAAGTCGGGCTCAGGTTTCGAGGGAGAGGAGAGCGACGGCAAGCTCAAGCGTCACTACGCGTTCCAAGTTGCCCACTACACGGCCATCCTCGAAGCCAGGGGCATGAGTGACGGCAGCCGGGAAGCCTTCATCATCGATCGCGCCAGCCAACGCATTCCTTACCTACTTTCGGAGCCGCAAGGCGTTCGCAAGAAGCAAACCTGGTGGGAAGATTACGAGGTGGCCGTGGGTGAAGTGCGGGCTCTGGTCGCCGGCGCGCCCTCGCGCGGCGCGCTGGCTGCCCCGTGCAAGCTCTGCCATTGGAAGTCCCATTGCAAGCGGACTCTGGTCGAGAGCAACGACCTTAGCTTGATCGCCGAGCTGGGGCGGTCCAAGCGGGACGTGATCGCCACGGCCCTGCCTACCGTCCGCGCCCTGGCCGCCTGCAATCCGGACGACTACATCCACGGCAAAAAGACCGCTTTTGAGGGCATTGGGCCGGACACGCTGCGCAAGTATCACGCACGCGCGCGGCTGCTCGTCACGCCGGGCGCGCGTCCCTATCTGAAGGAGCCGGTGGGGCTGCCCGTGATGGAGCGGGAAGTGATGTTCGACATCGAGACGGATCCTTTCCGCGACGTGTGCTATCTGCACGGCTTCGTCGAGCGTCTTCATGGCCAGCCGGCCACCGGGCGCTACATTCCGTACTTCATGGAAGGACTGGGCGACGCAGAGGAGGAGGAGGCCTTCGCCGACGCCTGGGCTTACCTAGCGGCGAGGGCGCGCGATGCTACGATCTACTACTACTCGTCTTACGAAAAAACGATCTACAAGAAGCTCGCCGCCAAATACCCGGGTGTCTGCAGCGTCGGGGATGTCGAAGCGCTGTGCGCTGCGCCCAACGTGGTCGACCTGTACACGGACGTGGTGAAGAAGAAAACCGAGTGGCCCTGCTACGACCAGTCCGTGAAGACCCTCGCCCAGTACCTTGGCTTCAGGTGGCGTCACCCGAACCCATCGGGCGCCGCCTCGATCGAGTGGTTCCATTCCTGGATCGGGACGCGCGATCCCAGGCTTCGCGAGGATATCCTGGCGTATAACGAAGACGATAACCTAGCGACGGCTGTCGTGGTGGATGCCATCCGGGGGATGGAGCGCTAAAACAGCGCCAGCTGCGGAGTTCTCTCCGAAGGCTCCTCGATGTCGCGCAGCACTCGGCCGCAGTAGGGCGTGGTCGTGCGGATCCTGTCTCTGATGAAATTCCCCTGTTGTGCCTCATTCAGGCGCGCGAAGGTTTGCAGGTCGGCGCGCATGTCGTTCTCGTAGCGCCGGTCGATGGCGGTGATGAGAAGGGTGTCCGTGAAGGTGATGTCCGGCCAGGTCACGCGCTTCTGCCAGCGGCAGATGATTTTGTCCGGTGCGCCGGGCATCGCCTGCACGTCGAGGCTGAAGACGCCGGGGTCAGCCATGGCGGGAGAGCTCCTCGTCGAACATCTGGGCGATCAGCAGGGTGGGGTCGGCCGGTAGGACGGAAACGATCTGCCGACGCAGTTCCTCCTCCGCGGTCAGGGGGCGGAATTTGGCCGCCTTGCGGGTGAGCTTGGCCGCCTGGCTCTCCATCCAGCGCCGCGCCAACTCGTCGGGTAGTGGCGTGTGTAGGGCCGGGCCGCGCCGCGGCAGGCAGCCATCGACGCGAACCTCGGAACAAACCCTGCAGCCGCCGCCTTCGCGCAGCAAGAGGAATTCCACCTCCTGCGGCACGCCTCGCGTCGCGCACAGAACCAGCCGCTCCGGGACGGAGCCTTTGGCGCTCATCGGGCTCAGGCAGCGGCTTTGAGATCCGCCTCGCCGGCGGCCGCAGGGGCTTCGTCTGCCAGGCCCGCTTCACCCTTGCTGACCTCAGCTGCCGGCTGGATTGCCTGCTTCAGGATGTCCAGTCCGCGCAGGCCGGTTTTCTGCAGGTTCTGGGTCGCCGCCTGGACCAGGTCGCTGTCGCTGAACCATTCGTCCATGTCCTCGACTTCATCGGTGAAGTCGCTGTTGCCAAGGCCGGCGAGCAGCGCTTCTTCCATGCGCTCCTGGTTAATGCCAGCATCGGACAGCTTCTTCTGGTAGTCCTTCATCTCCGAGATGGTCTTGAACAGATCCATGTCGGGCCGCAGGTCGAGGTCGGCGTACCAGAACGGCCTGCGCATGCTGCGCGAAGTGCTCTTGACCTTGATGTTCAGCATCAGGGGCATGCCGGCGAGCTTGCCTTCGGTCCAGCCGTGCAGCTGAGCCAGCTTTTCCGACAGATAGTTGCGCGTGTGGTCGCCCGTGGTGCGCAGGATGAAGACGCCCATCGGGTCATTCTGCCCTTCAAGCTGGAAATACGCTCGAGTGAAGCTCTTGCAGCGGAGCCTGGTGCCGTACTCGCAGGCCTCCGGCCGCGGACAGTCGATGGTCTTGACGCCTTCGCTGGTCATCCGGCGGGCCTTTTCCCCATCGCCCGAGCAGAGCGTGCGGCCGAGTTCCGCGCCGGAGGTGCCGAAGACGCAGAAGTGGTTGGTCAGGTTCAGGCGCAGGGAGTTGTAGGCGATCCTGACCGGAATGGACTCAAGTTTGCGTTTCTCCCCCAGGTGCTGCTTGTGCAGCGGGTGCTCCGGCCAAGAGCGATCGCTGTTTTGCACCAGGGTCGTGATCGTGAAGTGATCGTCCTTCTGGGGCAGGGCGGACCCGTCATCGCGCGGCTTGGCGTGGCCCATCGCGATCCGGCCGATGATCGGCGGGGTAAGGGTGGCGCCCTTTACGATCGTGAGGTTCTCGTTCAGGTTCTTCATATGCGTTCTCCTTAATGTTAGAACATGCGGACCAGCGCGGCGCGGCTGGTGGCTGGCAATTGGTCGAGGGATGCCTTAGGCGCCGCGCGGACCTTCTTCGGCTTCGGAGGCTGCGCTGTCGGCTGGGTCTGTTTCGGCCGCTCATCCGAGACAAGCTGGTATCCCTTGTTCTGCCGCTTCTCGGCGACGAGGTTATCCACGATCCTGGTTGCGGATGCCAAGCTGACCGGCGAGGACGTCTGCTGCTTGCCGTTCTGGAGCTGGCGGTGCGGGCCGTACTCGGTAAAGACCAAATAGCCGTTTTGGATGCCGGTCATTGTGACCACGTAGTCCTTGTTCGAGCCGCCAGCGGTGCAATGAAGCTCGACGCGACGAACGACGGTTCCGATGATTTGGGGGCGTGCCATGTGTTTCTCCTTGCCTGATGTCTTAATTTTCCGGATCAAGGCAGGTTCGTTTGTTTTATCTTTCCGCGCTGCTTAATGCTGCATCAAACAACTTCAACTCTCGGCGCGTCAGGCACTTGTGAAGTCGCGGACCGGAGCGACGGCGACTTTTCCACAAATATTGTGGATAACTCCCCGCACGCCACGCCCTCGTTCTCCGTTCCATCGCGCAATCCACAACCCTGTGCCTGGCCAGAAGTCGATTTTTCCGGCCGCACAACATACGATCAGGTGGGCACCATTGTTCCTCTCATCGAAGCTGACCCCGCGCTGGCGCAGGTAATCGGCACTGCTGACGCGGTTGGCCGCGCGCTTCGCTTGCTTGGCCCGGTTCCAGTCCGCAAACAGTTCGCCCACGTCGCCGCTCAAGGCCGCCACTCTTTCTGTAGAGCGCCGATATCATCCATCGCGGACAACAGCCATTCGTATTCGTCCTGGCCGCCGGCTAGATCGACAAGCATCTCGCCAAGACAGTGCCGGATGGAGCGCCTCGCGCGGCCGGATATCCAAGAGACGCGAAGCAGACCGCGCCCCAGATCGCAGACAAGGCGGGTCGCCCATGGCGGGACCGGACGGATGCCATACAGCCAGTCCTTGAAGACATTCGGGTGGCGCGTGAAGTAGGCCGCCCCTGTTTGCCGGGAGATCTCAACCGCCTCGACCAGGATCGCGCGGAAATCGCCACGCTCGATGCCCAGTTCGGATTCGCACAGAAGGAGCAGCCGCACGGCCGGTTGCTGGCTCGCGCGGCGATGATGGGGAGCTGCACCATCGAAGTTGCGCCGCCGCATGCCGTACAGCTTGGCAACGAGCGCATCGGCGGCGGTTCGGGGAAGTCCCGGCATCACGCCGCCTTCTTCATACGCTTGGGAGTGGTCTTTTTCGCGGGCTGGTAGCCCATCGCGACCCAGCGTTCGGGATCGACCGGGATCGGATTTGCGCGTCCTGATTCCAGGTTAAAAAACACGCCATGCCAGCCGATCTGGCCGTGCCGTAGCGCCTCGGCGAGCCATGCGAAGGCCCACGTCGCACCCATTAGGTTGGTTGCCACTCCTTGCCTCAGGATGCTTTGCGCGGCAGAGCAGGAAGGCGTGTTGTCGTCCTCCGGCCCCTCGATGATTTCGGGCAGTAGTTCGGTAACCAGCGGCAGTCGGGGCTGGGCGTCGGCGCGGCGCTTGTTGCGAAAGACGCTGCCGGCTTCACCGACGATCATCTGGCCATCCGCTTTCCGGTTGCCAATGTCAATCCAATAGCAATGATGGGCCTTCGCTGCCGCCTTGGCGATCTCGGCGCGGGACTTCTTGGTATCCACGCAGCCAATGAAAAAGTCGCCATGATGGTAGGAGTCGCCCGTGAAATAGATCGGCCGCGCCTCCCAGTTCAAACCGTAGATGATGTTCAGCCGGTTGATCGTGACTTCGGCCTTGTTGCGGCCAATGTCAGCAGAGACAAAGTTCTGCCGCACGATATTGCTTGCGGAAACGGCATCCGCATCCCACAGGGTCACTGTCAGGCCATATTGGTGGCCGAGGGCCAGCAGAGTGTTGTGCAACTGGACCAGGCGCGGCATCAACTGCGAGCCGGTGCCGCCGCAGCCGACAACATGGATGTTGATCGGTCGGTTCGTGTAGTCGTTGGGTAGCTGGTGTTCCACGCTGGATATCTCTTGTTCAGGTTGTTTGAGTATTCCAGATCGAATCGACCAGTTCAGAGAAATCAATTGCAGCGCCGAGCGCCAGCAGCCGCGCCTTCATGCTCGGCTGCGGGATATCGAGGTTGCCGAAGACGATGGCGAGCTTCGCGTCGTCGTTGTCGTCGCGGTCGTCCTTCTTGGACCAAAAAGCAGGGTGGCGTCCGTGGGAATGAATGTCGATAGCCAACACACGGCCACCGGCCACGGCGGGGCGGCGATAGCGGATATGATCTCCGCCGCTCGTTTCGACCCTGACCGACTCGTATCTCAGACCTTCGCCGTCCATGAACGACAGCCAAGCAGCGTGCTCCTTCGGGAATGCCTGCCGCGCCTCCTCGATGAAGCGGTCCAGGGATTCGACAAGCTGGCGGCGGTCGATGGAAAAATGAGTAGCCGGAATGACCTCGCCGTAGGGCAGGGGAACGGCGGACTCGGCCACTCGGAAGGACGCGCGCAGCCATGGGCGCTTAACTTCCGCGTACAGCCCGTCATGGGCGGCAAGGAAGCGGTGGCCGCTCTCCGCGAGCGGCATCAACGCCTCATGGCGCGGCACCATCACGGTGGGGCAGACGCCTTGCAGGATCGCGTCGAGCTTGTTTAGCACTACCGGCCCCTCTCCACTTGCTCGGCCAGCGAACCGACTGTGGCGTCCTTGAACGGCAGCAACACCTGCTCGGGGAAAGAGGCGAACTTGCCGTCCAGCATGTCGCGCCAGAAGACGTGCAGTCCGCCCTTGTAACGAAGCGCCTTGGTTTGGTTGGGGTGGGTGAAGGCGCTCTTGAAGAAAGACTCCGTCCATGCCGGAAGGCAATCGGCCAGCGCGTCGTTCGGCAGCGGCATCGTGCCGGTGCACAGCCGTCCGTCCTCGTAGATGTTCATCATCGGCGCATGACAGAGGGGCGTCTGCTCATTTGGGCGCTCGCTTCCCCTCACAGCAAACACCCACATTGAAGTCCCGCCCGCGACAAAGACTAGGCCGGGGTGGAATCCTTTCCCCGTGCGGTGACCGATACCGCCCTTCTGGTTGGATTGAAAGTAGAAGGTGCGCTCGCCGGGAGGCAGCCACCACATTGCCAACTCCGCGCCCAACGCCAGCACATTGGGCGGCAGGAGGCCGTGTCGGCGGCGTGTGGTTTTCCCGAGATCGTTGACGACCTGCGCCAGCGCATCGCGGCTCATGGCCCGTCCGGCGCGGATGACCGGGGTATTGTCCGGGCCAAGACCCACGTCATGCACCGTGGCGTAGGCGCTGCCGCCGTGTTTGGGGCCGTAGAGAAGGATGGCACTCCTGAGCGCCAGCGGCGCGGCGGTTTCGTGGTGGATCGCGAAGCTCATTTCTCCCTCATGGACTTGTTCAACTCATCGAGCGCGACGAGAACCTCATCGAGCGCCTTGAGCATGTTGGCAGCGTATCGCACGCGCACCAGCGCGTTTGATAATTCCTGTTCGCCGAGAGAAAAAGCGATGGTGCCAAGATAGGGGTCTTGCTCACCCTGCGACTCGTACTGCCAGTAGTCATCGAAGACGCGGCCGAGGTTGTCGTTTTCCCGCCAATACAGCACCGCCATCGGCTCAGTGCACTGAAACTCCTTGGGCGGATCGGGCAGAAGGGCGCGCTTGTCCGTGCCAGCCAGTACGTTCAGGCGAACAAGGTGGCCGAGCAGCGGCCCGAAGCGGGTTTCCGCCATCTGCTTTGCTATGCGCGAGAAACCGCGATCCGACAGCGGCTTGGGCGATTTGGCCGTACTGTCGTAGGCCCAATCGGCGACACCGCTGAAAATCTCGCCGCGCTTCCACACGTCGCTGGTATCGTCACCGTTCGCCGCGTACTCGGCCAGCACGCCCTTCTCGTCGCTCTCCCCCTGCCAGTAGAGCATCTGCGCCATCTCGAACGCTCCGCTCGGCGTGAAGGGCATGCACCACCGGCACAGCGCGGAGTCGATCACGTCGAGCGCCTTGCGGCCAAGCCCTTTGTGCCGCGCTTCGAGGGATTCCATCACCGATCCGATCTCGAACCAGTTCGGCTGACCGGCGTTGAACACTACGGCGCATTGCGGCTCGCCGCCGTCGCCGATGAAATCCTCCGAAGACATGCCATCGCCGTTGGGAATCAGCAGCATTGCCTGGGCAGGAATCGCCTTGAAATCGAACAGGGGGGCGATCTCGCGCAGCCAGCCGATTTCGATGAGCTTGATGAGTGCGCTGCTGTCGAAGCGGGAACGGCGCTGGCGTGCCAGCACCGAGTCTGGCAGCATCCCCGAACGGCACATTGCCAGCGCAAGGCGCAGGTGGCGCTCGTTGTGGCTGCCGAACTCGATGACGGGTGGAATGTCCGGCGCGAGAGCGGGAAGAGTCAGAAGCACGGCAACACCATCATCGGATCGCGCAGCACCAGCGGGCGAGACTTGTTGCGGCTCTCGGCCAGCTTCGCACAGTAGGCGGCGATTTGTCGATCCTCCCCGCTCAGCACCATCGAGGCGCGGATTGGATTTATGTCTTCACCACCCTCGCGGTTCAGGGCAGCTTCCAGCAGCGCCTCAAGCTCGCCGCGCTTCACCTCTTACCCCTTGGTACCGACGCTGCGTTCGAAGCGCCAGGTCTGCGTCTCGCCATCGAACTCGCCGCCCTCGACCGAGGCGTTGAGCAATTCCGGGTGGATCGCGGCATAGAACTGCTTCACTTCCTCGGTGCTCATGCGCGGATCGGGATCGGGGAGCGCCCGGCCCCCGTAGAGAAAGGTACGATTT
>JAANMY010003727.1_pt1 | contig 12322 bp, 12 predicted proteins | sample 7279691 | NCBI WGS metagenome assembly JAANMY01 (sample SAMN14094543, study PRJNA606508) | bioreactor metagenome | isolation source: A lab-scale SPAN reactor treating ammonium-rich wastewater day 388 | place: Ireland: Galway | collected 2018-02-07
GTGCCCGAACAGCCGGGAGGTGACACCCGAGTCGGTCGGACCGCTCGAGCTCGCGCCGGCCAGTCCCTTCTCGAGCTCATCACAGAAGAGGATCGCGGGGGCCATGGCCTCCGCCAGGCGGAGCGCCTGGCGGATGTTCTGCTCGGTGGCCCCCACCAGACTCCCCATCAGCGTGCCGATGTCGAGCGTGAGCGTAGGGCGACCGATCTCGTTGCCGAGACTTTTCGCGAAGGCCGATTTGCCGCAGCCGGGAGGACTCAGGAGCAGCACCCCGCGCGGACGGGCCAGTCGGGGCGATTCCGTGCGGGGCCGGAGCGCCCGCCGGCAGAAGGCCTTGAGGACCTCGAGCCCCCCGAGATCGGCGAAGCGGTCCCCGCCGCGGTGGAGGGACAAGAGCCCACTCTTTTTGAGGAGCTGGCTCTTGAGCTCGAGGAAAAGGGCTATGACTGGATTGAGGAGCATGCGGCCGCGTGACGCGGGCACCGGGGGAAAGGAAGGCGGTCCGGGCATGAGGGCGGCGGCGATAGAGCCGGGTATTGGGAACGATGGGCATGTGCCCGCGGGCGACTCTTTCGCTTCCGCATTTGAAAGGCTGGCGGATTCGGCGTTTTCCGACGAACCCGGGTGGCTGCGTTCGGGTCGGGGGGCGAGCATCGGGCATTTTTCGCGGCTGGGATTTCCGACCCCGAAGCTGGAGGATTGGCGCTTCACGAACATCGGGGCGGTCCGGGAGGCCGCGCCGCCGCTGGCGGAAGGGCCGGGAGATGCCGAGCCGGGGGATGTGGATGTGGCGCGGATCCCGGGGATCGGATCCAACGTCGTCGTGTTCGTGGACGGCTTTTTCTCGCCGGGCCTATCGGCGCGCGACGCCTCCTCGGGGGTGCGGGTCGAGTCGCTGCGCGCGTGCCTGGAGGAATCTGTCGTGCGGGAGAGCCTCGGGCAGCTGGCGGCGTCCGACGCGCATCCGCTGGTGGCGCTCAATTCCGCCCTCTGGCGCGATGGCGCGCTGGTGAGTTTTCCCGATGGCCGACGGGTCGAGGAGCCGGTCCACCTCATCTTCCTGTCCACCGGCGGCCGTTCCGTCGTGCCGCGGGTGCTGGTTGTCGCGGGGCGCGGGAGCGAGGGATCCGTGGTCGAGAGTTTTCACGGCACCGGGGGCGCCGCCTATTGGGTGAACGCGGTGACGGAGGTCGCCGTTGGCGACGGTGCGCGGGTCGAGCACACGAAGATCCTGTGTGATGACGAGAGGGCGTTCCACACGGCGACCGTGCAGTCGAGGCTTGGGCGCGACTCGTACTTCACGTCGCACTCCATATCCCTCGGGGCGCTGATCGCCCGAAACGACATCAACACGGTCCTGTCGGGCCACAACTCGACGAGCGACCTGAATGGTCTCTACGTGTGCCGCGGGGCGCAGCTCTGCGACCACCACACGATCGTCGACCATGCCGTCGCGAACTGCGGCAGCCACGAATTCTACCACGGCATTTTGGACGAGAGATCGCGCGGGGTGTTCAACGGCAAGATCTTCGTTCGCAAGGACGCGCAGAAGACCGACGCGAAGCAGACGAACCGCGGGCTCCTGCTGAGCGAGTCGGCCCTGATAGACACCAAGCCCCAGCTCGAGATCTTTGCCGACGATGTGAAGTGCACGCACGGGGCGACGGTGGGGCGCCTGGACAACGAGGCGCTCTATTATCTGAGGGCCCGGGGCGTTGGCCCGAAGGACGCGGGGCGCATGTTGACACACGCCTTTGCCGGTGAGATCATCCAGAAATTGGCCTTCCGGCCACTGCGGGAGCACGTCGACAATTTTGTCTTTGATTATCTGGAGGGCCTGCCCGCGCTCCGGTGAGGCGATCGAGCATGTTTGAGGATCTCGACGAGTTGTATCAGGAGGTGATACGGGAGCACGCCACGCACCCGAGGAATTTCAGGGAACTGCCGCCGCCGGCGCGGGGCGTCGATGGGCACAATCCCCTGTGTGGCGACCAGGTCCGGCTCTTCGTGTCGGTGGAGGGCGACCGGGTTAAGGACGTGGGTTTCACGGGGCAGGGGTGCGCGATCTCGAAGGCGTCGGCATCGATGATGACCGACGCGATCAAGGGTAAGTCCCTCGCGGAGGTGAGGCGGGTCTTCGACGCGTTCCACGAGATGGTGACCACGGGGCGCTGCGATCCGGGGGCGCTGGGGAAGCTGGAGGTGTTTTCCGGGGTGCACAAGTTCCCGGTGCGGGTGAAATGCGCGATGCTGGCGTGGCACGCGGCGCTCGCGGCGCTCGAGGGCGGCGCGTCGGAGGTGACGACGGAGCAGGCGGGCGATTCGGCGGGAGACGCGTCATGAGCGGCGAGGGGTCGGTCGAGCTTTCGAGGGATTGCAGGGCGGTCGCTATCCCGGCGGGGCACCCCGCGACACTGCCGAAGGGAACGACCGGCGTCGTGACGCAGGCCCTGGGAGGGTCCTACAAGCTGATGACGCCCATGGGGCTCTTCCGCATCGATGGGCGGGATGGCGACGCCATCGGGCGGGAGGTGATGGCCGCGGTCCCGGAAGGCGCCGACGCGGCGGGCGAATTCAACGAGGATCTGATCTGGGAGCAGATGAAGTCGGTTTTCGATCCGGAGATTCCGGTGAACATCGTGGATCTGGGCCTGATCTATAGCGTGGCGGTGGAGGAGCGCGAGGGGGGCGGGCGCAGGGTGGTCGTGAAGATGACGTTGACCGCGCCCGGGTGCGGGATGGGGGAGATCATCCGGCAGGACGTCGTCAACCGGGTTGGCTCGGTGCCCGGGGTGGACGAGGTCGAGGCGGAATTGGTCTTCGACCCGCCATGGAACCAGGGGATGATGACGGAGGCGGCTCGACTGCAGCTGGGCCTGCTGTGAGCGCCGCCCGACGGCACGACGCATTCGCGGATCTCGAGGCGCGCCGGGGGGATTTTCCGGCGCTGGACCAGGAGGTCAACGGGAAGCGGCTCGTCTATCTGGATAACGCGGCGACCAGCCAGAAACCCCGGGCGGTCATCGAGGAGATGCGCCGGTTTTACGAGCGGGATAACAGCAATGTCCACCGCGGGGTCCACGAGCTCAGCAACCGGGCGACGCTCGGGTACGAGGGGGCCAGGCGCCGGGCGGCGGAATTTCTTGGGGCGGCGTCACACGAAGAGATCATTTTCACGCGCGGCACGACGGAAGGCATCAATCTGGTGGCCGCCGCCTGGGGCGCCCGCCACGTCGGGGCGGGGGACCGCATCCTGCTGACCGAGATGGAGCACCACAGCAATCTGGTCCCGTGGCAATTGCTCGCGGCGCGGGTCGGGGCGCGGCTCGACTTCGTCCCGGTGACCGGCGATGACGGGTTGCTGGACCTTTCGGATTTTGACGGGCGCGTGCGCGGGGCGCGGCTATTCGCGTGCGCGCACGTCTCGAATGCGCTGGGGACCATCAATCCCGTGGCCGATCTCTGCCGCAGGGCGCGGGATGCGGGCGCGGTGACCCTGATCGACGCGGCCCAGAGCGCCGGGCATGCGCCTCTGGATGTGCGGGAGATAGGCTGCGATTTTCTCGCGCTCTCTGGCCACAAGATGGCGGGGCCCACCGGGATCGGCGTGCTTTACGGCCGTAGGGAATTGCTCGAGGAGATGGGGCCCTACCAGGGCGGGGGCGAGATGATTTCGAGCGTCGGCTACGGCACGAGCACGTGGGCGCCCGTGCCGCACAAGTTTGAGGCGGGCACGCCCGATATCGCGGGGGCCTTTGGCCTGCGGGCCGCGATGGACTATCTGGATCTGGTGGGGCGCGCGAGGGTGATGGAGCACGATCGCGCCCTGGGCGACTACGCGTACTCCCGGTTGGCCGAGGTGCCGGGGATCCGTCTGCTGGGGCCGGCCCGGGGACGGGGCGGGCTGGTGAGTTTTGTGCTGGGCGATGTCCACGCGCACGACGTGGTCATGCTCGCGGATCGGGTTGGGATCGCCCTTCGCGGTGGCCACCACTGCACCCAGCCGCTGCACCGGAAGCTCGGGGTCGAGTCCACTGCCCGGGCCAGCTTTTACCTGTATAACACCTTCGACGAAATCGACCGCTTGGTCGAGGTGCTCGGGGAGATCCGGCGATACTTTGCGCGGTAGCAAGCTGAGGCGCGGGCCGGGGGGCGTCTCACGCCGCTGCGCGGAAGTCCCGAAGTCTCCAGACGATCCTGGAGGGTCCCCAATAGCGATCCTCCGCCAGGGTTGCGGCGATATCGAAAGCCCCGTCAGGGAAGCCCCGTTCGGCCATTCGGAAGGCGATGGCCTCGACGGGCGGGCCATCCTGGAGCAGGGATAGCTTCAGGTGATGTTCGCCCACGATCATCGGCGGGCGCGCGAGGCGGACGTCGCGCACGAGGAAGACGGGCTCTGGGTTGCCCTGCCCGAATGGGGAGAGTGATGCCAGCGCGCGCATGAAGGGCCAGTCCGCCTCGGCGAGCCGGATCTCGGCGTCGAGGTGGAGGGGCGCGGTGCGGAGTTCCCCGTGGAGGCGCGATCCGGCCCACTCGTTGAATGCCTCCCGGAACGGGGAGATGGCCGTCTCGCGGACGTATAGGCCCGCGGCGAGCGCGTGCCCACCGAAGCTCTCGAGGTGCTCGCTGCAGTGCCGCAGGCCCTCGACGAGGTGGCAGCCCTCGACGCTGCGCCCGCTCCCTTTGCCCCGGCCATCGGGAGAGACCGACACGATGAACGTGGGGCGCCAGAAACGCTGCTGGATGCGCGAGGCCAAGAGGCCGATGATGCCCGGGTGCCAGTCGCGGTCAGCGAGGACGATGGCGTGGTCGCGGCCCTCGTCGAAGCCGGTTTCGGCGCGAGTCATCGCGCCGGCGAGGGCGGCCTTTTCGATCCCCTGGCGCTCGCGGTTGCGGGCATCGAGTTCCTGCGCGAGGCGCGATGCCTCGGCGTCATCGGGGGTGGTCAAGAGGCGGACGGCGGCCATCGCGTCATCGAGGCGACCGGCGGCATTGATGCGGGGGGCGAGTTTGAATCCGGCGTCGAAGGTGGTGGGCTCGTCCGAGACCCTGGCGATGCGAAGGAGATGCCGCAGCCCGGGTTTCACGCTAGACGCGATGCGGGCCAGTCCCGCTCGCGCGAGGATCCGGTTGTCGTCGACCAGGGGGACGATGTCGGCGATCGTGCCGAGGGCCACGAGATCCAGGTGCTCGCGGAGGTCGATGCATCGGTCGCCTATGACCTTGAGGAGCGCGTGCGATAGCTTGAAGGCGAGCCCGGCGGAGCAGAGGTGGTGATCGTGTTCCCCGCGGAAGGGGTTCACCATCGCGTGGCATGGCGGCATCCGTTCCGGGATCTGGTGATGGTCGGCGATGATCAGGTCGATGCCCCGGGCCCGGAGCCACTCGGCCTCGGCGACGCTCGTGGTGCCGCAATCCATGGCGACGAGGAGGGAGGGGCGTATCGTGTCGCAGCAGCGCGCCAGGGCCGCCAGGGAGAGGCCGTAGCCCTCATCCAGGCGGCGGGGAATGAAACAGTCGGCCTTTCCCCCCAGTGCGCCGACCACGTGCCAGAGCAGCGCAATCGAAGTCACCCCGTCCACGTCGTAGTCGCCGTAGAGCGCGATCTGCTCGCGGTCCCGCACGGCGCGCCAGAGCCTTTCGGCGGCGCGGTCGATGTCCGGCAATCGCATCGGGTCATCGAGGTCGCGGAGCCGGGGGTCGAGGAAGCGGCGCGCGCGATCCGCGGCGCCGAAGCCGCGGTTCTGGAGTATGCGCGCGATGGCCGGGGGCAGGCCGCAGTCGCGGGCGAGGGGTTCCGCGCCAGATGTGTGCGCCGGGGGGAGCCACCGTCGCTTCATGCGGCGGCCGGTTCTTCCTCCTTGGCGCGCGTGACCTCGTGCCTGAGCCAGTCGCCGCTGCCCCGGGTCCACCACAGCACGATGGGGCAGGCGATGAACAGCGACGAGTAGATCCCGGTCAGAACGCCGATGAACCACGCGAAGGCGAAATCATAGACCACCGGTCCCCCAAAAAACATGAGGGCCAGGATGCTGATGAGTGTCGTGCCCGACGTGATTATCGTCCTGCTCAGGGTCTGGTTCAGGGCGAGGTTCATGACTTCTACCAGAGAGGTTTTCCCGGCGCCGCGCAGGCGCTCCCGGACGCGGTCGAAGACGACGATGGTGTCGTTGACGGAGTACCCGGCGATACCCAGGATGGCGCCCACGACGGTCAGGGAGATCTCCTGGCCCGTGATGGCGAAGGCCCCGAGCACGAGGAGGACGTCGTGGAGCAGCGCGGCGATGGTGGCCACGGCGAAGGACATCTCGAAGCGGATCGTCACGTACACGAGGATGCCCGCGATGCCCACGATGAGGGCGAGGGCGGACTTCGTCTTGAGCTCCTTGCCCACGACCGGCCCCACGCTGTCGATCGATCCGATCTCAAAGCCGGCCGATGGGAACGCCTTGGCCAAGGCGTCCGCCGCCCTCTGGCCCTCGCCGAACTTTGCGCGGAGGAAGAGGGACTCGTGCTCGCCGTCCGGGGATTTCTGCGGCTGCAGCGTCGCCCCCTCGATCCCTGCATCGCCGAGGGCCTTGCGGAGCGCGCCGATGTCCTGCCTCTGCGAGTAGCTGAGGGTGACGGCCTCGCCGCCAGCGAAATCGACACCATAGGACCGGTCCCCGCGGAAGTAGAGGGCGGACATGCCCGCCGCGACGCAGGCGATCGAGAGGAAGAGCGCGGGCCAGCGGAACCCGAGGAGGTTGATCCTCGGTGTGGCGAAGAGGCTCATCGCATTGTGCGAGCGCATGACGCCTTTGGCGAGGGACCACTCGAAGAGGTTCCGGCCGACGATGAGCGCGCCGAATAGGGTGCCCACGATGCCGAGGGTCAGCGTGACCGCGAAGCCGCGGATGGGTCCGGAGCCGAGCCAGAACATGATCACGGAGGTGATGACGGTCGTGAGGTTGGCGTCGATGATGGCGCTGAGGGCCTTGTCGAAGCCGCCGACGATGGCGGGGCCGAGGGCCTTTCCGTCCGCGATCTCCTCGCGGACGCGCTCGTAGATGAGGACGTTGGCATCCACGGCCATGCCGACCGTCAGGATGATGCCCGCGATGCCGGGGAGGGTCAGCGTGAACTGGAACTGGGCCATGAGGCCGAAGAGGACGACGAGGTTCGCCAGCAAAGTGAGGACCGCGATGACGCCGGAGAGGCGGTAGTAGGCGATCATGAAGACGACGACCGCGAGGCTGCCGATCGTCGCGGCGATGATGCTGCTGCGGATCGAGTCGCGCCCGAGGGTGGCGGCGACGGTGCGTTCCTCGACGATCCGGACGGGGGTGTCGAGGGGGTTCTCGAGGACGCTGGAGAGCTCGGTGGCCTCCTCGGGGGTGAAGTCGCCGGTGATCTGCGCGTGGCCGCCGTAGATGGCCTCGTTGATGCGAGGGGCGCTCTTGAGTTCCCCGTCGAGGACGATCGCCAGCTGGCGGCCGACGTTCTGCTCGGTCACCCTGCCGAAGAGGTCCTTGCCCTCGGCCTTGAATTCCAGCGACACGTAGGATTCGCCGATAGCGCCGAAGGCGTGGAAGGCGCGGCGGACGTGCTTGCCGCTCATCTCGGGGCGCCTCTTGACGAGGTAGCGGGTCTCCTGCCCCTTGCCCTCGTCGTCTTTCTGGACGGACTTCATGACCTCGTAGCCGATGGGGACCGGGCCGCCGCCGTCGACCTTGGCCAGTTCCTCGACATTGTCGGGGTGGACGAGGCGGAACTCGAGTTGCGCGACGCGCGAGAGCTGGTTTCGGGTGGTCTGGATGTTCTCCTCGGAGAGGCCGGGCATCTGGACGATGATGCGGCGCTCGCCGGCGGGCTGGATGATGGGTTCGGCGACGCCGAGGTTATCGACGCGCTTGCGGATGACCTCGACGGCCTGCTGGAGCGCGGCGGGGCCGACCTCGCCGTCGAGTTCGATGAGGAACGAGGAACCGCCCTTGAGGTCGAGGCCGAGGCGGATCGTCTTGCTGAGCGGGAACGCCGCGAAGAGGCAGGTGCCTATCGACACGATCCAGAGCGCGGTGCCGACGCGGCGCCGGATGCGATCCTCCGTGGCCGCCAGGTGCCAGACGAAGAGGACGAGGGCGGCGAGGCCGCCGAAGAAGATGATCGTTTCCATGGGTGGGGTGCGCCGTGGTTCAGGGGGTTTTGGGACCGGACTTCGTGACGCCTTGGATCGCCGAGCGGAGGACCTCGATCTTGACGTTGTCGGCGATCTTTATGATCAGGGTCTTGTCTTTGCGGTTGGTGACGGTGCCGAGGATGCCGCCGGTGGTGATGACCTCGTCGCCGGTATCGATCGAATTGATCATCCTCTCGTGCTCCTTCTGTTTTTTCGAGGAGGAACGGAAGAGGAGGAACATGAGCGCCATGAGGATGAGGAGCGGCATGAGGCCGGTCCAGGCGGGGGCGGTGGACTCGTGCCCCGGGGGTGCGGAGGGGCCCATCAGGAGTATCGGGTTGTGTGTCATGGCGTCCTTTGTCATGGTGCTGCGTCTTCGATGTCGCCGGTGATTTCGCACGACCGGAGGCGTGCCAGGGCATCTTGGCGGAACTGCCCGAAGCAGCCGCGGGCGATGGCGTCCCGGATCTCGGTCATCAGGCTCATGTAGAAATGCAAGTTGTGCAACGAAACCAGCCTCAGGCCCAGGATCTCCCTGGACTTGAGAAGGTGCCGAATGTATGCCCTCGAGAACGTTTGACAAGCATAACAGGCGCAGCCGCTTTCGATGGGCGAGGGGTCCTGCGCGAGGTGGGCGTTGTGCAGGTGGAGGGTGCCGCCCCAGGTGAAGGCGCTGCCGTGGCGCGCCATGCGGGTGGGCAGGACGCAGTCGAACAGGTCGATGCCGCGCGCGACGAGCTCGATGATCTGCGCGGGCATGCCGAGGCCCATGGCGTAGCGCGGCTTGCCGGGCGGCAGGTGCGGTTCGGTGATGTCGATCGCATCGAGCATCATGGGTTCGGGTTCGCCGACGCTGACGCCCCCGATGGCGTAGCCGTCGAAGTCCATCGCCGCCAGTTCGGACGCGCAGCGGGCGCGGAGTTCCGCGGAGCCGCCGCCCTGGACGATGGCGAAGTGGCGCTGGTTGGGGGGGATGACGCCGCCGGTCCCGCGCCAAGCGTCGATGGCGCGCCGGGATTCTCTCGCCCAGGCGATGGTGCGGTCGACGGCCCGCGCCAGCGCGGAGGCGTCGGCCGTCCACGGGGGGCATTCGTCAAAGAGCATGGCGATATCGCTGCCTAGCGCCGCCTGGGCATCGAGGGCCTCGCGGGGGCCGAGGAATAGCGGCGCGCCATCGACGTGGCTGCGAAACGCGACCCCGGCGTCGGAGATCTCGCGGAGCGCCGCGAGACTGAAGACCTGATAGCCCCCGCTGTCGGTGAGGATGGGTCCCGTCCAACCGGCGAAACCGTGCAGGCCGCCGAATCGACGGATCGTCTCGAGGCCGGGCCGGATCATCAGGTGGTAGGTGTTGCCTAGGATGATGGGGACGTCCATCTCCCGCAACTCGCGCGGGCAGATGCCCTTGACGGACCCCTGGGTGCCGACCGGCATGAAGGCCGGGGTCCGGAACGCGCCGTGGGCCGTTTCGATCTTTCCGACCCTGGCGCGGCCCTCGGTGTGGATCAGCTCAAACATGGATTGCGGGCGCCGCGCCCGTGGCGCCGCTCAAGACCGTGGGAGCCTCCCCGCCCGCGACGCGCTCAGCGCTGCGCCGGCATCATGCCGCCGAGCATTCCCTGGCCCTCCCAAGATTGAGGCCGGCTCCAGGGGAGCTGAGAGATCTCGTCATCGCTCACGGTGTCCTTCGGCGACGAGGAGGCGCAGCCCGAGCAGGCGAGCGCCGCGACGGCCAAGCAGATCCACACGAGGCGTTGCGCGAGGGTCATGGGGTCCACCTGGGGTTCAGTTCGAAATCGCGATGTCGCCGACCGTGGGGCGAATCCTTGGCGACGCCTTCACGATGTCCGCGACCGCAGTCTGCGGGTCGACCTTCGCCACCTTGAGCTTCGCGATGGGCTGATTGCCGCGGACGACGACCATCTCGGCGTTCTCCGCGAGCCCGCGCTCGCCGCCGACGTTCAGGACGACGAAATTCCACTGGTGGTTGACCGCGACGATCTTGCCCTGGATGCCGGGGGCCGAGGGGCGCCCGGCGGCCGGGGAGCCGGGTTGTGTGGCGGCGATCGCCTCCTTCTCCCGCTTCTCCTGCAATTTCTTTTGAAGGACGTCGATCTCCTCTTGGGCGACCTTGATCTGGTTGTCCTTCTGCTTGAGGCTCTCGATCACCTGCTCGGGCGTCTGGTCGGGCGGGAACTGCGCCTTCAGGTTGTCGAGTTCCTGCTTGGCCTCGGTGGCGGCGGTCTCGGCCTGCGCGAGTTTGCCCTTGGCGTCGGTCAGTTCGGTGTTGGTGTCGTTGAGGGTCTTCTCGGTGGCGGCGAGCTTGGTCTCCAGGCCAGCGGCCTTAGACTCGGCAGCCTCCTTGGCGGCGGTGGTGGCCTGGAGCTTCGCCTTCTCTTCCTCCAGCGACTTCTTCGTGCTCGCCAGGGTCGCGCTGGTCTGATCGAGTTCGGCGACCTTCGCGGTGAAATTGTCTTTGGCTTTGTATGAGAGCACCGCGGAGGCGATGGCGCCGAGGGCGGCGAGTACGAGTACGAGGGTCTTGGCCATGGTCGCTTTCTCTTTCCTGGTTGGTAAATTTGCTATGATCTTCCTTGGCAATCAAGTGTTTAGGGTAGCGGTGCCGGGGGTGTCAACGGCAATTTTTCGTTTCATTTCGCCGGGGAGGGGGAAATTTGATCGATGGGGTTGGAGGGACAGGTCTCGCGGATCCAATCCAGCAGGCCCTCGGGCGTGAGGGTGCGGGCGCCGAGCGACTCGACGGTGGTGCGTTCCCGGCCATCGCCGGTGACGACGACGAGTTCCGAGGGTTGGCCGTGGGAGGCCACGGCCCTTTCGATCAGGGCATCGGCGGTCTGGTGGCGGGAGGCATAGCGGATTTCGATGGAGTCTGGCGCGCGGGGCTCGCCGGCGCCCTCGCGGCCGTCGAAGGCGAGCGAGACGCGGATGCCCGAGAAATCCTGGAAGTGCTGCAGGGCGCGGACCAGCGCGGCGCGGGCCGCGCGCGGCCGCGAGGCGTGCAGGCGCCTGAGGGCCGGCAGCGCGAAGACCACGCTGTGGCCATCGACCACCAGATGACGGCATTCGGCTAACAAGGGGGGCGGCGGCGCGCGTCGGCGGGTTACCGGGTCATGGGGCCGCGACGGCCGCGGCGCCCTTGCGCGCCTCCTTCTGCCGCTTTAGCCTGGCCACCCGCCTGCGTTTCTTGATCGCCTTATTGTACTGCTTGCCCATAGTGCGGCAATGAAGGCGCCTCACTTTTTTCTTGTCAAGGGCGCAGAGTGGGGCGAAAAGTATTGCAGGATGAAGAGGTTCCTCTGTGCAATTACCGCCGCGGCCGCCGCCCTGGCCCCATGTCACGCCATCCAGCTGAAATTGACGGACGTGGGTGGTCCGGAGCTGGTCGTTTCGGCGGAGGACGGCACCGAGGTGAAGCGCGTCGCCTCTGGCACCATCGGGGAAATCATCGAGGCGGACGACCAGAAGTTCACGCTGAGCTTCGGCGAGGATGCCGACGGCTCTTGGGTGGCGGTCCTGTCGCCGGCCTCGCCGGAGCCCAAGGATTTCGCCGTCGGGGTTTCGAGCGAGTCGCCGGCGATCCTCCGCTCGGTGGAATCCGGTCTGGTCGGGGCGGTCGCGATCAACGGCCGGCGCATCCCGGCGGGGATGCTATGGCTCGCTTCGTCCGCGGCCAAGGGCGCCGTGGCCGTCACCGCCAAAGACGAGGCGACCGTCACCGTGAGGTGGGTGGGCCCGAGCATGGACATCGAGCCGCGGCAGACACTCGTGGTCTTCGAGGAAACGCAGGAGCCGGGCCCCGCGCAGTTTGTCGAATTTGCCCAGCCGGACCCGGAAATCCCATCGGGCCAGATCACCCCGGTCGCGGATCCCGAGATCCTGACCCTGCCTTACGAGCCGGTCATCAACCCCTGGCTCCTGAATCCGATAATCCTTTTCAAGGAAATGACCCCGATCTGATTCGCGGATCTCGCGAATTTTTTGGTGGTGGGCCTTGACTTCGATTCGGCGGTGAAGTATTTTTCTTCCCCCCTTGGGAAAAGGGGTCGCTCTTTGACAGACCGGAGGAGACAGCAAGCCACGAAGAGAGAGAGCTAGAAGACGAGCCCCCTTGGGCCGTTGGAGGCGGCGGGGTCCCCGGAGGGG
>JAANMY010003729.1_pt1 | contig 12319 bp, 6 predicted proteins | sample 7279691 | NCBI WGS metagenome assembly JAANMY01 (sample SAMN14094543, study PRJNA606508) | bioreactor metagenome | isolation source: A lab-scale SPAN reactor treating ammonium-rich wastewater day 388 | place: Ireland: Galway | collected 2018-02-07
GATGCAGTGGTCGTGTATCAGATAGAAAAGTCCCGTGACACAGGCCAGCCCCAGCGCGCCGTACGCCAGCAGGCTGCTGGCCGCATGGAATTCGACCGCCGCGGAAATTTTCTCTCCCGCCGGGCGGAAGGCTTCCCGGGGGATGGCCAGGGACACGAGCAGCAACAGTGCCACCAGCGGCGCCGTCAGCACCCCCGGTATCGTGAACCGATACACCGGTCCCACCGCGACGTAGGCGAGCGCGAGCGACCACGCCACGAACACCATGACGTCGGCGTAGCTCGTCACCGGGCACCGCCCCACCTCCTGCCCGCGGATCATCAGGTGCCACGTGTGCAGCGCCAGCGCCCCTGCGAACGCCGCGAACTGTGCCGGGCCCGGCCGGAACAGCCGCGATCGCATCCGGTACAGCCCCATCGCCGCCGCCGCGACATACGCCGCCACGCTCGCAAAAAATAGGATGCCCCCGCTCATGCCAGAGTAACCTCCCGCGCCACACCCGCCCGGCTCACCGCCCCCCGCCCTGCGGCGGCGCCGGACGCGCCGACTGGAACGCCACCGCCGTCGCCGTTCCCGGCACCACCGGCGGCACACGCGCCGCCGCCTTGGCCCCCTCACCCTGCCTCGGCGCGGCCTGCGCCGGCGCGCCCCTGCCCCGCTCCCGCTCCTTCTCCATCCGCGCCTTCGACAGCACCTCGCGCGAATCCAGCGTCACGAAATACGCCTCGCACGCGTGATCGATCAGCTTCTCGTTGACCTGCACGGGCACGCCGGTGAACCGGCAGATGTCATCGATGTGATCCAGCACGTCGCGCGCATAGCATGCCCGCAGGGGCTTGCCCCTCGGGAACACCTGCCGGTAGAGCAGGTAATCCACCATCCTCGGGTCGGACGCGATGCCCCGCGACCGGCACTGCATGTCCCAGATCCGTTTGAAATTGTCCACGGTCGGGCTCAGGATCGGGATCTTGTAGCGGATGCGGCGCAGGAACGCCTCGTCGACGAGATCCTTCGGCTCGAGGTTGGTGGAAAAGATGATGATCGCGTCAAAGGGGATCTCGATCTTGGTGCCCGTGTGCAGGGTGAGGAAGTCCACTCGGCGCTCCAGCGGCACGATCCACCGGTTGAGGAGGGCGCGGGGGTGCTCTTTCTGCCGCCCGAAGTCATCGAGCATGAAGCCCCCCGTGTTCGCCTTGAGCTGGAACGGCGCCTCGTAAAACTTGGCCTCGTTGTTCCAGATCAGGTCCAGCGAGGCCAGGGTCAGCTCGCCGCCGGTGATGATGAAGGGCCGCCGGATCAATTTCCACCGCAGGTCGTACGGCCGCTCGAGCCGATGGTCCTCCCCGACGGGCACCTGCTCGTGGTTGAACGGATCGAACAGCTGGATGAACTGCCCCTGGACCACCAGGCACGACGGGATGAAGATCGCGTCGCCCATCACGCGGACGATCCGCTCGGCGATCGAGGTCTTGCCGTTCCCCGGCGGGCCATAGAGGAAGAGCGATCGCCCGCTGTTGAGCGCCGGGCCCACCTGCGGCAGGATGCTCTCGTCGAAGACGAGGTCGTGGAACGCCTCCTGGACGTCCTCCCAGGTGACGGTGAAGTTGCGGAACGTCTGCGCGTGCACCGAGGCGATATAGTCATCGAGGGACACGGGCGCCGTGCCCGTGTATGTGGTGCTCTCGAAACTCTGCAGCGCCATCGCGCGCCCCATGTCCGTGATCGAGTACGTGTATGAGATCGAGGCCATCTGCCCGCGGGAGATCTCCATGACGCGGCGCTCGCGCATCTGCTCCAGGAGCGGTTCCAGCACGCCGTAGAAGGGCAGGCCCAGGTCCTGCTGCAACTGCTCCCCGGTGATGCTCTGGCGGTGGTAGACCATCCGCAGCACCAGTCTCTCGAGCACCTCGACCGGCACCCGGGCGTCCTCCAGCGTCTGGGGCGGGGGCGGCGTGAATAGCGACACGTGGGAGGCGTTGGCCATCTCAGGTACCAATAAATCTCGCGGTCAGGGCTTCCTCAAGCCTTTTGTGGATCCCCCCGAAGCCGCCGTTGGAAAAAACGATCACGATATCGCCGGGACCCAGGAGGGGCACGGCCTTGGCGACGATGCCCGCCGCGTCCGGCTCGTAGAACGCCCGCCGCCCCGCCGCGGCCACGTCGGCCACGAGCCGTTCCGGATCGAGGCGCTGCTCCGGCGGCAGGTCCTCGAGGCGATCCACCCGGGCCACAAACACCCCGTCGGCCAGCGCCAGGGCCTGCGGCAGCGCCTCCTGAAACACGCGCCGCCGCGTCGTGTTGCTGCGCGGCTCAAAAAGGGCCCAGAGCCGCGAGTCCGGGAACCGCGCCCGGAAGCTCTTCAGTGTCTCGCGGATGGCGGTGGGGTGATGCCCGAAATCGTCGATCACGGTCACCCCGCCGATCTCCGCCCGCACCTCCTGGCGGCGCCGCACCCCCCGGAATCCCGCCATCGCCGCGGCGATCGTGTCCAGGGGAACCTGATAGAAGTGCGCCGCTGTCGCGGCCATGGCCGCGTTGCGCACGTTGAACTCCCCGTGCATCGGCAGGAAGAACTCGCGCCCAAATAGATCGAAGCGCACCCCTTCCCTCGAAGACCTGACGCCACCGACCCGCACCGCCGCGTTCTGGGAGAACCCCACCTCCGTGATCGGCGCGGGCGACGCGCGGGTCACCGCCACCGCGTCCGGGTCATCCGCGTTGACCAGCACCATCCCCTGCGACGGCACCACCGACACCAACCTGCGGAACGACGCCTGTATCTCCTCCAGGCTGGCAAAAATATCGGCGTGATCGAACTCGACGTTGTTGATGATCGCCAGCTCCGGGCAGTAGTGCAGAAATTTCGATCTCTTGTCGAAGAACGCGGTGTCGTATTCGTCGCCCTCCAGGACCCAGTACCGGCCGCCCCCCGCCCGGCAGCCCCGCCCGAAATTCGCCGGGAGCCCCCCCACCAGAAAACCCGGCTCCAGCCCCGCCTGATCCAGGATCCACGCCAGCAGCGAGGTCGTGGTCGTCTTGCCGTGGGTGCCGGTCACCACCAGGTTGTGGCTCCGCCGCAAGAAGTGCTCCTTCAGGGCCTCCGGCAGCGACTGGTAGTAGAGCTTCCGGTTGAGGATCTCCTCCACCTCCGGGTTGCCCCGGCTCACCGCATTGCCTACCACGCAGAGGTCGGGCTCGGGTTCCAGATGGGAGGCGTCGTATCCTTCCAGAAGGCGAACGCCCTGCTCCTCAAGAAAGGTCGACATCGGCGGATACACACCCCGGTCCGAACCCCGTACCCGAAACCCCGCCCCGGCCATCATGGCCGCCACGTTCCCCATCGCCGTACCGCAGATCCCAACGAAGTGGACCGACTTGACCCGCGCGCCTGACATCGCATCAACATGGCCCCACCCAGATCATCTTGCAATCCGCATCCGGCGGCCCTGAACGCGCCGTAACAGGGCCAGCGCACGGGTCGCTCATCCGCCAGAGGCGGACAGGCAGCTCCCCGCTACGTCGCTGTCGCGTTTCGCGAGCGAGATTCCGGGGTAGCCGCGAGCAGCCTGCCCGCCTCTGGCGGGTGAGTAGGAGGCCCGAATCTGGACTGCGGTGGCAGAGCGTAGCGGCGACACCGCTTTGGCGTCCGGCGGAGCCGGAACCCGAGCGCCTGGGCCACCGCCCGCGCTCCGCGCGATTACAAAGCGGTGTCGCCACCCTCGCGGGGTTCTGCCACCGCAAGTCCACAAAGCCCCTCGACCCAATCAGAAGTTTCCCCATGAATGATGCACCACCCTCGGGCGGCGACGGGGCTTGCCAGAAACTTCCCCCGGGGCGTCACAGACACGCCCTGCAAAATTTTGTAGCAGGCCGCCTGTGCCAGGCGGCAGCGGGAATGGAGTCTCCCCCCCGAATGATGCGGCACCAACGGCCCGTAAGGCAGACATTCTCCCGCCAGAGGCGGGCAGGTCGTCTGCCCCCGTAGGCCCAGGCCCCCCGCCCACTTTTGTTTAGTCGCTATACTAAATCGGCTTGCCTTCGCCTTGCGTCTCCGCATAAGGGTCGGCGAGACTGTGGCGCGATGAAGAAGTTCCTGGACGACGATTTTCTATTGGAGGGGAAGCTAGCGCGGCAGCTGTACCACGAGCGTGCGGCGCGGATGCCGATACTGGATTTTCACTGTCATCTGCCGCCGGAGGATATCGCGCGCGACACGATTTTCCGGAATCTGACGCACGTGTGGTTGGCCGGGGACCATTACAAGTGGCGCGCGCTGCGCTCGAATGGGATCCCGGAGCGACTGGTCACGGGGGACGGGACCGACGAGGAGAAATTTCTGGCGTGGGCGCAGACGGTGCCGAAAACGCTGCGTAACCCGCTGTATCATTGGACGCATCTGGAGTTGCGGCGGTATTTCGGGATCCCGAAGCTGCTGGACGCGGAGAGCGCCCCGGGGATCTGGCATCGCTGCAACGAGATGCTGGCGAGCCCGGGGTTCTCGGCGCGCGAGCTGCTGCGCAAGATGGGCGTCCGCCTGGTCTGCACGACGGATGATCCGGCCGACACCCTCGAGCACCACCGGAAGATTCGCGAGGAGGTGACGGACATCGTGGTGCTGCCGACCTTTCGACCGGACGGGGCCATGGCGCTCGATGACCCGGCCCAATGGAACGCGTACCTGGATCGGCTCGGCAACGTGGCGGGCATCGACATCCGCAGCTACGACTCGCTGCTCGAGGCGCTGGACCGGCGGCACGCCTTCTTCCACGAGATGGGGGGGCGCCTCTCCGACCACGGGCTCGAGGCGGTGCCGGCCGAGGAGTTCACCGCGGGCCAGGTCAAGGAGGCGTTCACCAAACTGCGCCTGCACCAGCCCGTCTCGCCGGGCGAAATCGCGCGGCTCCGCTCGGCCCTATTGCTCGAGCTGGGGCGGATGAACCACGCCCGCGGATGGGCCATGCAGTTGCACATCGGCCCCCTCCGGAACAACAACACCCGCCTTTTCCAGAAACTGGGCCGCGATGCGGGGTTCGATTCCATCGGCGACGCCCCAATCGCCCGGCCCCTCGCCCGATTCCTCGATTCGCTCGACTGCGACGGCCGCCTTCCCAAGACGATCCTCTACAACATCAACCCCCGCGACAATTATCTCATGGGCACCATGATCGGGAATTTCCAGGACGGCACCGTCCCGGGCAAGATCCAGTGGGGCGCCTCGTGGTGGTTCCTCGACCAGAAGGAGGGCATCGCGTGGCATTTCAACGCCCTCTCCGCGCTCGGCCTCCTCTCGCGCTTCGTCGGCATGGTCACCGACAGCCGCTCTTTCCTCAGCGGGCCTCGCCACGAATATTTCCGCCGCATATTGTGCAACCTCGTCGGCGCCGACGCCAGGCGCGGCGAGCTGCCGCGCGACATGGACCTGCTCGGCGGGCTCGTGGAGGATGTCTGCTACAACAACGCGAAGGGCTATTTCGGTTTCGAGCTGAAAGGAGAATGACATGAACGGATTCGAGGATCTGCAGGGCAAGGTCGCCGCCATGACCGGTGGCGCGGGAATCATCGGCGGGGCATTCTGCCGGGCGATGTGCTCGGCCGGCATCCGGCTCGCCATCCTGGACCTCGACGGCGACCGCGCCCGCAAGATGGCCGAGGAGATCGCCGCCGACACCGGCGGCCTCTGCATCGGCGTCACCGCCAATGTCCTCGACCGCCCCTCCCTCGAGGCCGCCAAGGCCGAGATCCACGCCCGCTTCGGCCCCGTGGACTTCCTGATCAACGGCGCCGGCGGCAACCACCCCTCCGCCACCACCGCCGTCGAGCAGATGACCCACGCCGACCTCGAGGACCTCCCCAAGACATTCTTCGGCCTCGACCCGGATGGCTTCGACCGCGTCTTCGCCCTCAACTTCAAGGGCACCGTCATCCCCACCATCGTCTTCGCCCAGGACATGACCGCCCGCGGCGGCGCCGTGGTCAACATCTCCTCGATGAATTCCTACCGCCCCCTGACCCGCATCCCCGCCTACTCCGCCGCCAAGGCCGCCGTCAATAACTTCACCCAGTGGCTCTCCACCCACCTCGCCAAGCTCAACATCCGCGTCAACGCCATCGCCCCGGGCTTCTTCCTCACCCAGCAGAATCGTTTCCTCCTCATCGACGAGAAGACCGGCGAGTTCACCGCCCGCGGCAAGCGCATCATCGACAACACCCCCATGGGACGCTTCGGGGAGGTCGACGAGCTCGCCGGCACCCTCCTCTTCCTCCTTTCGAACCAGTCGAGATTCGTCACCGGCGTCGTCGTCCCCATCGACGGGGGCTACAGCGCCTTCGGCGGGGTCTGAACGGTTCTGGAATCTCGCCGGGACCCGTGTAGGGTTCGCCCGATGCCTTCCGCGGACGTCCCCAGGCTGGGCCGCTCTTTCCTGTGGTTGAACGCGACCCAGTTCCTGGGCGCGCTGAACGACAACATCTACCGCTTCCTCCTCGCCTTCTGCCTGATCGACGTCATGGGCTCGGGCGAGGCCGATCGGGTCATGAGCCTCTCCGGCGCCATCTTCATGATCCCCTTCATCGTCCTGCTGCCGCTGGCCGGCGTGCTCGCCGACCGCATCAGCAAACAGCGCATCATCGTCGTGACGAAGTTCGCGGAACTGGCCATCATGCTGCTGGGCTGGTGGGCCTTCGGCGAGCGGGCCGCCGCGCCCCTCTACGCCATCCTCTTCCTGATGGCCACCCAGAGCGCGTTCTTCGGCCCGTCGAAGTACGGCATCATCCCGGAACTCGTCGGCCGCGAGGGGCTATCGCGGGCCAATGGCTACATCGTGGCCCTGACCTTCATGGCGACCATCGGGGGCACCTTCCTCGCCCCCACCATCAGCAAGATGGCGCGCGGCAACTTCGGCGCGGCGGGCGCGACATGCGTCGCCATCGCCGCGGTCGGCATCCTCTGCAGCCTCCGCATCGGCCACACGCCGGCCGCGGGGAGCGACCGCCGCGCCTCGATCTTCTTCCTCAAGGACATCTGGCGGACGCTGCACGGCCTGCGCCACGACCGCCACATGATGCTGACCATCTTCGGCGCGGGATACTTCTTCCTGCTGGGCGCCTTTTTCCAGCTGAGCCTCATACCCTACGGGATGCAGACCCTCGGCCTCTCGAAAGAGGACAGCGGCTACCTGTACGCGATCGCGGCGATCGGGGTCGGGGCCGGCGGCGTGCTGGCCGGCCGCATCTCGGGCCGCCATATCGAATTCGGCGTGGTCCCCATCGGCGCTTTCCTCATGGCCCTGTCCTCCGGCGGCCTCGGGCTTCTGCCGGTCAACCTCTGGGTCTGCGGGGCGTGGATCGCCCTGCTCGGGCTGGGATGCGGCATGTTCATCGTCCCGCTCGAGGCCTACATCCAGGACCGGAGCCCGGACAACCGCCGCGGCGAGATCCTCGCCGCCGTCTATTTCGTCCAATGGACCTGCGGCCTCATCGCCGCGCTGCTGCTATTCGTGTTCTCGCAGGTCCTCCGCCTCACCGCGCAGCAGGCCGCCCTGATCATGGCCATCGTCACCCTGTGCCTGACCGCGCTGGCGATCGCGGTCCTGCCCGATTTCCTGGCCCGCTTTGTCGGCGTGGTCCTCACGCGCTTCTGCTACCGCATCCATCCCCACGGCGAGACCCACGTCCCCCGCTCCGGCCCCGCGCTCCTGGCATCGAATCACGTCTCCTACGTCGATGCCCTGCTGGTCGCCTCCTGCCTCGGGCGGCGCGTCCGTTTCCTCATGGTCCGCCGCATCTACGAGAACCCCTGGCTCAATTGGCTCTTCCGCATCATGCGGGTCATCCCCATCTCGATGGACGAATCGCCCAAGAAGATAATCGCCTCGCTCCGCGAGGCTCGCGCCGCACTCGACGAGGGCCAGTTGGTCTGCATCTTCCCCGAGGGCAAGATCTCCACCACCGGCCTCCCCGACGATTTCAAATCCGGCTTCGAGTACATCCTGCGGGGCGCCGACCACCCCGTGATCCCCGTCTACCTCGGCGGCGCCTACGGCAGCATCTTCAGCTACTACAGGACTCCCCCATTCCGCCGGATGCCATCGCGCTTCCCCCTCCCCGTCTCCGTCTATTTCGGCGAACCCATGCCGCCGACCACCACCGCCGCGGAGGCCCGCGCGGCCGTGGTCGCGCTATCCAAACGATTCCTCGAAGACGAGCGCGCCAAGGGCCGCCCCCTGCCGGACCACGTCCGCGAAATCGACGTCTTCGCCGAACCCTAGGAATCTGTCGGACTTTGTCCGACAGATTCCTAGCGAAGCCGATCGCCGAGGGCGATTTCCCCGACATTCCGGCTTCGGCCCTGTCCCCCGGCCGAAGGGCGGAGGCCCTTCGCTACACGAACGGAGACCCGCCCTTGTCGGATACAGGGAATTGCCCCATGTTCTTTCCTTAGGAGGAAGGACCACCCATGCCCGACGAGACCCTGATTCAGATCGATGCCGTTAGGAAGCGCTATGGCCCCGAGGGCGAGGTCCTCCGGGGCGTGGATCTCGAGGTCTCCGCCGGTGAGACCATCGCCATCGTGGGGCCATCGGGCTCGGGGAAGAGCACCCTGCTGAATATCATCGGGGCGCTGGACACCGCCGACTCCGGCTCCGTGCGCGTCTGCGGCTGGGTCCCCTCGACGATGGCGGAACCCGAGCTGGCCGCGGCGCGGGCCAGGGACATCGGGTGGATTTTCCAGGCGCACCATCTCGTCCCGCATTGCACCGTCCTCGAGAACGCGCTCCTGCCAACGCTGGCGACCGGCGCCCGCCACGCGGGCAAGGAGATGGCCGGACGCGCCCGCGAGTTGCTGGAGCGCGTCGGCATCGGGCCCCTCGCGCATCGCCGCCCGGGACAACTGTCCTCCGGGGAGTGCCAGCGGGCCGCGGCGGTCCGGGCACTGGTCAATCGCCCGCGACTCATACTGGCCGACGAGCCGACCGGCGCGCTCGACGCCGCCAACGCAACGGCCCTGATCGAACTCCTGCTGGAACTCAATCGCGATGCGGGCACCGCCCTCGTGATGGTCACCCACGCGCCGGCGATGGCCGCGCGCATGGAGAGGACCCTCGGGCTCCGCGACGGTCGCCTCGCGGCGACCGACACGCCATGAATGCCTGGCGATGGATCCGCGCGAGCCTCTGGTTTAACCGGAGGATCCATGCCGGGACGGTCTTCGGCGCCGCCATCGCCGCCGCGTCCATCGCGGGCGCCCTGCTCGCGGGCGACGCCGCCAGGCGGAGCCTCCGCGATGCCGCCGAATCCCGGCTCGGGAAGATCGACATCGCCATCCAATCCGGAAGGCGGCTCCTGAGGCAGACCCTCGCCCATGACATCGCCGCGCGGGGCGGCGGCCACGTCGCGCCAGCCCTGACCCTTCGCGCGACGGTCGCGCCCACCGCGGGGCAGCCCGTGGCGATCCATCTCATCGGTGCCGACCGACAGTTCTGGGCCCTCGCGCGGCAGCCGCTCCCCCATCCGCAGGGGGATGGCGCATGGCTAAGCCCGCGATTGGCCAAGAGCCTCGGCGTCGCACCCGGCGATTGGCTCACGCTGCGCTTCGTCCCCGAAAGCGGCATCGCCCCAGAGGCCCCGTTCGCGCCCGCCGCCAGCGGCGCCGAACCCGCCCGCATCGCCGTCGCCGGCATCGTCGCGCCAGACGCCCTCGGCGATTTCTCGCTCGAACACGGCGCCATCCCCCCAAACAACGTCTTCGTGCCTCTGGAATGGCTCCAGAAGAAATTTGGCTCTCCCGGCCGCATCAACCTGATCTTGGGCAATGGCCTCGACGTGACCGCGGCCAACGAGGCCCTGCGCCGCTCATGGAAGATCGAGGACGCCGGCCTCGAATTGCGCGAGGCGAAGGCGACCCGGGAGCTGGAACTCCGCAGCCGCGAGATCTTCTTTCCCCCGCCGATCGCCGAGGCCGTCATGCGGGCCGCCCCGGACGGACGGGGCATCCTGACCTACGTGGCCAACGAGATCGCCTGCGGGGCGCGCGCGGTCCCGTACTCGGTCGTCTCCGCGCTCGCGCCGCATCCCGGGGGCCCGGTGACCGCGGACACCCCGGCCGACGGCATCCTCCTCAACGACTGGTTGGCCAACGACCTCGGCGCCCGCACCGGCGACACGGTCACCCTCCGGTATTTCGCCCCCAGCGATGGCCGCCGCCTGATCGAGCAGTCGACCGATTTCCGCGTCGCGGGCATCGTCCCGATTGCCGGCCGGGCAAAGGATCCCGACCTCATGCCCGATTTCCCGGGACTGACGGCCGCCGGCGACTGCCGCGAATGGGATCCCGGCTTCGACGTGGATCTCTCGAAGATCCGCGAGAAAGACGAGGCCTACTGGGACGAGCACCGCGGGACGCCCAAGGCCTTCGTCACCCTCCCACGAGGGCAGGCGATCTGGGGCAATCGCTTCGGCTCGCTCACCGCGATCCGTTTTCCCCAAGGGGACCCCGGCGCGCTCCGGGCGCAGATCGCCGCCGCGATCCAACCGGGCTCCCTCGGGATCGCATTCCGCGACGTCCGCGCGGAGGCCGCTCTCGCCGCGCGGGGCTCGGTGGATTTCGGGGGCCTCTTCGTCGGATTCAACATCTTCCTCATCGCTTCGGCGCTGCTGCTCACCGCCCTGCTGTTCGCCTTCACCGTCGAGAGCCGGCGCCCGGAATCCGGCGCGCTCTTGGCCATGGGCTGGCGCCGGGCGGCCGTACAGTGGCTCCTCGTCGGCGAGGGCGCCATCCTGGCGCTGGTCGGGGTGGTCCCCGGCATCGCGCTGGGCGTGGCCTATATGGTCCTCGCGATCGGTTCGCTCAACCGGATCTGGATCGACGCGGTGGGTGCCGCGGCGCTCGGGGTCCACCTCTCGATGCCCGCCGCGCTGACCGGCGCGGCCATCGGGGTGCTTCTCGCCTGCGCCACCATCGCGTGGACCGCCCGCGGGCGATTGCGTGGCCCGATCCGATTGCTCCTGGCCGGTGAGGAACCCGACCCGGGGACGGCCCGGATGGGCCGCGGGCGGCTCGCTTGGATCGCGGCCTCGGTCCTGGGTTTCGCCCTCGCCGCGATCGCGCTCCTTCGCCCTCAGGAGGGTGGCGGCGAGGCCATGGCCATGCGATTCTATGGTGCCGGAGCCGCCCTGCTGCTCGGCACCGTGGCCGCCGCGGCCGCCTGGCTCCGCCACATCGCCGCCACCGAGACGCCCGACCCCTCCGCCTTCGGCCCGGCCCAACTGGCCCGTGCCGGCATCGCGCGTCGCGCCGGACGGAGCACCGCCATCGTCTCGCTCTTGGCCTGCGGCATCTTCATGGTCGCCTCGTCCGGCGCCCACCGCCGCGACCCCCTCGCCGGGGCCGAACGCCGCGACTCCGGCACCGGTGGCTTCGCCCTGCTCGCCGAAGGGACCATCACCCTGCCCCAGGACCCGCGGGTAAAGGGTGCACTCGAGGATCTCGGCATCGACCCAAAGACCGCATCGCAGATTCGTCCCGTTCCAGGCCGGACCGGCGACGGCGACGACGCCAGTTGCCTCAACCCCGCAAAGGCCCAATCCCCGCGCCTCCTCGGCTTCGATCCCGCGGAAATGGCCTCCAGAAAGGCCTTCCGCCTCACCAAAGTGGCGCCGCCGCTGGACGCCTCCCAAGGATGGTCCCTCCTCGACGCGGCCCGCGCACCGGATGTCATCCCCGCCTTCGCCGACGAATCCACCGCGCTCTGGGCGCTGGGCCTCGGCATCGGGGCCCGCCTCCCCATGACGGACGGCAGGGGCCGCCCCTTCGAGGTCGAAATCGTCGGCTTCCTCGCGCCCTCCATCCTCCAGGGCTGGATCGTCATCTCGGAACGCCATTTCCTCGAACGCTTCCCCGACGCCTCCGGCTATCGCATGCTTCTCATCGACACCCCGGCGGAGTCCCGGGATGCCGCGTCCCGCGAATTGGGCCGCGCGCTCGCGGACATCGGTTGGGAAGTCCGCCCCGCCACCGCCCGCCTCGCCGACCTCATGGCCGTCGAGCACACCTACCTCGCCATCTTCCAAGTCACCGGCGGCCTCGGCGTCCTCCTCGGCGCCGCCGGCCTCGGCGCCGTCCTCCTCCGCAACGTCCTCGAACGCCGCCGCGAACTCGCCATGCTCCGCGCCATCGGATTCCCCGCCCACCGCGTCCGCCGCCTCATCCAATACGAACACGCCCTCCTCCTGGCCCTCGGCACAGCCTGCGGCATCCTCCCCAGCGCCCTCGCCACCTGGCCCACCATCCACGCCGCCGCAGGACAACTCCCCCTCCTCA
>JAANMY010003730.1_pt1 | contig 12317 bp, 10 predicted proteins | sample 7279691 | NCBI WGS metagenome assembly JAANMY01 (sample SAMN14094543, study PRJNA606508) | bioreactor metagenome | isolation source: A lab-scale SPAN reactor treating ammonium-rich wastewater day 388 | place: Ireland: Galway | collected 2018-02-07
GCGAGGACCACGGCCACAGCCGCTACATGGGCGAATTGTGGGACCTCGTGCTGGCGACCGGGACGGCCGACGTCGTGCGCATGACCGGGCCGGTGACCGATATCGCCGCGGCCTATGCGGCGGCCTGCGTCGTCGTGTCCGCCGCGACCCAGGCCGAGGGCCTACAGCGCACGATCCTCGAAGCTCAGGCCATGGCGCGGCCGGTGGTCGTCTCCGATCTCGCCGCCGGCTCCGATGTCGTCCTCGCACCGCCGGCCGTTTCGGAAGATCGCATGACCGGCTTCCGTTTCCCCAGCGGAAACGATGCCGCGCTGGCCTCGGCGCTGCTGCGCCTGTTCTCCATGCACGATCAGGCCCGGACGGCGATCGGCCTGCGCGGCCGGGAATGGGTACGCGGCCATTTCAATGCCGCGACGGCGGCCGAACTGACGCTGAAGCTCTATGCCGACGTGGCCGGGAGCCGTCAGGCCGCGTGACCGCCTTTGCCCCCAGGATGACCGGAGGCCGACGGCGCAACCTGCCGCAATTGACTTGCGAACCGTTTCTCCCGATTCTAAAGCCATTCGCTCCTCGCGCCGTGCCTCGCAAAGCGGCACGGCGACGATGAGCGCGCCGTCGAAACAGCACAGGAGAAGATTACCATTCGTCGCCCGATGAGAACGACGCCGCCCGTCCAGAAGGACGGCCCCCGCGTCAACGAGGAGATTCGCGTCCGCGAGGTGCAACTGATCGATCACACCGGCCACAATCACGGAGTGATCGAGACGCAGAAAGCCCTCAGTATGGCTCAGGAAGCCAATCTCGACCTCGTCGAGATTTCTCCCAACAACACCCCGCCGGTCGTGAAGATTCTCGATTACGGCAAATACAAATACCAGGCGCAGAAGAAGGCCGCCGAGGCCCGCAAGAAGCAGAAGGTCGTCGAGATCAAGGAAATCAAGTTCCGTCCGATGATCGACGACCACGATTATGACGTGAAGATGCGTTCGATGCTCCGCTTCTTCGAGGAAGGCGACAAGGTCAAGGTGACCCTGCGCTTTCGCGGCCGCGAGCTTGCGCACCAGGAGCTGGGCACCAGGCTGCTGAACCGGGTCAAGGAAGATACCGGCAAGATCGCCAAGGTCGAGCAGGAGCCCAAATTCGAAGGCCGCCAGATGGTTATGGTCCTGGCGCCAAGGTGAGATGGCGCCGGTCGGCGCGCGCGCGTTTGTGTGCCGCAGTGCCGTGCCGGCCCAGAACGTTGGTCCCGATGGTCCAGGGCTTGTTGGCGCCACTGACGACGTTGACAAGCTTCTGGATCGGCAGCCGCCCGATCTCCGTGCGCGAGCGCGAGACGAAAAGATCGGCGTGATAGAGCCCCTCGGTCTCGTGGCCGAGCGTGTCGATCCCCCGCCGTTCGACCGCCGCGACCGCGGCTTCCATTTCCGCGCGATTGGCGAAACGCCGCTGCACGAACGTGGCGCCTTCGAACTGCTCCGTCTGCAATTCGTATTGCGCGAGCGTGGCCGCGATCTTGTCGTAGGGGAACATGCGCAGCACGAACGAGGCGACCCAGGCCGGGCGGCCGCGGCGCGACAGAGCGGCAAGCCGCTCGAAGGTCTTGCTGGTCACATAGCCGACGCAGCCGGTCGAGACGATAAGGTCGACGTCGGCCAGCGCGTCCGCCGCCTCCGGCGTCGGATCGCCGCTCTCCAGATCGATCGCAAATCCGAGATCAACGGTGCCGCAGGCCTGCGCGTAGCTGACGGCGTTCTGCGAGATGTCGAGACCGATCACGCGCACGTTGCGATGCTTCGGCCATGACCGGTAGAAGGCGCGGTCAAGCTCCAGCATTTCGTCGCTGGTCAGCGGCTGCAGCGCGGGCGCCGTATAGCGCTCGCGCAGCATGTCGTAGCCGAGCGCATATTTCATCAGCGCGCCGTTGACCCCGTACGAGGAGCCGAGGTCGAGCACGGTCACCGGCTCGAACTGGGTTTCGGCGCGCGCGCGGATGAGCTGGGCGAAAACCGGCTGCGCGAGATGCGGAATGATGTAATCGAGCTGGCCGAGATAGCTGAAATAAAGGCGAGGGTCCTTTTCGATATAGATCTGATCGAAATTCGCTTTTCCCTCGTTGAGATCGGAAAATTTAATCGATTGCTGCATGCACGAATCCTTCCACGTAGGCGCGTTGGCGGCGCGCGATTTATTCGGCTCCATGAGGTTGATCGCTGAAAATTATATTCGCCGGGGGCAGCCGTCACAATGAAGCGCGGCCTTCATTTCGGCGCGAAGTCGCCCAAATGACTCCGCCCGTTGCGGCAAATTGGCACACTTTGGCCATCGCGGCTGCAATCGGAGACGGCCCGGCCTGCACCCGCGGGCCCCCTCCTCGGGCTTCAAGGCCCGGGCGGTCAGCGGCCGGGAGCGACCGCTCCGAATTCCGGGTCCGGCCGGAACGGGCGGCGACCCACCCCGCGCCCCGGGCGGGTGAAGATCGCTTTTGCCGGGCCGAAAAACGCCCCGGAAAGCTCCGGCACGGGTCCGGCGGGACCCGCCGGACCGGTCATTCGGCGGCCAAAACCGGCTCCCGGTTGTCTTTTCCGGACCGCTCTGCCATAAACCGCGCCTTCGCGCCGCCCGGCTGATCAAGGGCTGCCGTGGCGGCGCAGATCGCTCATTTCGAGCTTCGCTCACAGACGAGCACCGGCCGGCCAGCGCGGGCCTCTCCCGCGCCGCAGGTCTACCTATGAGGAGAGCCAAATGCCCAAGATGAAGACCAAGTCAGGCGCCAAGAAGCGCTTCAAGATCACCGGTACGGGCAAGGTCAAGGCCGCCCAGGCCGGCAAGCGCCACGGCATGATCAAGCGGACCACCAAGCAGATCCGCCAGCTTCGCGGCACGCACGTCCTGTTCAAATCGGACGGCGACAACATCAAGAAATACTTCCTGCCGAACGGCTGACGCCCGGCACTTATCGTTACCGCGAAGGAGATCAGTCATGGCTCGCGTCAAGCGCGGCGTCACTGCGCACGCCAAGCACAAGAAAGTCTTCAAGGCCGCCAAGGGTTTCTACGGCCGCCGCAAGAACACCATCCGCGTCGCCAAGCAGGCGGTCGACAAGGCCAACCAGTACGCCTATCGCGACCGCAAGCGCCGCAAGCGAACCTTCCGCGCGCTGTGGATCCAGCGCCTGAACGCCGCCGTGCGGCCGTTCGGCATCACCTACAGCCGCTTCATCGCCGGCCTCGACAAGGCCGGCATCCTGGTCGATCGCAAGGTGCTGTCCGATCTCGCCATCCGCGAGCCGGCGGCGTTCCAGGCGATCGTGGAGAAGGCGAAGTCGGCGTTGCCGGCGCAGCCGCAGGCGGCGAAGGCTTAATCACAGCCGTCATGGCCGGGCCTGACCCGGCCATCCCGATCAGGCGGGCACGGTGCCAACCTAAGCGGGATGCGCGGGACGAGCCCGCGCATGACGCCGAGAGTGGTGACACTCATGTCCGATATCGCGAAACTTGAATCCGAAATCCTCAAAGCGGTCACCGCCGCCGCCGACGAGGCGGCGCTGGAAGCGGTGCGCGTCGCCGCGCTCGGCAAGAAAGGCTCGATCTCCGAACTGCTCGCCACGCTCGGCAAGATGCCGCCGGAGGAGCGCAAGACCAAAGGGCCGCTGATCAACGGCCTCAAGGATCGCGTCACCGCGGTCATCGCCGGGAAGAAGGCCGGGCTTGCGGCAAGCGCCCTCGATGCGCGGCTGACCAGCGAGACGCTCGACGTCACGCTGCCGGTGCGCGAGGCCGCGACGGAGACCGGGCGCATCCATCCGATCAGCCAGGTCATCGACGAACTCACCGCGATCTTCGCCGACATGGGCTTCTCGGTCGCCGAGGGTCCGGACATCGAGACCGACGACTACAACTTCACCAGGCTCAATTTTCCCGAAGGCCATCCGGCGCGGGAGATGCACGACACCTTCTATTTCAACCCGAAAGCCGACGGCTCGCGCATGCTGCTGCGCACGCACACCTCGCCGGTGCAGGTGCGCACCATGCTGAGCCAGAAGCCGCCGGTCCGCGTCATCTGCCCGGGCCGCACCTATCGCAGCGACTCCGACCAGACGCACACGCCGATGTTCCATCAGGTCGAGGGGCTCGTGATCGACAAGAGCTCGCATCTCGGCCACTTGAAATGGATCCTCGAGGAATTCTGCAAGGCGTTCTTCGAGGTGGACAGCGTCAAGATGCGCTTCCGCCCTTCCTTCTTCCCGTTCACCGAGCCCTCGCTCGAAGTCGACATCCAGTGCCGCCGCGACAAGGGCGAGATCCGCTTCGGCGAAGGCGAGGACTGGCTGGAGATTCTCGGCTGCGGCATGGTGCATCCGAACGTGCTGCGGAATTGCGGGCTCGATCCGGACGAGTATCAGGGCTTCGCCTGGGGCATGGGGATCGACCGCATCGCCATGCTCAAATACGGCATGCCGGACCTGCGTCCCTTCTTCGAGGCGGACGTGCGCTGGCTGTCGCATTACGGCTTCCGGCCGCTCGATTTCCCGACGCTGGCGGGAGGCTTGAGTGCGTGACGCGGAGAAAAACAGCACGGCAGCCACGGCCTGTTCCCTCCCCCGCAAGCGGGGGAGGGTTAGGGAGGGGGCGGTGAACAACGTACCGAAGCAACTGGAATGGCACGTCACCAAAATAGCAAGAGCGCGCGCGCGATCGCTCCGCCGCGACTCCACTGACGCGGAGCGCATCATTTGGAATGCACTTCGTGCGGTGGATGATCTTGCGCGGCTCTTCGGCGAAGTGCGCCGGGTTGCCGATCACGCGGTCGTCGAAGCGGGCGCCGACGGCGAGCAGCACGTCGCTGTAGTGCATCGCCATGTTGGCTTCGAAGGTGCCGTGCATGCCGGGCATGCCCAGGTACTGGCGGTCGCTGAAAGGGTAGCCGCCCAGGCCCATCAGGGTGTTGGTGATCGGGTAGCCGAGCAGGCGCGTGAGCTTGGTGATCTGCGCGGCCGCGTTCGACAGCACGACGCCGCCGCCGGTGTAGATCATCGGGCGCTTGGCCTCGAGCAGCAGTTGCACCGCCTTCTTGATCTGGCCCGAGTGGCCCTTGACCACCGGGTTGTACGAGCGCATCGAGATTTCTCTCGGATACTCGAACTCGCAGCGATGCATCGACACGTCCTTCGGGATGTCGACCAGCACCGGACCGGGGCGGCCGGTACGGGCGAGGTAGAAGGCCTTCTTCATCGTCACGGCGATGTCGCGCACGTCCTTGACGAGGAAGTTGTGCTTCACGCAGGGACGGGTGATGCCGACGGTGTCCACTTCCTGGAAGGCGTCCTGGCCGATGGCGGCGGTGGGCACCTGGCCGGAGATGATCACCATCGGGATCGAGTCACAGTAGGCGGTGGCGATGCCGGTGACGGCGTTGGTGGCGCCCGGACCGGAGGTCACCAGCGCGACGCCGACCTTCTCGGTGCTGCGCGCGAAGCCGTCGGCGGCGTGCACCGCAGCCTGTTCGTGGCGCACCAGCACGTGGCGAACCTGGTCCTGCTGGAACAGCGCGTCGTAAAGAAAGAGGACCGCGCCGCCGGGGTAACCGAAGACATACTCGACCTTTTCTTCCTGAAGGCACCTGATTACAATTTCGGCTCCGGACAGCACCATCGCGAACTCGCTCGTCTTTAGGGGTTTGAATAAACCCGGAACGTTACCGGCGGCCGATGTTTTGGTCAAGGCTGCTTCCCGTCGTGCGCGTCGCACGCCTCTTTTCCGGAAAATCTCATGACCCGCAGCACGAGCAAGGCCGGCACAGCTCGGCATGCGCAGGCCGATTCCAAGTCTTCGTCTTCGCCGGCTGAAGCCGGCGCGCTGCGGCCGGCGGCCGAACTCGCCGGCCTGCGCCGCCGGCTGGCCTCGATGCTTTACGAATCCATGCTGTTGCTCGGTGTGCTGGCGCTGACCTTCCTGGTGCCGTACCTGATCCTCGGCGCCGTCGCCAGCGTCACGCCGTCCGGTGGGCTGTTGTGGCTCCATGTGTTCGTGGTGCTGGGCATTTACTTTGTCTGGTACTGGCGGCGCGGGGGGCAGACCCTGGCGATGCAGACCTGGCGGCTGAAGATCGTAGACGCATCCGAAGGGCGGACGGCAAGCCTGGGGCGCTGCTGGCTGCGCTATGCGCTCGCCTGGCCTTCGGTGCTGCTGGGGGGCTTCGGCCTGCTGTGGGCGCTCGTCGACCGTGACCGCCAGTTCCTGCACGATCGCCTGGTGGGGACCTGCATCGTTCTGCTGCCCTCGCCACCGCAGCGCTGAACCGGCCACCGGTCCGCGGGCGCCAGGCAGCCCGGCCTCGGTGTAATGCCTTAACATTGGGTCAAACATTGCACCGATCCGCAGTCGGCCGTGAATCTGGCTGCGCCGGCTGACCGCGGACTTCGCCCGACGTCCGTTCACCCGCTGATCAGGAGGAGGCGATGGCCGACATGCTGGCCCACGGACCGTATGCCGAGTTCGCGCTGCTGCTGATCATCTCCGCAGTGGCCGGGGCGATTGCGGTGCGCCTGCGCCAGCCGGTGCTGATCGCCTACATCGTCGTCGGCATCCTGGTCGGTCCGGCGGTGTTCGGCATCGTCCGGGCGCACGACCAGGTCGCGCTGCTGGCCGAGATCGGCGTCACGGTGCTGCTCTTCGTCGTCGGCCTAAAGCTCGACCTGCATCACATCCGCCATATCGGCCCGGTGGCGCTGGCGACCGGCCTGGGGCAGCTCGGCTTCACCATCGTGTTCGGCTTCCTGCTCATCCTGCTGATGGGCAAGAGCATGATGGAGGCGCTCTACGTCGCGGTGGCGCTGACCTTCTCGAGCACGATCATCGTGGTCAAGCTGCTGTCCGACAAGCGCGAGCTGGATTCGCTGCACGGCCGCATCGCGGTGGGCTTCCTGATCGTGCAGGACGTCGCCGTGGTGCTGGCGATGATGGCGATGAGCGCGCTGCGTGGTGCGGGCGAGGCCGCGCCCATGGAGGTCGCCGGCTCGCTCGTGCTGCGCCTGCTGGCCGCAGCGGCGCTGATGTACGTGCTGATGCGCTCGGTGCTGCCGCGCCTGGTCGGCGCCATGGCGCGTTCGCAGGAGTTGCTGCTGATCTTCGCCATCGCCTGGGGCACCGGGCTCGCCGCGCTCGGCGAGTGGGCCGGCTTCAGCAAGGAGGCGGGCGCGTTCATGGCGGGCTTCTCGCTCGCCTCGACGACCTACCGCGAGGCGATGAACGCGCGCCTCACCGGCATCCGCGACTTCATGCTGCTGTTCTTCTTCATCGACCTCGGCGCGAAGCTCGACTTTTCCACCCTCGGCGACGAGATCTGGCCGGCGGCGGTGCTGTCGGTGTTCGTGCTCGTCGGCAACCCGCTGATCGTGATGGCGATCATGGGTTACATGGGATATCGCAAGCGCACCGGCTTCCTCGCCGGGCTGACCGTGGCGCAGATCAGCGAATTCTCGATCGTGTTCGTCGCCATGGGCATCACCCTCGGCCACGTCGGGGTCGAGGCGCTCGGTCTCACCACGCTGGTCGGCGTGGTGACGATCATGATCTCGACCTACATGATCCTGTTCTCGCAGCCGCTGTACGAGCGCCTGGCGCCGCTGCTGGGCGTGTTCGAGCGCAAGCGACCGTTTCGCGAGCTTGCGGTGGAACACCAGGGGCGCCCGGCCGGGCAGCCCGACATCATCATCTTCGGCCTCGGACGCTACGGGGCGCGGCTGATGCAGCAACTGCGCAACGCGGGCATCGAGGTGCTGGGCGTGGACTTCGACCCCGAGACCATCCGCGATCTGCACAAGCTGCGCCAGCCCGTGCGCTACGGTGACGGCGAGGACCCGAGCTTTCTCGAGTCGCTGCCGCTTCCCCATGCACGCTGGGCGATCACCACCTTCCCGCAATGGGAATCCAACCGTGCGTTCCTGAGTGCGCTCAAGGAAGCGGGCTTCAAGGGACGGGTTGCGGGCGTGGTACGCGACGACCTGCATGCCGAAGCGCTCGGTGCGGCTGGCGTCGAGCGGGTGCTCAACCCCTTCAACGATGCCGCCGATTACGCCGCGCGCAGCTTCGCCGCGGAGATCGCCTTCGAGGACGTGCATCGGCGCGATGCCGCTGCGCCTTCTGCACTGGCAAGGTCAGCCAAGGAGCCCTGACGATGACCCCCATCCGCACCATTCTCGCTGCCACCGATCTGTCACCGCTTGCCCGTCACGCCGTGGTGCGCGCCGCGCTCGTCGCCGCCGAACTCGGCGCGCGGCTGTCGCTGCAGCATGTCGTCAATGTCGGCGCCCTGGATGCGCTGCGCCACCTGATCGACGCCGGTTCGGTGGACCTGCAGCAGAAACTGCTCGACGAGATGCGCGACGAGGTGGCCGCGCTCGCAGCCGAACTCACTGCGCGCCAGGGCGTGCAGCCCGAACTGCATCTGGTGGTCGGCAACGTGCTTGCCGAGATCGGCAGCCATGCCGATGCGATCGACGCCGATCTGCTGGTCATGGGCGCGCGCGGTGCCGGATTCATGCGCGAACTGCTGGTCGGCTCGACCACCGAGCGCGTGCTGCGCAAGACCACACGTCCGCTGCTGGTGGTCAAGCAGATGGCGCACGAGCCCTACCGGCGCGTGCTGGTGCCGATCGATTTCTCAGCGCGCGGGCTCGACGCGCTGCGGCTGGCGCAGCGCGTGGCGCCGCAGGCGGAATACGTGCTGCTGCATGCCTTCGAGGTGCCTTTCGAGGGCAAGCTGCGCTATGCCGGTGTCGAGGAAAGCGCGCTCTCGGGCCTGCGCATCAACGCGCGCCGCGCGGCCGCCGCGAAGATGAACGAGCTCGTCGTCCAGGCTGGGGTGGACGAGAACCGTGTGCGCCGCATCGTGGTTCATGGCGAGGCCACCACCCAGGTGCTCGAGCACGAACAGGCGCAGGACTGTGACCTGATCGCGATCGGCAAGCGCGGCATGGGGATGATCAGCGAGATGCTGCTCGGCAGCGTCACCAAGCACATCCTCGCGCAGTCCGCGGCGGACGTGCTGGTGGCTGATCGCGCCGAAGCCTGAGCGCGGCACCGCGCGCGGCGTACCTTGCGCAGCGCAAGGCGGTACACTTGCGGGCCGGTAACGCCCCCTGCCGGGCCGGCGTCGTGCCGCCCAGGCAATGATGGAGAGAACAATGAGAACTGAACACGCCCCGACGATCCAGCGCGCCGACTACCGGCCGCTACCGTGGACGGTGGACACCGTGGACCTGTACTTCCGCCTCGATGCCGAGGCCACGCTCGTCACCAATCGCATGCGCTGCGTGCGCAACCCCGCCGCGGGCGAGGGCCCGATCCGGCTGTGGAGCGAAGCGCTCGAACGCGTGGCGCTGACCGTGGATGGCTCACCCGTGGCGATGCGCGAGGCCGATGGCGTGCTCGAGATCGATGCCAGCGGCGACGCCGTGCTGGTCGAGGTCGTCACCCGCATCGACCCGCGCGCCAACACCACGCTGTCGGGTCTGTACCTGTCCAATGGCGGCTTCTTCACCCAGTGCGAGGCCGAGGGCTTTCGCCGCATCACCTGCTTCCCGGATCGCCCTGACGTCATGGCGCGCTACACCGTCACCCTGGATGCCGACCGCGAGGCCTGCCCGGTGCTGCTGTCCAACGGCAACCTGGTCGACCAGGGCGTGCTGCCCGCAGGCCGCCACTACGCCAAGTGGGAAGACCCGTTCCCCAAGCCCTCGTACCTGTTCGCGCTGGTTGCGGCGAAGCTGGTCGCGCTCGAGCGCACCGTCACCACGATGTCGGGTCGCGAGGTGCTGCTGCAGGTGTGGGTGGAGCAGGGCAACCTCGACCGCGTCGAACACGCGATGGATTCGCTGGTGCATTCGATGCGCTGGGACGAGCGGACCTTCGGGCTCGAACTCGACCTCGACCGTTTCATGATCGTCGCCGTGGCCGACTTCAACATGGGCGCGATGGAGAACAAGGGGCTGAACATCTTCAACACCAAGTTCATCCTCGCCAAGCCCGACACCGCCACCGACCTCGACTACGAGAACGTCGAGAGCGTGGTTGCGCACGAGTACTTCCACAACTGGACCGGCAACCGCGTCACCTGCCGCGACTGGTTCCAGCTCACCCTCAAGGAAGGCCTCACCGTCTTCCGCGACCAGCAGTTCTCCGCCGACATGCTGGCGCGCGCGGCCGGGCCCGAGGGCGCGGCGTCGGCGCGCGCGGTCAAGCGCATCGACGACGTGCGCGTGCTGCGCGCCGCGCAGTTCCCGGAAGATGCCGGTCCGATGGCGCACCCGATCCGCCCCGACAGCTACCAGGAGATCAACAACTTCTACACCGCCACGGTGTACGAGAAGGGCGCCGAGGTCATCCGCATGCTGCATACCCTGCTCGGGCACGAGGGTTTCCGCAATGGCATGGACCTGTACTTCAGCTACCACGACGGCCAGGCGGTGACCTGCGACGAGTTCGTCGAGGTGATGTCGGAAGCCAACAACGGCTTCGATCTCGATCAGTTCATGCGCTGGTACGCGCAGGCCGGCACGCCGCGCGTGCGCGCTCAGGGCGAATGGGATGCGGCGGCCGGCTGCTACACGCTGACGCTGGCCCAGCACACGCCGGCCACGCCGGGCCAGCACGCCAAGCTGCCGCTGGTGATCCCGGTGGCGGTGGGGCTGATCGGCCCCGATGGGCGCGACCTCGCGCTGCAGCTCGAGGGCGAGGCGCAACCGGGCGCTACCACCCGCGTGCTCAGGCTGGTCGAGGACGCGCAGACCTTCCGCTTCGTCGGCCTCGCCGCCGAGCCGGTGCCCTCGCTGCTGCGCGGCTTCTCGGCGCCGGTGCGGCTGCTCGGCGTGCCGCCGGAGCGGCTGCGCTTCCTCGCCGCGCACGACACCGATCCGGTGACGCGCTGGGATTCCGGGCAGCACTACGCGACCGGGGTGATGCTGGCGCTGGTGGCGCAGTTGCGCCGCGGCGAGGCGCTGCCGGAGGAGCCCGATGCCGGGCTGGTGGAGGCGATGCGCGCCACCCTCGCCGGGGCGGCGGGCGATCCGGCGCTGGCGGCGGAGGCGCTGCCGCTGCCGAGCGAGAATTTCCTCGCCGACCAGATGGAGACCGCCGATCCGGCGGCGATCCACGCGGTGCGCGAGGCGCTGCGCGCCGCGCTCGGCCGGCGGCTCGCGGCGCCGCTGCGCGCCGCCTATGACGGGCTGGAGGATCGCGGCCCGTACCGCCCGGACGGGCCTTCGATCGGCCGGCGGTCGCTGCGCAACGCCTGCCTCGCCTACCTCGCTGCGGCGGGCGGGGAGGGGGTGGCGCTGGCGCAGGCGCAGTACGAGGCGCAGCGCAACATGACCGACGTGCTGGCGGCGCTGTCGCTGCTCGCCGCGGCGGAGACGACGCCGGCGCGCGCCGCGGCGCTCGCCGATTTCCACGCGCGCTGGCGCCACGACGACCTGGTGCTGGACAAGTGGTTCGCGGTGCAGGCGATGTCGCCGCGGCCGGAGACGCTGGCGGAGGTGCGCGCGCTGTACCGCCACCCGGACTTCACGCTGCGCAACCCGAACCGGGTGCGGGCGCTGGTCGGCAGCTTCTCCGCCGGCAATCCGGTGCGGTTCCACGACCCGTCCGGCGAGGGCTACCGCTTCCTCGCCGATGCGGTGCTGGAGCTGGATCCGATCAACGGCCAGGGGGCGGCGCGGCTGGTCACCCCGCTCGGCGCCTGGCGGCGGCAGGAGGCGGGGCGCGCGGGGCTGATGCGGGCGGAGCTGGAGCGCATCCTCGCCGCGCCGGGGCTGAGCCGCGGCACCTACGAGAAGGCGACGAAGGCGCTGGCGTGATGCCCGTGGCGGCGGCGGCGGCGGCGGCGGCGATTGCCGCCGCCGGCCCGTGCGGCGGGGGCGGCGGCCGGATCGAATCTCCGCCTGCGGCGCGGCGAGGCGTGGCAGGATGATGCCGGCGGGCAGCGGGGCGGGCTGGCCGGCCGATCCTCGGGAGGGCGTCGCATGGCTGCTGCTGCCTCGACCTTCACCGCCACCGATGGCGATGCCTATGAGCGGCAGATGGGGCGATGGAGCCGGAGGCTGGCGGAGGCCTTCCTCGACTTCGCCGGCCCCGTCGCGGCGGAGGAACGCGTCCTCGACCTCGGCTGCGGCACCGGCAGCCTGAGCCTGGCCCTGGCGCGCCGCTCCGCCGATGCCCGGATCTGCGGGCTGGATTTCTCCCCGGCCTATGTCGACTACGCGCAGCGCCGGGCCGGCGGCGGCGATCCGCGCCTCGAATTCCGGGTCGGCGATGCCTGCG
>JAANMY010003736.1_pt1 | contig 12312 bp, 14 predicted proteins | sample 7279691 | NCBI WGS metagenome assembly JAANMY01 (sample SAMN14094543, study PRJNA606508) | bioreactor metagenome | isolation source: A lab-scale SPAN reactor treating ammonium-rich wastewater day 388 | place: Ireland: Galway | collected 2018-02-07
TCGATCATCCACAGCCCGGCCCAGAGCTTGAGGTCGAGTTCGTAGCCTTCGGCGTGCTTCTGCATCAGCCAGCGCGGGGCATCGGCGCGCGGCACGGCATGCACGGTGATGCCTTCGTCGCCCACGCCGCCGCCTTCGCCGACCTTCTCCAGCTGCCGTGCACGGACGAAGGCGATGCGCTCGTTGCTCATGCCCGACGAGGTCGGGCCGGTCAGCAGCACGTCGACGCGGCCGGGTTTCCAGCCGGTTTCCTCGACGAGTTCGCGGACGGCGGCGGCTTCCAGCGAATCGTCGTCGTGGTCGTCGCCGACCAGGCCGGCCGGCATCTCGATGGTCCTGGCCTGCAACGGCACGCGGTACTGCTCGACGAACAGCACCTCGTCGCCCGGGGTCACCGCGATCACGATCACCGCCATGCCGTCGCCGCCGTGGCAGCGCTCGCAGGCTTCCCATTTGCCGCGCCGGACCAGCCGCAGCCATTCTCCCTGATGCAGGATTTCAACGTCTTCGCCCATCCGTCGATGCTAACCGGCCGAAGATGACGGTGCGAGCTTCCTCAGGCTTGCAGTCCCGCCGCCTGCCACAGGCGCCGCCGCGTCAGCGGCCCGAAGCGCACGCGTTTCGCGAAGTCCTCAAGCGCCTCCGCATCGGCATGCCCCCGTGCGAACGGCGCGGCATGCGGAGACAGCGGCGCATCGCGCGCGATCAGCGTGAGTTGCCGCCACAGCAGCGCGTGCTCGCGCTGTTCGTGCAGGCGGCGCGCGGTGGCCGCGGCACCGCGCAGCCTGAGGAAGGCCACTTCGTCGATGCGATCGATCAGCGCGTCCAGCCCGCCGAAATGCGAGATCAGCGCCGCGGCCGTCTTCTGCCCGATGCCGTTGACGCCCGGGATGTTGTCGACCGCGTCGCCGCACAGCGCCAGGTAGTCGGCCACCTGGTGCGCGTGCACGCCGTGGCGCGCCTTGACGCCGCCCGCGCCCCAGCGCTGGCCGCGGGCGAAATCGAACTGCTCGTCGTCGTCTTCGAGCAGCTGCGACAGATCCTTGTCGGCGGACACGATCACGCCGCGGAACCCGTGGTCGCGCGCCGCGTGCAACGCGCTGCCGATCAGGTCATCCGCCTCGTATTCGCCATGGGCCAGGGTGATGAGGCCGAGCGCCTCGCACAGCGCCTTGCACTGCACGAACTGGCGCTTCAGCTCCTCGGGCGCGGGCGGGCGGTTGGCCTTGTATTGCGGGTAGAGGCGGTTGCGGAAGCACGAGTCCAGCGCCTCGTCGAAGGCGACGACGACATGGCGCGGGCGCTCGCGCTCCAGCAGTTCGATCAGGAAGCGCGCGAAACCGTGCACCGCGTTGAGCGGCCAGCCGTCCTCGTCATGCCATTCGTCCGGCATCGAATGCCAGGCGCGGAACACGTAGAGCGAGGCATCGACCAGGTGCAGGGCCTGCTTCGGCGAAGCCGGCATCACGGCTGCCAGTCGCGGAGCAGGGTGGCGGCGTCGGGGCGGTCGCGTTCGGGGGCGTCCAGCTGTGCGTTGCCGATGTGGATGAAGCCGGCCACGACTTCGTCATCGTCCACCCCCAGACGGTCGCGGACGACCTCGTCATAGGCGCTCCAGCCGGTCAGCCATTGCGCGCCGAAGCCCATCGCCTGCGCCGCCTGCAGCAGCGCGAAGCAGACGCAGCTGGCGGTGGCGAAGCGCTCGCTGGCGGGGATCTTCTCGTCGAAACCCTGCTTCGCGATCACCGTGACGATGACCGGCGCGAAGCTGAAGCGTTCGCGCTCCTTCTGCAGGGTGGCGTCGCTGGCCTCGGGGTCGAGCGCGCGTTTGCGAGTTTCCAGCAACGTTCCCATCGCCATGCGTGCATCGCCTTGGATGCGCAGGAAACGGAACGGCACCCGCTTGCCGTGGTCGGGCACGCGGCTGGCGGCCTGAAGCATCGCGGCCAGTTGCGCGTCGTCGGGGCCGGGCGCGCCCAGCTGGCGGGAAGGCACCGAGCGGCGCCGGTTCAGGCAGTCGAGGTTCATGGCGTCCTGGAAGTGCGATGGGCATCTCAGCCGCATCGGATGGGCGTTGCTACCTTCCATTCTAGGTTTACGGGGGTGGCGAATGGAGCAGGGGCTGGGTATTTGGGAAGGCGAACGCATCGATGCGGACGCCGAGCGCTTGCACCGGCAGGCCAGCCGGCTGGGCGCGGAATGGCTGTCGGCACCGTTCGTGGATTTCTGGTCGAAGCTCGGCAACGAACTGGCGACGCGGAGCATCGTGGCCAGCGGTTATTCCACCCACCAGGCCGACATGGAGGCCATCCGCCAGCTCATCGCGCAGGAGGCCGCGTGGGGGATGCGGCTCCGGAGCGGGCTGGAAGGCGCCGCGCTGGCCTGGCGCAGCCGGCAGGTCGCGCCGCAGCGCGCCCGCACGCTCAGCCTGATGTCGGAAATCGAGCTGTCGGCGCATCTGTACGCGCAGCAATTGGCCGCCGAACTGCAGCGCGTCCTGGCCGGGCCGCTGGAGGAATCCGACCGCCGCGTCGCCGCGATGGCCGCGAGCCTCGGGCTGCGTCCAGGCGTGGGCAATCCGTGGGCACCGGAAGCTTTCCTGCGCGTCTTCGCCGAAACCCTGCCGCTGGACGAGTTCAGCGCCACGCTGGTGCCGATCGCCTTCGACAGCCTGGGTCGCAGCCTGCCGGCGCTGATGCGCGACGTGCTGCCACGCCTGTCCACGCTGCTGGAAGGGGGCGGCGTGGTGGCGGTGCCGGTCGCCCCGGTTGCAGCCCGGCCGGGGCGGGGGGACGCTTCGGCGGAACGCCGGACCTCCGGCGCGGCCGGTGATGCCGCCGACCCCAAGGATGACGAAGGCGGCGGCCGCGTCGGCCGGGACACCGTGGCCAATCTGCGCGCACGACCGGCGCTGGACCCGATGCCGCCGGGCGCGTCCGCCGATCCGGTGCCGCGCCGTGACAACGGCGTGCCGCGCTACCGCGACATCGTCCATGACCATCTGGCGCAATGGCGCCAGCGCGCGCAGGCCGCCGGCACCTGGACCCTGCCCAAGCAGGCCGGGCAGGGCGCGCACGTGCTGCGCAGCGCCGAGGTGATGACCATGGCGTCCGTGCTGCAGGGCGAGGACCCGGCGCCGTTCGCCACCGCGCTGTCGCGTGGCGGTGGCAGTTCGCTGCAGGTCGTCATCCGCGAGGAGATGCTGAAGGCCGCGGCGCAGCTGGGCTTCGACCGCAACCAGACCCGGTTCGGGCAGGACGACGAGGACGCCATCGACCTGGTCGCGATCCTCTTCGACACCCTGGCCGAAGGCAACGACCTGATGCCGCGCGGCACCCGCATGTTCGGGCGGCTGGTGCTGCCCTACGTCAAGGTGGCGATGCTCGACGACTCGCTGTTCAACCGCCGCAGCCATCCCGCCCGCCGCTTGCTGGACGCGCTGGCCGAGACCTGCGACGGCAATGCCGGCGAGAGCGCGACCAACCGCGAGATGCTGGATCGTGCCGAGGCGGTGGTGGATCAGGTGGTCGACCGCTTCCAGGAGGACCAGGCGATCATCGAACTGGCCGCGCAGGAACTGCGCGAGCACCTGGAGCAGCAGCAGCTGCGCGCGGAGATCGCGGAGCGCCGCATGGCCGAAGCACTGCATGGCCGCGAGCGCCTGCACTTCGCCCGCCAGGCCGCGCACGAGGACCTGGGCGGACTGCTGGCCAGCGGGCCGCTGTCGCAGGCCAGCCAGCACTTCCTCGAGCAGTTCTGGCAGAAGGCGCTCACCCATACCTGGCTGCGCTACGGCGCCGAATCCACCCGCTACCGCGCGATGGTGGTGCTGGGCAACCGGCTGGCGAAGCTCGATGAAGCCGGCGCCGCGCTCCAGGCCGACAAGCTGGCGAGCGGTTTCATCGCCGAAATCGATGCCCTGCGCGAATGCCTCTCGCTGTGCGGGCGCATCGGCGAAGCCGCCGACGAGGCCTTGGCGCGCCTGTGCAGCGGCCTGGCCGACGCCGACGCCGAGCGCGCCATCCGCCATGCCCAGCCGTTGCCGGAAGACGACCGCGCCGACCTGCCGGCCTCCGTCCTGCACCTGGCCAGCACCCGGGACAAGCCCTGCGACGCGGTGCTGGTCGCGCGGCTGCGCAAGCTGCGCGTCGGCCAGGGCCTGCGCATCCGCGAAGAGGAAGGCCGCGAATCGGCGGCGAAGATCGCCTGGATCAGCCCGCTGACCGCGCGCTTCCTCATCGTCAACCGGCGCGGCGTGCGCAAGATGGTGGTGTCGCCGGAAGAACTCGCGGATCTGGTAGAACGCGGCGAGGTCACCGTGCGCGCCATCGAGGCGCCGGTCGACCAGGCCATGCGCCAGGTCTGGGAACAGCTGCGCGCCGCCAGCCGCGAGGCGCACTGAAGCCGGCCATCGCGATCTGCGGTTAGGATGCGGCAACAGGCATCCGGAGCGGACGATGGCGGTGAAGATCGGCGTGGCGAAGGAAACGGCGGGCGGCGAACGCCGCGTCGCGCTGACCCCGGAAACCTGCGGCAAGCTGGTGAAAGCCGGGGCGGCGGTCGTCGTCGAGCGCGGGCTCGGCCGCGGCGCGCACTTCACCGACGAGGCCTACGCTGCCGCCGGCGCGACGCTGGTGGATGACGCCGCCGCCGCGCTCGCCGATGCCGACCTTGTGTTCTGCGTGCAGCCGCCCGACGCTTCGCGCATCGCGCTGATGAAGCCGGCTGCCGCGCTCATCGGCGGGGTGAATCCGGAGGCCGATGCGGCCCGCGCCGATGCGCTGCGCCAGCGCGACCTCCTTGTCTTCCCGCTGGAACGGCTGCCGCGCACCACCCGCGCGCAGGCGATGGACATCCTCAGTTCGCAGGCGGGCATGGCCGGCTACAAGGCGACGCTGATCGCCGCCGAACTCGCGCCGCGCTTCTTCCCCATGCTCACCACCGCCGCCGGCACCATCCGCCCGAGCAAGGTGCTGATCGTCGGCGCCGGCGTGGCGGGGTTGCAGGCCATCGCCACGGCCAAGCGGCTGGGCGCGCAGGTGGAGGGGTTCGATGTGCGCCCGGAGACGCGAGAGCAGATCGAATCGCTCGGCGGCCGCTTCCTCGACCTCGGCGTCAGCGCGGCGGGCGAGGGCGGCTACGCGCGTGAGCTGACCGACGACGAGCGTGCCGAACAGCAGCGCCGGCTGGGCGAGCACCTGAGGAATGTCGATGTCATCGTCTGCACCGCCGCGGTGCCGGGCCGCCCGGCGCCGAAGATCATCAGCGCGGCGATGGTGGAGGCGATGCGCCCCGGCAGCGTGATCGTGGACCTGGCGGCGGAAACCGGCGGCAACTGCGCGCTGACCGTGCCCGGCCAGACTATCGAGACCGACGGCGGCGTCACCATCGCCGGGCCGCTCGGGCTGGCCTCGATGGGCGCGTTGCACGCCAGCGAGATGTACGCGCGCAACGTGTTCAACTTCGCCAGCCTGCTGTTGAAGGACGGCGCGCTCGCCTTCGACTGGGACGACGAGCTGCTGGCGAAGACCGCCTGGCCGCCGCGCGAGGCGGCCGCGCCGGCCGGCTGAAGCTCAGTCGCGCGGGGGCGGCGGCACGGGCGGCGCGTGTGCCTTCAGCCAGACTTCGCGCTGCGCCGGGCTCATCGTCTTCCACTGTTCCAGGAATGCCTTGCGCTGTTCCGGCGTCATGCCGCGGACCGCGCCGAAGATGCGCCGCGCCTGGATGCGGTCCTGCGGCGGCATGCCTTCCCAGCGGTGCATGCCGCGGCGCGCGCGCGCACGCTGTTCGGGCGTCATCGACTGCCAACGCTGCGCGTGCTGGAGCATCCGCGCGCGTTCCTCGGGCGCGGCGTTCCAGCGCTCGCGCATCGGCGCGATCAAGACTTCGCGCTGGGCGGCGGTGAGCTGGCTCCATTCCGGCAGTGCCGGCGCCGGCGGTTCCGCGAAAGCGCCGAACGGGGCCAGGACCAGGGCAAGCAGCGCGAGCCGCGGAAGCATCTTCTTCATCATTCCATCGCCAGTTGCTGCGCGTCGCTGGTAGCGAGCCACGCATAGAAATCGGGGTCGAGCGCCAGCGGATCGGCGCTGGTGGGGGAGGTGGATGGGGAGGCAGCGTTGGCCGCGTTCGCCGCCACGGCGGGAGCCGCGGGCTGCGGCGCGCGCTGCAGGGTGAAGGCGACCAAGCCCACCGCCATCGCGGTGGCGAGGCCGGCCGGCCATTGCCAATGCGCCCACCACGACGCACGCGGCGCCGGCGCCTCGCGCAGGGCGACGCGCAGGCGCATCGGCAGCGCGTCGGCGGCGGCGTGGTAGCGGGCGCGCATCGCCGCGTCGAAGCGGTCGTCGCGCAGGGTGTCGTTCATTTCCAGTCCTCCAGTTGCACTTGCAGCGCGGCGCGGGCCCGTGACAGGTGCGTTTTCACCGAGCCCTCGCTGCAACCCATCACCGCGGCTGTCTGCGCCACGTCCATCTCCTCCAGCACGCGCAGGGTGAACGCCTCGCGCTGGCGCGCGGGCAAGGCCTGCATCGCCCCGCGCATCCGCGCCCAGGCCTCGCGGCTGTCGTGGCTGCGCGACGGGTCGGGCCCGGCATCGGCCCATTCCATCTCGCTGCCGTCGTCCTGCGTGGCGGAGCCCAGCCAGCCCAGCCGGAAGCGCCGCCGGCGCTGCGCGTCGATGATCCGCGTGCGCAGGATCCGCCAGAACAGCGGCGGCCATTCGTCGGCGGGGCGGTCGGCGTAGGCGAGCATCTTCATCATCGCGTCCTGCACGGCATCCAGCGCGTCATCGCGGTGGCGCAACCCGAGTTCGGCGAAGCGGAACGCGCGCGGTCCGACGCCAGCCAGGAAACCGTCGAGCGTCGCGGCGGGCGCGACGTCCGACAAGGGCGGCTCCTGGCTGGCATCGGGGCACATGCGGCGAGGTTAGCGATCAACGCCCGTGGGCGCGATCCCAGCGCCGGTCGAAGCGTTCACCGCGACGGTCCAGGCGCTGGTCGATGCGGTCCCCGCGCTGGTCGAGCCGTTGCGCGATGCGCTCGCCACGCTGGTGCAGGCGGTGCGCGAGGCGGTCGTGGCCGCGGTCCTCGGCGCGTTCGGCGCGCCGGTCGTAGCGGGCGTCGATGCGCGCGCCCTGGCGGTCGAGCCGGCGGTCGATCCGGTCGCCGCGCTGGTCGAGCCGGGCTTCCACGCGGTCGCCGCGGTCGGGGGCGTGGACGGTGGCGGCCGAAGCCTGCATCGCCCAGAACGCGGTGACGGCGCAGGCCGCCAGCAGCAGGGAGTTCTTCATGGGGCTTTCCTTGGTCGAGTCGGAGGGAGCGCCGGCCGGGCAGGAATGGGAACGCGCGACGCCGGCCGCCGTTGACCGTGGGTGCAGGGATTCACCGGGCAGTTATGATCGGATGAACGCAGGTGGAGGCTGGGCGATGTCCGATGGATTCGTGGCGCTGTACATCTTCATGCTGGCGGCCATCGCCGGCCACGTGATCATCTCGCGGGTGCCGGTGATCCTGCATACGCCGCTGATGTCGGGGTCCAACTTCATCCACGGCATCGTGCTGATCGGCGCGATGGTGGTGCTCGGCCACGCCGACACGACGCTGGAGAAGGCGATCGGCTTCATCGCGGTGTTGCTGGGCGCGGGCAACGCCGCCGGCGGCTACGTGGTCACCGAGCGGATGCTGGAGATGTTCAAGGCCAGCAACAAGCCGGGAGGCAAGGCATGAGCGTCGCCGCGCTGCGGCCGCACCGCTCGGTGCGCGACTTCTTCCAGGCCTTGAGCTACCTGCAGTACCCGGCGCTGGCGGTCGCGCTGGTGTATGCCGTGCTCGCCGGGCTGGCACTGGGCAAGACGAAACATGCGGGCATGGGGCCGGCCTTCGACCTGCTGAACTACGTGCTGCTGTACGCCGGCGTGGGCATCGGCCTGTCCTCGCTGCAGGACGCGACGAAAACGCAGAACGAGCTCTCGCGCAAGGTCTGGCAGGACCCGCGCAAGGGTCGCTGGATGCTCGTGTTGTTGGCCGTCTACGCGCTCGGCGCGATGGCGGTGGGGCTGATCGGCGCCTACCGAGCCGAAACCACCGTGATGAACCAACTGTCGCTGGGGCTGGTGGCGTTCGGGCTCGGCATGGTCGGCCTGTTGAAGACGGCGATCGAGATGCGCGAACACCACCGGCTCGACCGCCAGCCGCGCGTGGCGGGGGAAAGCGCATGACCGTTCTTACCCTGGTCAAGCTGAGTTACTTCATTGCCGCCACCCTGTTCCTGCTCGGCCTGCAGCGCATGGCCAGCCCGAAGACCGCGCGCAGCGGCATCCAGTGGGCCGGCGCCGGCATGCTGCTGGCCACGCTGGCCACGTTCTTCCTGCCGGGGATGCACAACATCGCGCTGATGGTCGTGGCGATCGCGGTCGGCGTCGGGCTCAACTGGGCCTGGGGGAAGAAGGTCGCGATCACCGACATGCCGCAGATGGTGGCGCTGTTCAACGGCATGGGCGGCGGTTCTGCGGCAGCGATCGGCGCGGTGGAGCTGGTGCGCAAGAGCCATGCGGTGTCCGCGATGGGTGCCACGGCCAGCGCCGGCGATACGCGGTTCATGGTGATGCCGCATGGCGAGGTCCTGACCCTGGCGCTCGCCGTCATCGGGGCGTTGATCGGCGCGGTGTCGTTGACCGGCAGCATCATCGCCTGGGCCAAGCTCGATGGCCGCCTCGACAAGCGCTACGCCTTCGCCGGCCAGCAGTACTTCAACGCCTGCGTCGCGCTGGTCACTGTGTTGGCGGGCGCGATGGCGCTGTACACGCTGTCGATGCCGTGGATCATCGCGTTCTTCGTGCTGGCGCTCGCGCTCGGCGTGCTGATGACGCTGCCGATCGGCGGCGCCGACATGCCGGTGGTCATCTCGCTCTACAACGCATTCACCGGCCTGGCGGTGGCGTTCGAAGGCTACGTGCTGGGCAACGAGGCCTTGATCATCGCAGGCACCATGGTCGGCGCGGCCGGCATGCTGCTGACCCGGCTGATGGCGAAGGCGATGAACCGCAGCATCAAGAACGTGCTGTTCTCCGACTTCGGCGGCGGCAATGCGGAGATGCAGGCGATCGGCGGCAGCATGAAGCCGATCGAGGCCAGCGACGTCGCCGCACTCATGGCCTATGCCGAGCGCGTGGTGATCGTGCCGGGCTACGGCATGGCGGTGGCGCAGGCGCAGCACAAGATCTGGGAGCTGACCCAGCGCCTGCAGGAACGCGGGGTCAAGGTGAAGTTCGCCATCCATCCGGTCGCGGGCCGCATGCCCGGGCACATGAACGTGCTGCTGGCGGAGGCCGGCGTGCCCTACGACCTGATCGCCGACATGGACGACATCAACCCCGAGTTCCCCAACACCGATGTCTCGCTGGTGATCGGCGCCAACGACGTGGTGAACCCGGTGGCGAAGACCGATCCCGCATCGCCCATCTACGGCATGCCGATCCTGGACGTGGTCGATTCGAAGAACACCATCGTCATCAAGCGCGGCAAAGGCACCGGCTTCGCCGGCATCGAGAATGCGCTGTTCTACGCCGACAACACCCGCATGCTCTACGGCGACGGCGCGGAGATGGCCAGCGCGCTGGTCAGCGAACTCAAGGCGCTGGACGGCGGGCATTGAGCATGGACAAACGACAAGCCGAGCAGATCGCCGAACACCTGCTGGAAGACCCGCGCGCACGCCAACGCGCGCAGCAAAACCGCAATCGTCACCGCTGGCGTCTGGCCGAGCGCCTGATCGCGTCGATCTGCGCGATCATCGGTTTCTGGATCGTGTCGATGCTGGCCTTGCGGATCGGCGTGCCGGAGCCGGCGCACTGGGCCTGCGGCGCGGTGGGCGGCGTGCTCACCGGCATGTTCTGGCCGCCAGCACAGGCCAGGCCGCCGCGAACCTGAGCGCCGTCGATGTCGAACCCCCTGAAGAAAGGGCCGGGAAATCCCGGCCCTTTCTCCATCCCGTGGTGGCGATGGCCAAAACTTCACGCTGGCGCTCACACCGACCATGCGCGGGTTGCCCGGGATCGCGGTGGACGTGACGAACAGGCGGCCGGTGTTGCCGGCATCGATCAGGCACTGCCCGTCGGCCAGGTTGCGACCCCAGACGCCCAGACGCCGGAAAGACACCGGGCGTGGGCCAGCGTCGCTGCCTCCTCATGCCCGCATCGCCCCGCGCGCAGGCGAACCGGCGCCTGCCGGCTCAGCGGCCGATGAGCGCCGCCACAAGCACCGCGGCGGCGAACATCGCCCATTCCATCGGCGTGTAGCTCATCTGCGCCAGCAGCCAGGCGAAACCGGCCCCCATCAGCGGGATGCCTTCCCAGGGCGGCATCCCCATTTCGATGCCGACCCGCGAGGCCACCGTCCACCAGATCGCCAGCGCGATGCCGAGCGCGGTGCCGGCGGCCGCCAGCAGGCCACGGGCGGTGCCGCGCGGTGCCTTGGCCAGCCGCACCACCAGCGCCATGTCGGCGGCCACCACGAAGGCGGCGCCGTTGAGCGGCCGGCCCAGGTACAGCCCGACCAGCACCCAGGCCGCGGCGATGCCGGCGGTGGCCAGCAGCAGCCAGGGCAGGATCGACAGGCGGGGGCGGGCGGGGACGCCGCTGCGGGGCGTGACGGGCATGGAAGGGGCTGACATGGGTCAGACAGGATAGCGGGTGGACGGGCGTACAATGGCGCATCCGATCCGCGCGCCGCCATGTACTCCCGCAACAGTGAACCCGTGCGCTTCGAGCGCGATTGCCCCGTTGTCCTGGTCCCTTCCGGCGAAGCCGTGACGATGCCGGCCGGCAGCATCGGCTACATCACCCAGTCGCTCGGCGGCAGTTTCACGGTGTTCGTGGAAGGCAACCTGATGCGCATCGCCGGGGTGGACGCCGATGCCATCGGCAAGGAGCCGCCCACGCCGATCGAGCTGCCCGAGGGTGCCGGCGACGAGGACGTGGAGAAGCTGGTCTGGCAGCAGCTGCGGACCTGCTTCGACCCCGAGATCCCGATCAACGTGGTCGACCTGGGCCTGGTCTACGAGGCGACCCTGTCGCCGCATCCCGAACGCCCGGGCCAGCGCCGCGTGGACGTGCGGATGACCCTGACCGCGCCCGGCTGCGGCATGGGCGAGATCCTGGTCGCCGACGTCCGCGACAAGCTGGAGATGATCCCGACCATCGCCGAGGCCGACGTCGAACTGGTGTTCGACCCGCCGTGGAACCGGACGATGATGAGCGAAGCCGCGCGGCTTGAAACCGGCATGTTCTGACCGTCTTCTGATTCGATGCACGCCATGTTCTACTCAAGCCCTGCGCGGTGGATGCTGCGCTTTCCCCTGATGACACCGAAGAGCACGGACCGCATGCCTGCCAATCTTCCCCGCCTGCTGGCGCTCGTCGCCGCGCTGTCGTTGGCCGCCTGCGCCAGCACACCCCCGCCGGCCCCGGCGCCCGCGCCCGCTGCTGCTGCCCCGATCGCGCCGTTCCCGGGCATCAGTGGCATGGCTCCGATGGCGGATGGGCGCTACCTGGTTGTCATCGACACCAAGTCCTATTCCAGCGAGCCCCGCTTCGGCCTGCTCGACGCGGTGGCCAAGGGCGGCAGCCGCTTCGAGGTGCTCCCGGTCGACGGCTGGGACAAGGTCGGCGGCCTGTCCAACGACCTGGAGGCGGTCTGCGCGCTGCCCGGCCGCGGCGACGAATTCCTGGCGCTGGAAAGCAGTTACCGGGATGACAACTTCGGCCGCGTCCTGCACCTGCGGGTCCGCGATGGCCGCATCGCCATGCTCAAGGCCCTGCAGCTGCCGCGCGAGCGCAGCAACGGCAAGGACGGCATGGGCTACGAAGGCCTGGCCTGCCAGCGCATCGACGGCGACCGCTACCTCCTGGTGCTGGGAGAGCGTGGCGGTTCCCAAGTGCGCCCGCGCGGCAGCCTGCGCCTGGGCCACTTCGATGCCGGCCTCGGCCGGATCGAGTGGCAGGCCGGCGAGACCGACCTGCACGCGCCCGGCAGCTGGCTGTCGGTGCCGCCGCACCGCGACATCGCCGACCTGTACCTGGACGGCGAAGGGGCGTTGTGGGCGGTCGCCGCCTCCGATCCGGACGACTATGGCCCGTTCCGTTCGCTGGTCTGGCAGATCGGCACGCTCGATGCCCGCAACGCGGCGCAATCGCTGACATTGGCGTCATCTAAGGCACCGCGCTGGATCATCGACGGCTTCAAGGTCGAGGCGGTCTCGGCGCCGGATCCGCGCATCCCGGGCAGCCTGCTGTCGATCGGCAGCGAGGACGAGAAG
>JAANMY010003738.1_pt1 | contig 12311 bp, 13 predicted proteins | sample 7279691 | NCBI WGS metagenome assembly JAANMY01 (sample SAMN14094543, study PRJNA606508) | bioreactor metagenome | isolation source: A lab-scale SPAN reactor treating ammonium-rich wastewater day 388 | place: Ireland: Galway | collected 2018-02-07
TATCACGCCTACGACACGGTGAAGGGCAGCGACTATCTGGCTGACCAGAACGCGGCCAAGGTGCTGGCCGAAGAGGCGGTCGATGCCGTGCTTGAGCTGGAACACATGGGGCTGCCGTTCGACCGCACGCTCGAGGGCAAGATCAGCCAGCGACGGTTTGGCGGCCATACCCAGAACTTCGGCGAGAAGCTGGTGTACCGCGCCTGTCATGCCGCCGACCGCACCGGTCACATGATCTTACAGACGCTCTACCAGCAGTGTATCAAGGCCGGCGTCCGGTTCTATGACGAGTACCACGTCGTCGATGTGCTGATCAACAACGGAACCTGTGTCGGCGTTGTCGCCATTGACCTCAACAGCGGCGAATTTCACACCTTCCACGGCAAGGCGACGCTGTTCGCTTCAGGGGGATGGGGGCGCTGCTGGCAGGTGACGAGCAACGCACACAGTATGACCGGCGATGGCGCGGCGGCCGTATTCCGTCGGGGCATCCCCATGCAGGATATGGAGTTCTTCCAATTCCATCCAACCGGCATCTTCAAGTTGGGCATCCTGATCACCGAAGGCGTGCGCGGCGAAGGCGGCATTCTGGTGAATCGCCACGGCGAGCGCTTCATGGAAAAATACGCGCCCCATGTGAAAGACCTCGCCAGCCGCGATGTGGTCAGCCGCGCGATCTACAACGAGGTCAAAGCGGGCAACGGTATTCAAGGCCGCGACTACGTATACCTCGATATCCGGCCCGAGACGGTCAACCGCTACTTTGCCGAAGCCGGTGAGAGCAAGCGCATCGACCGCGAGTACGTCGAAAAGAAGCTGCCGGATATCCTCGACTTCTGCCGCACGTACTTGGGCGTGGATCCGGTGGTCGAGCCGATGCCAGTTCAGCCGACAGCGCATTACGCAATGGGCGGCATCCCGACCAACGTCAACGCCGAGGTGGTGATCGACGCCAACTGGACGGTCATGCCCGGCATGTACGCGGCCGGCGAGACCGCCTGTGTGAGCGTGCACGGCGCTAACCGCCTCGGCACCAACTCGCTGGTCGATCTGGTCGTATTCGGCCGGCGCGGCGGCAAGAACATTGCGGAGTTCGTCAAGTCCGCCCATTTCACCGATCTGCCGGCGGATGCGGATAAGGAGATCAAGGCGGAGTTTGAGCGTATCCGCGCGTGCAAGGGCAAGACTCGCGCCTATACCCTCCGCGACCGGATGCAGAAGCTGATGAACGACAACGTCGGCGTGTACCGCACCGCAGAAACGATGCAGGCGGCGGTCGAAGGACTGCGCGAGCTGCGTGAGACGTTCATCAAAGACCTGCACGTCGACGACCGGGGCAAGCGCTTCAACACCGACGTGATGGAAGCGTGGGAACTTGAAAATCTGCTTGATTTGGCCGAGGTCACGGCGGTGAGCGCGCTCAACCGGCGCGAAAGCCGCGGCGCGCACAGCCGCGAAGATTTCCCCAAGCGCGACGATGCCAACTTGCTTGTGCATACGTTGGCGTACCGCGAAGCGCCCAGCCTGTACGGAGTCGCCGCGCCGGAATACAAGCTCAACATGGATAAGAAGGTCGACCTGTCGCTAGCGGCGGACGACCCCCGCTTTGCCCCGAAGGAGCGCGTCTACTAGGCGCGCGGCTAGGCTCGTACTGGTAAGAAATGAGGACGACGAATGGTTGACGTAACCCTGCGCATCCGGCGCTATAACCCGGAGGACACCCAGAATCGCAAGCCGTACTGGCAGGAGTTCAGCCTGAAGGACTGCCATCCCTCCGACCGTGTGCTGGACATGCTGCACCGGGTGAAATGGGAGCAGGATGGCACGCTGGCGCTGCGCCGATCGTGTGCGCATGGGGTGTGCGGCTCAGATGCGATGCGCATCAACGGGCGTAATATGTTGGCCTGCAAGGCGCTGATCCGCGATTTGTTTTCGCCGGTTCCCGACAGCGTCAAGATTCAGGTTGAGCCGATCCTCGGCCTGCCCGTGCTGAAAGACCTGATCGTCGATATGGAGCCGTTCTTCGCCCACTACCGCGAGGTGATGCCCTACTTCATCAACGACGATCCGCTGCCGGCGAATGGCCGTGAGCGCTTCCAGACACAGGAAGATCGCGAGAAATTCGATGACACAACCAAGTGCATCCTGTGCGCATGCTGCACCACGGCTTGCCCCTCGTTCTGGGCCAACGGTCAATATGTCGGCCCAGCGGCGATTGTGCAGGCGCACCGTTTCATCTTCGACAGCCGTGACAAAGCGACCGCCGAACGTCTCGCGATCTTGGCCGAACCGAACGGCGTGTGGCGCTGCCGCACGATCTTCAACTGCACGCCGGCCTGCCCACGCGAGATCGAGGTGACACGGGCGATTGGCGAGGTCAAGCTGGCGATTCAGCGCGGGACGACCGAGGGTATCATCAAGGTCACCGAGATCAAGGAAGTCGTGTCCAACAGCTAAGCGACGCGCCCCAGCCCGCGATGCTCTTGTGGGTGTCAAGGGAAGCGGTCAACTCAGATACATACGCCGCCTCCCCGCTGCTGAGTGAGTCACTCAACAGCGGGGAGATTTGCTTTCACCCGGCACCAGCGCGAGTGCGGACGACGATGAGAATCGTCACAGGATTACCACCCGTTGGGACGCCCGACTCATCAGCTTAGAACCACGCAAGAGGCTGTTTGTGGTGGATGTGTCGCTCACGCCGAACATCCCCGCCAGCGGGGACGGTAACGGCGGCTAGTCCTTCCGTTTCCCTGCCATCAGCTCATCCAAGCTGCCGCCGGGGCGCATGAACCCCTCGCCATACGCCACGTGCCCCTGCGCGATCACGACGAACGCGTGCGGATCGGTGAACGCCACGATCTGCCGCAGTTGGTCGATCTGAAAGCGCGCAACTGTGACGAACAGCATCGTGCGCTCGTGACCGGTGTACATGCCGGTCGCCTGCCAGCTTGTGACACCGCGCCCCATCATGTGCATGATCGCCTGCGCGACCGTGTCCGGGTGATCGGTGACGATCAGTCCCATGCGGACGACGCTCGGCCCTTCCAGCAGATAGTCCGACGTTGCGCCTTCGACGCCGAGCGCCACGATCGCGTACAGCGCGCCTTCCCAGCCGAACACCAGCCCCGCCGCGCCGACTACCACGATGTTCGAGTAGAGGTAGACCGTGCTCAGCGGCAGGCCGAAGCGATGCTGGAAGATGCGCGCCAGCGTCGATGTGCCGCCCGCCGTGCCGCCCGCCTTGTAGATCAGCCCGGCTCCGACGCCCCCGACCACGCCGCCAAACAGCGCGTTGAGCAGCACGTTGTCGCTGACGCCCTGCGGCGGGAACAACGGCGTCGCCCAGTCCGTCACCAGCGAGAACAGCACGACGCAGTACACCGTGGAAGCGACAGTACGCCAGCCGCCCAGCATACGATACGCGAAGATTTGAATCGGGATGTTGCCGAGCAGGACGACTAAGCCGATCGGCGTATCGAACAGATAATTGAGCAGCACCGCCACGCCTGAAACGCCGGCGGGCGCGATATTGAACGGCGCCATGAACACGACCACCGACACCACCCAGATCAGCGTGCCGGCGGTGAGCATCACGAGGCGCAGGATCGTTTGTTGTGTCGTTCGGTTGAGGGTGACGGACATGCGCTGCTCCTACGCTGGTGTGTTGAGATGATGGATCACGCGCAGGCCATCGAGCGTCAGTTCAGGCTCGATGCGGTCGAAGACGCGCGTGTGCGGCTGGAACACACGCGCCAGCCCGCCGGTCGCGAACACGCGGATTTCGTCGGGGCTGGCGATCACAGAGTCGTCCTGCATCATCTGCGCCTTGATACGCGTGACCAAGCCTTCGATCATGCCGAGATAGCCGAGGAAGATGCCGGACTGCATGGCGTGAATGGTGTTGCGTCCGACGGCGGACGGGGGCGGCAGCAGGTCGATCTTGTGCAGGCGCGCGGCGCGGCTGACCAGCGCGTCATGCGCCACGCCGATGCCCGGACAGATCGCGCCGCCGCAGTAGGCGTTGTGCCGATCTACGACGTCGAAGTTGGTCGACGTGCCGAAGTCCACGACAAATGCCGGGCCGCCACCGTGCAGGCACGCGATTGCGGCCGCATTGGCGATCCGGTCGGCGCCGGCCTGCTGCGGCTGATCGATGGCGAGCGTAACGCCGTTGTCGGTCTTGTCGCTGACGACGACGGGCGAAAACTTGAAGTAGCGCTCGACCAGCTCGACGAACGTCAGCGTCAGGCTCGGCACAACGCTGCCGATAACCACGCCGTCAATCGCGTCCATCGACACGTTGGCGCTGTGAAGGAAGTTGCGGACGAGCACGGCGTACTCATCAGCCATTTTGTCGGGGACGCTGCGCGCGCGCCAGCTCAGCGCCCACGCATCGCCATCCCACAGGCCGAGATGAAGGTTGGTGTTTCCTACGTCAAATGCCAGCAGCATGACGGGTTGCTTTCTTGTCGGGGGAAGAAACGCTCGCGACAAGTATACAACCCGCCATGCTGCTGGGGCAGATGGGGCTTAGATGATAGGGCTAGAGCGAGAAGGCGCCGGCGATCACCAGCACGACGGCGAGGGCTGCGACAAAGCGCACAACCCGGTTCAGGTGCAGACGGGATTGCGCGTCATTGGCGGACGTCGCGAGATCCCACGCGTTCAGATCGAACTCATGGCCGGTATCGGTGTGCCGGCTGAGGTTGGATCGCTGCGACGTTTGTGCGGCCAGATAAGCCTGAGCATACATGGCGGATACTCCTGTTAGATGGACGTGGTTTAGGTACAGCGATCAGTCTATGCCGACTCGGAGCCGCGTCTACGACGCATTTGTGGGGGTAAACGCGCAGAGGCGCTCGATGACGCCTCTGCTCCGGTCTGATGGAAGGTTTCCCCTCATAGAAGGGAGTGGGCGATTACAACACCGCGACCAGCACGACCAGCGCCAAGACGACACTGAAGATGCCGGGGTTGAAGTCAAGCTGCGCGGCGGACTCCCGCTGGCGCGGCGCATCCTGCCACGTGCCGAGGGTGATCTCACTCTCGGCGACGCTGGCGCCGGCGCGGCGGTTAGCCTGATTGAGGGATTCGAGCAGCACGTGATTGTTAGCGTTCATAGCCGGATACTCCTGTTCAATGGGTTTGTGATTGAATGTGGGTGGACGCCAGAAATCAGTCTATGCCGACTGAAAATTCCGTCTACCGTCCATTTGTGGGGGTTGTCATGACTCGTGCGCGGACTAGAGCGCCACGGCGAGCACGATGAGCGCCAGCATGACGCTGATCATGCCGGGGTGGAAATACTGTGCGAGTCCGGACTGCTTGTTCTGCTCGGCGTAGTCCCACGTGTTCAGGTCAAACTCACCGTCAATGATGCGGCGCGGATGCCGGTTGTTCCATGTGTAGGACTGGACGAGATAGTGATCGAGCATGTTCATGATGAGTGCTCCTCTGTATGTCGTGGATTAGATGCGTCTACAGGCTGATATGCTTACCGCGCAGCAGCGTACGACCACCCAAAATTGGGGGTCGTAACGTGGGGCGCACACTGGCGCCCCGACGATCTGCTGCTTGGCGCTAGTTCTCGGTCACGGTGACGACGAGCTGCGCCTTGTTATTGGCCTCGCTGATTTCGGTCACGACCTCGTCGGCGTCGACCACGGCTTCTAGGATGAACGTGCCGGCGGTATCGAACGTGTAGTCGATCAGAACGGCGGCGGATTCACCGGGGCGCAGGTTCGCCACGTTGACCTTGCGAATCTCGCCGTCCGGGCGCAGCTGCAAGGACACGGCGAAGTCGCCGGTACGCCGGCTTCCGACGTTCGATATCGTGATCGAATACTCCTCGTTGGTTTCGCCGCCCGACGGGAACTCGATGTCCTCTGCGCCCTCGAAGATATTGATTACCAGATCGGCCACGCCCGGCGTCTCGGTGAGCGTCGGCGTCGCGGTCGGCGGGGGCGTGATGGTCGGGCTGGGCGTAGCGGTCACGTTGGGAGTCGGGGTCGCGGGCGCGGCGATCACCGGCACGCTGACGCAGAACGAGCCGTACAAGCTGACGAACGCGCCCGACACCCAGCCGAACGTGCCGAAGTTGTTGAGTTGATACCACGAATTGTCGCCCAAGCGGCCGGTGACCGGGATCACCGCGCCCTGCGCCAGCGTCGTGAGGATCGTGTAGTTGGTGCCGGGGCCTGCGCGGAAATTCAGGCCGCTGTTGATCAACGCGCGGCAGGTCGGGTCGTTCGGGTCGATCACCGGCCCCTGTGTGACGATGATACCGGTTGTCGCGGTGGGCTGAGAAGCCACCACGCGCACGTTCAGAATCGCGGGGTCGCTGGCGACGGCCCCCCGGAACGCGGTCACGGCCAGCGTGACATCGCCGGTCACGAGCGGCGTGTAGTTGAGGATCACGTTCTTGTCGGTATCGCCTGAGGTCGAGTCCGACGCGATGGTCTTGACAGGCGACCCGTTGGCGGTCATCTGCACGCGGTCGACGCCGATCTCGTCGCGCACGTTGGCCGTGACCAGCAGCTCGGTGTTGACGCGGTGCTCGACGCCGCTGGCCGGGCTGATGATCGTGACAATCGGCTTGGTCGATACCAACGTGGTCGGCGTCGCGGTGGGCAGGCGTTCCTCTTGTTGGGTCAGGTTGCATGCGCCCATGACGGCGGACGACAGCACAAGCGCGCAGATCAGCAGAAAACGTGGTGTACGCATGGGTACTCCCTCGGTGGGGCGAGGTCTGTTCGATGAGTCGTGCTTGCATTGTAGCACGACTCGCATACGTGACCATCACGCCGAACGTACGGCTGATCGGTGCAATATCACCGGCTGGCGGGTGATGGAGCGCCGGCGCTATTCGGTTTGGCTGCTTGTGGCGGACAGGGCGCACGCCGACGGCCCGGAAAGGCAGTTCGTCAGCGGGTGTGCTCTGGTGTAACGAAGGATGGCGAGCAGCAGCAGCACAAGGGCGAACGCGAGGTAAAACGAACGGCGGCGGCGCATGCGGAGCCTTTCGAGATCAGGCAGGTGACGCAGCGGAACCGGAGGGTCGGGCGCGATCCGCTGTAGTCAGGATACGACAGATTCGAGGTGTCCGCGTGTTGATAGCCTCTCTGGGGCGCGCGATTACGCCGGGTCTCCGAGGCGGCGCTCGGTGCCGTTGGCGAGCCGCGTGATGTTTTCACGGAAGCGATAGAGGATCAACACGATCGTGATGATCGCGTACAACGAGTAGACCGACGGTACGACGTTCTGCATCGTCAGCACGATCAGCCACGGCAGCGATAGGCCGAACAAGATCAGGACGCCAAGCGACATATAGCGGGTGAGGACGACCGCCGCGCTGCACAGCGCGAAACTGACCGCTACGACCTGCGCCGGAGCCAGCATCAGCAGGGTGCCAAACGCCGTCGCTGCGCCCTTGCCACCACGAATCGATCCGGTCAGGAACAGCACGATGATCGACCAGTTATGCCCGACAATGGCGCTGGTGGCGGCTATCGCCATGCCGAGGGCGGGGTTGTCCGGCATCAGGTGCTGCGCGGCCAGAATCGCCAACATGCCCTTCGCTGAGTCCATGAACCACACGACGATACCCAGCGGGATGCCCAACGCGCGCGAGATGTTGGTCGCGCCCATGTTGCCGCTGCCAATCTTGAAGATATCGATGCGGTACAGCCTGCCGATGATATACGCGGTCGGCACGGAGCCAAGCAGATAACCGACAGCAAGGGTCAATATCAGCGCCACAAATAAGGGAATCTGCATTAACGGTGTCCCATTACCCTCGGTCTAACGCAGTCTTCACATGCGTTTTACACAGTGTAGTACTTATAACACGCGCCCGATCGTAAAGGTACACGATCCGTATGAGCGATCCATGATGGGTGATCGGGACGGTGGGAAACCGTCAGAGAGACGGCCATCGGCCCATGCTAGAATGCGCCGCATGAAGCGCGCAAGAGTGTTCTTCGCCTTACTGCTGCTGGCGGCTGTGATCCTCATGCCGGCCCGTGCGCAAGATGTGGTCAGCGACCTGTTGGGCCGGATCAACGGCCTGCGTGGATCGCTCGGTCTGCCCGGCTATACGTTGAATTCGGCGTTGAGCGCGGCAGCCCTGAACCAAGCGCAGTACATGGTCAGCACCGGCCAGATCACCCACACGCAGGCGAACGGATCGACCCCCACGACCCGCGCCGCGGCGGCCGGATACGGCGGCAGTTGGGTGAGCGAAAACATCTACGCCGGAAGCATCGCGACGACTAATGATGCGTGGGTGTTCTGGCTCAATTCGCCGATCCACTACCGCGGCATGACCAACCCGAACTATCAGGAAATCGGCATCGCGTCGGCCTCAAGCGACTGGGGCCGATCCTTCGTGCTGGTCTTTGGGCGCGTGGGCGGCACGCCGCTGGTCTCGGCGGGGTCATCGGGCGCGAACAGCGGGAGTCAGTCGTCGGCGCCGCCGTCGTTCGTCGTCGGCCTCGACAGCTTCGGCAACATCATGCACGAGATTCAGCCTGAGCAGACGTTGGGCGACATCCTGCTGACCTACGGCTACACGTGGGACGACACCGACGAGATGCTGGCGCTCAACCATCTGACGCGGGACGACATCCGCCTGCTGCAAGTGGGCGCGATCTTTCTCGTGCCGCCAAAGGATGGCACGTACACGCCGACTCCGCTGCCAGAGGGCTGGCCGACATCGACCCCGGAACCGGACGACTTCGTGGCAACCGCAATCGCGGAGGCGGCATCGAATGCGACCGCCGCCGCCTTGACACCGACCATCACCCTCATGCCCACATCCACACCAGAGCCGGCGCAGTCGCCAAGCCCACGCCCGTTCGATACGCCAACCGTGAGCGTGAACAACGTCTCCGTCGCGCGGATCGCGACCTCTGCCGGCGTCCCTGCGTTCCTTGTGATGACGATGACCCCGACGACCGGCATGGAGCCAACCGCCAGCCCGACCACGGACTCGACGGAGATCGCGCAGGTGAGCAGTCCGCCGCCTGCCGCGCCCGCGTTGGTCGAACAGGTCAGCGTGCAGCCCCCCAGCGAGTCGCCGTGGTTAATCATCGCGCTGATCGGTCAAGCGGTGGTGATCGCGGCCGGCGCGGTGATCTTCTTCCTCAGTCGTCGCCGCCGGTAAATGTCGTGGTGCGACCTCACCCCTAGATCCCCCTCTCCAAACCTTCGGTGCTCCCTACGGCCGTGGTCATGGAGAGAGGGAGTCGCGCGCAGCGAGGCGGGGATGAGGTATTTGGCGCAAGCCTTTGGAAGTCAATTCAGCAGCGTGGTGATGATAGGCTTGCCACGCGTGACGATGACGGTGTGTTCAAACTGCGCCGAGATCGCGCCGTCGATGGTCAGCAGCGTCCACTTGTCGTCATGCGTGCGGATGCGCCCGATGCCGGGGGTAAAGAACGGCTCGATCGTGAACACCGTGCCTTCGGCCATCTTGGTGCGCAGGCGCGGTTGGAAGTGGTTGGGGATGTTACGCGGGTCTTCGTGCAGCGTCCGGCCGACACCGTGGCCGCCCAGTTCGCGGAAGGTGCGATAGCCGTACTTGCGCGCTTCGCCCTCGACGATGCGGCCGATCAGGTTAAGCGGCGCGTCAGCCGTGACAGCGTCAATGGCCTTGTTGAGTGTCGCGCGCGTGCGCTTGAGCAGCAGTTCGGCGGCCGGATCGACGGGCGGCACGATCATGCTGGCTCCGGTATCCCCGATGTAACCGTCCAGCTCCGCGCTGACGTCGATATTGATGACGTCGCCGGGTTGGATCACGCGTGATCCGGGAACGCCGTGGGCGACCTGTTCGTTGATGCTGATGCACGTCGCGCCCGGATACTGATACGTCAGGATCGGCGCGGATCGCGCGCGGTGCTTGGCGAGGAACGCCGCGCCCAGCCGGTCGAGTTCGGCGGTGGTCATGCCCGGCTCGACCTGTCCCATCATGTAATGAAGCGTCTGCGCGCAGATGCGGCCAATGGCGAGCAGGCCGCGCACATCGTTTTCATCACGAATCACCATTCGCTTTAGTCCTCCAAAGTTGCAGCGAGCGCCGGCGGCATCGTGAACGAACCATCCGGCTCGCAGGGCAGATCGATCACGTCGATCACCGCGTCGAGATTGAGCGGGCCGTACAGGTGCGGGTACAGCGGATCGGACGGGTTGTCAGGCGGCTCGGAACGTCCAGCGGCCTCCCAGCGCAGTGGGGCTGTCAGCTTATCGACCTGCACGCGCAGCACGACCAGATCAGCTTGCCCGTGATAGTGCTTGTTGGCCGAGCGCAGTACCTGCGCCCGTGTCGAGAAATGGATGAAGCCCTCCGCCGCAAGCGACGGCGAACGAATCTCGCCCGCATTCAGCCGTGAGTCCCACGCAGACCGTGCGATAATATGAAGTATGACGCGTTCCATCACTCACCCTAACGATCAACCCCGGTATTATACGCCATGAGCTTGTACGCGGAAATCACTATTCACGCCGCCGTGCCGACCGCGTTCCATTACCGCGTGCCGGAGTCGCTGGAAGGCCGGATTCAGGTCGGGCATCTGGTCAACGTCGGCGTGCGGTCGGGCCGCCAGCCCGGCGTCGTGATCGGCCTGAGCGACACGTCGCCGGTGGCTGAGCCGAAGACCATCTCCGGCCTGCTTGACCCCAACCCGGTGATGAGCGCGACGGCGGTGCGCCTCGCGCGGCGGCTGGCCGACGAGTACATGGCGCCGATTGGCCTGTGCGTGTGGTTGTGGATCCCGCCTAATCTGATTCAATATGCCGAGCCGGTCATCAGCCTGCTCGACAGCCGTTACGCTCCGGGCGACGCACTCGAACACGAGGTGCTGACGCTTCTCAAGAAGCGCGGGCCGCTGCGCTATGCGCAGTTTCAACTGGCGCTCAAGCATGATCTCTGGCGCGATTCGATCGACAAATTGAACGCGCTGGGCGTCGTCGACGTCGAATCGACGCTGCTGCCGCCGCGCCCGCGTGCCGCCCGTATCCAGACCGCGGCGCTTGCGTTCCATCCAGCGGCACTGGACGAGGCGCTCAAGGCGATCCCGGAGTCGCTGCGCAGGGCCGACATTCTGCGCCATGTGCTGCGCGTGCTGTCCCGCGAGACCGCCCCCATGGACGTGAGCTGGGTCTATGCGCAGACCGGCGCCAAAACCGCCGACTTGCAGCGGCTCGCGGAGCTGGATCTGGTCGAACTGGACGAGAAACGATCATGGCGCGACCAACTCGTAGAGCGCGACTACATCCCTGCCGCGCCGCCGCGCCTAACCGACGAGCAGCTGCGCGCATGGGCGGTGATCGAGAAGGCCGCCGCGCGCGGGACATACGCGGGCTTCGTGCTGTACGGCGTGACCGGCAGCGGCAAGACCGAAGTATACCTGCGCACCATCGACGCCGTGTTGGCGCACGGCCGTCAGGCGATCTATCTCGTGCCGGAGATCGCCCTCACCGCCCAGACGATCCGGCGGGTGCAGGCGCGTTTTCCGGGCCGCGCGGCGGTCGTGCACAGCCGCTTGACCGATGCCGAACGCGTGCGCGTGTGGGAACGGGCGCGAAGCGGCGAAATCGATATCGTCGTCGGGCCGCGCTCGGCATTATTTCAACCGCTGCCGGATGTCGGGCTGGTGATCGTCGACGAGGAGCACGACAGCAGTTATCGTGCCTTGAGCGCGCCGCTGTTCGACAGCCGCAAGCTGGCCGAGTGGTGGATGCGCGAGTGCGACGGCCTGCTGCTCATGGGCAGCGCCACGCCGGACGTCGAGACGCTGCTGCGCGCGCGGACGAAGGAACTCTCCCTGCTTGAGCTGCCGCGGCGGGTGTTCGCGCACCGCCTGCGCGCCGAGACTCAGGCCGCCCGCCTGCACGTCCGGCCTCGGTCCGCCCCGCTGCTGCGCGCGCGGCGACTTCGGCGAAGGTCGAGTCCTTCCCGCCAGACTCCGGGCCTCAGATCTCCGCGCGCGACATCAGCTTGCCGCCGCCGCGGGCCGGGCACGGCAAGATGGTCGCCGTCACCCTGCTCGACGGGACGACGATCAACCTGCCGGCGCGGCGCAGCCGGCGCGCGATCGCCGCAGACGAGCCCCCCGCCACCGACGACCACGGCGATCACCTGACTGCGCGCGACCTGGTAGCGGCGCTGCGCGCTGTCTCTCACGGCGCCGATGCCAGCGAGATCTTGGGCGACCACGCCTGGGAGAAGATGTTCGCCGCGCTCCTCTCCGTGCTCCTGCGCAAGCACTTGATAGCGGACTGGGAGTTCGTCGAGGAGTTCAAGAAGATCTGAC
>JAANMY010003739.1_pt1 | contig 12310 bp, 9 predicted proteins | sample 7279691 | NCBI WGS metagenome assembly JAANMY01 (sample SAMN14094543, study PRJNA606508) | bioreactor metagenome | isolation source: A lab-scale SPAN reactor treating ammonium-rich wastewater day 388 | place: Ireland: Galway | collected 2018-02-07
GTCGTTCTCGTCGCGGCTCCATAGGCGATCACCTTCCAGCAGCGTTTCAATCAGGAGCCAGCCATGCTCCGTCCAGAGGGGCGTGCCGGCGGCAAAACATGACTAGTGGAACGAGTTCATTTTTTGGTTTCGTCGAATTACTCTGAAACGGGAAGGAACTTGATCCCTCTAACTTGATTGGAATCAAACTTTTGCTTAATCATCTCAGAGATGAATACTTGATCAAGTGGAAAACCAGCATCGCGAGCAGCTGACCCGGGTGCCTGGTATACTTGAAAAACGTGCAGCTTAGTGTTCAAAACGCGCTGCGGAAAAACCCATTTGTCGACCTCGACTATGTTGTCGCGCGGCATATGCCCTCCGCAACTTGCATTATAGTCCAAATCAACACGAGAGAGCGGATGCATTATAAAGAGTCTCCTAGCGGGAGACGTTCGTATTGGAAGGAATTCAATATCATCGGATTTGATATCAGAAAATAGTTTCATTACTTTGTTTGTTACGACAAAAAAAAGGTTGAAGCCGTAAACATCAGGTTGCCTTATTCTGCGTTCTAATCGCAGATGAGGTGGGTGCCAAAATGCAGATAATTTCATTTGTCCGAACAGAGCATCGAAATCGCTATCATCACCATCATGCCATAGAGCATCCCAAGGTGAACTACCATCCGAATTAAAGTCGATATCAAGGTGCCAGAAACGCATTAATCACCTATACTTCAGGCCTACAACTTGACGCCAACGTCTTATCACTCATTGAGATGGGCTACAATAAACCCACACCGGTTAAGAGATTAGGGTCCATCCGTAACTTGGAAGCGATTCGTTCAAGCTCTTTTGCAACTGCATTATGGAGATCGTCTCCACTTTTGCCATTCGATACGCGTTTTAATCTCTGATATATCCTCTTATGATACAATTCAGTATGTGGCCCCCAGTGAGGCGAAATATCCACTTTGTTCAGTTTGGAGTTCTTCCCAATCTTGGCCTTTTTCAAGATTTCTTGCGATTTGATCGTCCAATTCTGTGACCAGCCTCGCTTCATGTTCTTATATTTGGAAACAATAGGGTGGCAATCATTATGTGCCCAGAGGAAGGCCGTTGAGCCTGGGCCGCGGACGAAGTACGTATGATAGTCGGCGATCCGAGCGTTGTAAACGGTCTGCCATTCGCCGGTGTCGAAGACCTTTTCGACGAGCAGTTCGCTCTCATCGAGCGTCCGCAAGCGATCGCCAGGCTGCAAATCCTTGGCTGCCGTCCAGCCTTTTCCGTGCACCCAGAAGGGATGCTCGGCGGTCGTGCGGAGGATTCTCGGGGCGCTGGCGCAACCCCGCTCGCTGCTTTGAGCGCTTATGCAACTCGGTGTGCGGGGGTATTCGAGGCGTGCTGCGCCCCGCGCTGGCGCTTGGGGCTTGTAGTGCAGATTTCACGCGGTGGCGCTTGAGCTTGTGGCAGTGTAGAAAGCAAACTGATGTGCTTGCTGCGAAGGGAAATGTTTGAGCGTTTCACGCACCCACCCCCTCCCGTGAAACGATCACTTCGATGGGGTGATCGTCAACGCATGGTGTTGAAGTGTAAATGGTTACGGAAAACGGATGTCACTGAGAACGTTTTGGTCGTTTCACGGCCATGGCAAACCAATGGTGGGTTGGCTTGAGGGTCAGAATGCCTATGCGGACAGTTCAAAAACCAAGAGCACAGGATTGGCGTCCTGTGCTCTTGAGTTGATTCAAACTGTGCATTCGTTGGGCAGTAACCCGATCAGACCTGGTGTTTAGAAGCGCCATTCCATGCCAGCGACCAGGCCTTGGGCCCAGAAGGTGCTGTCCTGGAAGGAGAAGGCGGGTCGCGGCGCACCGACGAGCTGCCCCGGGCCGTTGACCGTGGGCAGTTGGCTGGGATTCACGACGCGGTCGATCTGTCGGCCCGGCCGAGCCACGTTAGTCCAGACCATGAGGTCGTAGCCAACGTAGACGCGGCAGTGATCGGTCAATTGGTAACCCAGATTGACGCCGAATTGGGGAATCACGCTGAAGACGGTGCGCGTGTATTGCCCGCTGTTGGTATTCTGCACCAGCAAGCCACTGGGGTAGGACTGGGCACCCGCGCCGGGGATAGCGAAGGTGGTCAAGCCAGTGAGTTCGGCCCGCTGCTGCGTCGCACCGAGGGCGATCTTAGCCGACATGTTGACGAACCAGCGCCGGATGCGCAGTTCAGTCAGCAAGCCGATTTGACCGCCATAGAAGTTGTTGACCGTGGCGAAGCGGTCCTGCAGGAAAATGCGCGTTCCGGGTGGCACGCCGCGGTTCGCCAATTCAGGCGGCAAGTCCTGCACTTGCAAATCCTCGGTCACGGTCAGCGATTCATCCAAACGCATGAAGCGGAACCCGGCGATGCCATCCAGATGCCAACTATTGCAGCGTTTGGTGATGCAAGACAGGAGATTGCCGCGGAAGTTGAGGTCGGCCCCCAACAGCCGCGCCACGTTTTGCACGTGCACGGAGCCTGACAGGCCGCTGGTTCCGGTGAAGGGGTTAAGGGCGGCGACTAGTTCCGAATCTTCCTGATAATTCAACCCGTTGATGAAGGGGCGAGCATAGAGCGGATCGCCATTGGAGCCAGCGGTGAAATTCTTGGTCCGCTGACGGAGCATGAAGAAGCTGCCTTCCATGCCAAACTGTTCCGTGGGGCTGAACCAATACCCCAAGGTGACGCGGCCTCCAGGCACGCCGCCGAAACCCAAGTCATTGCCATAGAGGATCGTCGTATCCGGCCCCAGAATGCCAGCGGCGAACTGCGGGCTGCTGGTGACCAAAGGCGGCGCCACATCGCCCTTGATGGTCCAATACAGGAATTCGAAGTTCATCCGGACGCGGCCTGGGGGGCCATGCGGACTATGAGCGATGCCCATGCCGAAGGGATTATCGAAAGCGGGATCGCCCTCTGGATGAAAGACCGTGCCTTCGGGCAGCACGGGAGCATACCCCTCGGCCTGGGGAAAGGCCCCGCCATGAGAATAGACAAAGGCCCCCGATGGCGGCACTTCGCTCAAGATAGGCGAGTGCGCTGGCGGCGCTCCCTTGGGCATGTGCAGGAGTTCGCTCGACTCCGGCTCCTTCTTGGTCTCCTGGGGAACTTCGGTGGGAACCTTTTGCTCCTTCGGAGGGTCCTCTGTTGGCCGAGGCAGCGGTTTATGGGCATCCCAGCCCGCCGCTTCGATGATGGACGATTCCGGCATCGTCAAAGACTTGGGAGCCTGCGTCTTGAGCGGAACGGGCCGTCCCAACTTGGGGATGGGTTTGCCCAGTTTCACGAGAGGTTCACGATTGGTCTCAGGAGGGACAATCCATTGAACCGGTTGTGTATGCTCCTCCTCTGAGGCCGCGCGATAATGAGCGACCACGGGGGGCGATTTGGATGTTTGAGGCTGGGCTACGCGCCACGGAGATTCATCCGCCCAGGCCGTCATCAACGTTGTCGATCCAAGAAGTCCAAGCAAACCGAAGCGGAGTTTGTGCATCTTGATAACCCTTAGGGGGAATGGCGATCCATGAAGTCAAAAGCCGTTGTTACAAGTAGTATTGACGCCAAACCGAGCCGAGCAGCAGAGCCTTGCCGAAGTCCAGGTTGAGAGCCAAGAAGCCGAAATTGTAATCTCGACCGAAATCACCGACGTTGAGCATCACTTGTTGCGACATCGCCGTGGCCTGGATGCCTCCCAGGCTGCCCACGTTAATGGCCGATCGGGACCATCCCGAAGGGACTTGCCATTGCGTGATCTCGTACTGACCGGGTCGCAGTCCATCAAAGCGATACGCGCCATAAACATCCGAACGCGTCAAACGCCAGACCGCATGACCGCGATCGTCCGTGCCAGTGAGAAGCACATACAGGCCGACGACGCCGCGATCCCCCGTATCAAAGGAGGCATTCTGGTTCAGGTCGGCATAAATGAAGCCGGACAAGGAGGCGGGCTTCAACCAGCCAAAGTTGTAATTGACGCCTTGATTGTCCGAGGTGACGGTAATTGAATTGAAGCGGTAGAAAGCGGCCACGCCACCCAAGGAGCCAACAGGATTGATGGCGCCATGCAGCAAGCCGGGAGGAGAAGCGATTTGCCCCACGATGTAAACGCCAGGTCGCAGATTGGCGAACTGATAGAAGCCGTCAGCATTCGACTTGGCGAACATCGAGACGATTTGATTCAAGTCGTTTTTGCCATAAATCTGCAGCGTGGCCCCGCCAATGCCCACTTCATCGGGTGAGCGGACGCCATTATTGTCGATGTCCAAGTAGACGTAGCCGCTGAGGCTGGAGCTCTTGATGGCCGCGAAGTTATTATTCGGGGCCACGGAATTATTGACCGCCACCACGATCTGATTGAAGCCAATGCTTCCAGGGATGACCACGTTGTTGCGCGAGAGATAACCCCGTTGGAAGCCCGGCGGGGTCGCTTCCTGAATAATGCGATAGGTGCCAGACTGCAGCGCGTTGGTGCCAACGTATTTGTAAGTGATGGTGATGTCGGCGCTGCCGGAGCTGGAGACTTGCGTCAGCAGATTGCCCCCGCCCGCGGAATTGGAGGTGGCTTGCAAAAGGAGGTCCAGCGAGAGTGTGCCCGTCCCCAAATAATGGGCCAGATCGGCGGCGTTGGTGATGCGCAGCGTGGTGCTGCCCGTCGCCGTCCGGGTCGCGAAGGTGATACCGCTGGTTCCGGCATAATCCGTCAGGCCATCGTAGGCAGCGGCATTGAAAGACTGCGCATCCGCGGTGGCGGTCAAGCTGGTTGTTGCTCTCGGGGCTGTCAGGTGGATATTCCCGGAGACGTTCCCCGTGATGAGAGCGCTTGCGGGATCCAAATTTTCCGAGCGGATCTGACTAGTGATGCGTCCGGTCAACAGAATTTCGACTTCGATCAACTGCCCCAAGGCCGGATTGAAGGCATTGAAGCTGCGAGTCAAAGTGACATTGGTTGGTCCAGTGGCAAACTGAATCAGTTGGGTTTGCGATTGTTGAGAAGGTGCAATGCGCGGGTCGTTCAGAAATTCGTAATAGCCATTCTGATCCGTATATGTGCTGGTGATCATCGCGCCAGCAAAACTATAGAGCAAAATGCGACTGTTGGCGATGGGCGCCTCGCCGGGATCGCGCAAGCCATTATTGTTCAGATCGTGGAAGGCATAACCGCTAATGACGTTGGCACTGAGGAGTTCGCGGTCTTCCAGGACCTCGAGCCAGGGTCGCACGGATGGTGCTTTCGGGGAGCGCCGTTTTGTATTCCTCAGCCAACCTAACATCGCACACCCTCCTCCATAAAGGCAGCACGACGGATTTTCCGAATCCGTATGTCGAATAGATTCGGCAAGGCTGAAAGTTGCACTCCATCTGGAAACCCCTTCCCACTGGGAGGATTGCTTTCAGGACATCGAGTAATAGTTAGGAACCTAAAGGATGGTATCCTTTCGCGCCTTCTAGAGGAAATGGACCGAATGAATTGTCAAGAGGGTCACGAACTAAAAAGGGTAAGAACCGCGAATTTCAATGAGTTTGGGGTTGTACCCACGCAATAATTCGGCATCATGGAATGGAATTGTTAAAGGGTTGTAAAGTTCAACCGTGAGCGGAAACCATCCCACCTCTAAGGCAACTCGACTAGCCATGGTACTCTCGTGAACGACTTTAGGGACTAAAACCATTGGAATTCTCGTTCTCCTTTGGGAAAAATGGACAAGCACGATGCCATTGTTGGACATCATGAACAGGTTGACGCAATGAAATGGTTCCCGCTGGCTAAAGGTTGCACGTGAATGTTGGCCCTGGTTCCCCAAGAAGAACCTATCTTGAGTGATTTTCTGACCCAACCGTCCACCGGCCAAGCAACTTCGACGGATTTGCCTTCGTCGATGATGTCGCTTGGACATGCGCTGGGAGCTTCGTTGTTTTATGCGGCATCGAAAACAGAACGTGCGCAATGGCTGCAATGCCTGGAACGTGGTGAATGGGTTTCCACTTGCCAATTGAAAGCAACCTCTTTCCCAGCATCCTACCTTCATTTTCCCAAGCATCTATTATCTGTGTTTGATGATGCCTGGAATCCATCTTCCATGCCCCATGGAATCAATCAAAAGAAGTCAACGACGACACTTACCTTTCACGACGCAGACCTGAGTGAAGTGCAGCGCTGCATGGTTCAAAATGCCGTCGACAATCAGGATGTGTTTTTAATTCAAGGCTTGCCAGCAACGGGGAAAAGAAGAATTGCTCTTGAGATCATCGCTCAATGCTTGAGGAGAGGCGAGCGAGTTTTACTCTTAACATGGCATCAAGATATTCTAGAGTCGCTGGTGCAGCGCATCAGGGGAGCGATGGAAGTCGCCTGCATCGTCATGGGTCCAAACCCGTCAAACCCAGAGGCCATGCCCTATTCCTTGGCCTCCATGACGGACGCCTTGCTCGACACAAGTCTGAAGTCGCATCCGCGTTTAACAGCCCTGTACGAGCGACTAGATCATTGCCAACACTGTTTGCACGAATGGCCCCGATGGCAAGATCGATTGAGACGCAATGAACAAATGCAGATGGAGCTTGAATCACTGCAAAAGGAGAAACAGGAACTATCCGGCGTTCATCGGCATGAATGGCAGATCGATTCAATCCAGCACTTGCTGCCTGAATCCACCAAACAAGTGGAAGCGGAAACCTCTCGACACGAAGCGATCCTGGCCGAACTTCAACAAGCCGTGAATACCGCCAAAATGAACTTTTTGGATCAAGAAGCCGCCTGTGGCCGCTGGCGTCAACAAGTGTCGCAGCAAGAAAACGTGGTGGACCTCCGCAAACAGCCCCACTGGCTGAGTTGGCGATGGTGGCGCGTGGCCTGGCAAGGCCGAGCCGAGGAGCGGCTCGCCGAATTTCGAACGCGCTGCGAGGAAGCAGCCCAAGAGTTAATCAAGAAACAACAAGCCATCGACGAAGCGGAACAACAAATCGCCATCGAACACCATCGCCATCAAGCTGCTAAGGTTCAAATCCTGCAAATGGATTTGAGCCTGCGCATCGAGGCGTTGGAAACGAAAATCTCGGCCCTGCGTGAAGCTAGGGAAGAAGATTTACGACAATGGTCAGAGCTATGCGCCTCTTTATCCACCGAATGGCCATTGCTACCCTTCTCCGAGTTAGGTTTGCATCAACTCCGGGATTGGCTTTATCGTGCTCTTGAAGCGATTCAGATCGAAATCAAGCAAGTTAAGCAAGATGTTTTGCCAACCCAACAGTTTGCGCTCCAGGCGGAGTTATTGAGTGCTGCCCAGCTCATCGGCGCCGCGGGGTCCGCAGCCAATCAGTTGAATCGAGATGAATGGACCACGGCCATGCCACAGGGGGTAGACCGCTTGATTTTGTTAGAAGCAGAGCAATGGCCTCGCCAGGAATTGCTGGCCGCTTGCTCATGGGCAAACCAATGCGTGTTGATCGGGCAAGCGTCATGGTGGCCTGGCCATACAGTCTCTGCCTTTCATGGACTGATCAACGCTTGGTATCAACCTCCCGCCGCGGGGTCAGCCCGGTGGTATGAAACGAGCACGCAGCTCATATGTCAACTAATCGACCCCGCATCCTGCATAGACCAACCTGTGCATTGGGAAACCTTGGCTGATCAACCCGCCGTGGAACTAGGCATCATTCATGCCGACGGCGATGTGCCTCATTTGGCGTCCGTGGTCTTTCCGAAAGCGGATTTTGCTTTGGCCACAGCCAAGAAACTCTTAACCGAGCATTTGGAAGAGTCCACTTTGGACTGTCAATCAAGGTCACTGAATTGGCAATTTCATTCAGATGGCGTTGCTCTAACGTTTCCAGAGATGGTTGAACTATCTCCCGCGATCGATGTGGAACTTGAACCGGGATTGGTGGAGAATTTAGTCGCGGTTCCTGTCCCCGATCAACCTGACATTGTGGAATGGCGAACCCGCAAAATCGTATTCAACGACCCATGGAATCGCGAACGCATCTTGGATTGGGTTCAACATAAATTGTCATGGACAGAAGTCGGTCGAGTGGGAACTCTCGACCAACGATGGGGAATCAAGAGTGAATTGAATCACCTGGTCCAGTCAGCGATTCTGCATAAGCCGTTGATAAGGGATTTAAAAGAGCGCGGCGTGCATGAGTGGCTGCGGATTTCTCCCACGCGCTTAAAAGCCTCACGCCAGGAAAATCCAAGTCGGCCTCATCAAATGCTCATAAAAGATGCACCGGTTCAAAGCCGGTTTGATCATCAAAAAGAAGAGGCCCAGTCCCTCGTGGCGGCCTTGGAACAATGGCTGCAAAAAGCGGACAAACCTTGTGATCCTCCGCTTTCGGTGTTAGTAATCACCAGTGAGTCAACCCAACAACGGTTGCTTCAAGAATTGTGGCACCAGCAAACCTATCAAGCGGAAGAGTCCTTCTCCATTGAGTTCTTGTCGGCCCAACAAGCCCAAGGCCGGCATGCTGATGCGGTCTTCGTTAGCCTTTGGCCGTACACGCATCAAGACGGCATGAACGATGAAGTCCGTTATCGCACTTGCGTGACGGCCTTGCTGGCAGCGCGGAACTACCTTTTATGGGTGGGTGATCTCGCCGCGGCTTTAGCTTGCGCCAGCGGGCGCGGTCTCGCCAATGATACGCAACCTGGCCATGCCATCAGCGAAGCCACCACGCATCTCCTCAAATTGATTCAATCCCAAGTCGGCGAACCTCATTGGATAGTCATGCCCGAGGGTGCATTGGCATGACTGATTCCGCACTAGGATTCCCTTCTCACCAAGATTTGGCGACGTTGTGGGAAGCCGTGCCAGGCAAACCCTACCTCAGTGTGGGCGTGGGCTGGATTCCCATTCATGTCGTGGAATTGAAGTGTCTTTGGGAAGCCCCCAACATCACGGGACCGCTTAGCAATGCCGTGCTTCAATGTCTGAGCCGATCCGAATTAACTTTCAATGAACTCCAAAAGAGGATGAGCCTGCCCAAGCCTTGGCTGGAAGCTATTTTGTCCAGCTTGGCACGAACCGGTTTGATCACAGACCTAAACGCGGACCGCCGCTTTGCAGCGGAGCAAATCATTCGGGCAAATCCAGGAGTGAGCGCGAGCACATTTTACAAGCGGCACCTTTTTCATTTCTTTGAATGGAGTGGTGCCAATCATCCTCTGTACATCAACATTCCTCCCCAGGTAGGGGTGGCCATGCAGCAATGGACCCTCAGCAAGACCATCTCCATGGCTTACCTCGAAGAACTGATCCAACTCCCGTTAGAACAAAAAACGGCTCTGAAATTCCCACCCCACATCAAGCAATTAGCTCTTCCCAATCTTCAGCAATTGGACTCCCTGGTGATTCATCAAATGCAATGGTTGGCGGTGCTTTGCTTGACCACGCCTGACCAATTTCAACTCTTTAGTCTCAATCCTCAGGATTGGACGCTCGGCGAGCAAAGCCCCTTCTTGCAGAAGCCATTGAGTGAGCCAGCGGCTGAAAAAATAATCCAACTGATACCGCAACCTGACCGCAATGCCTGGGTAGGAGCATGGGAAAGCGTTCGCCGAGCGCTCACCTTGCCCCCCGCAGCCTTAGGCGACTATCAAGAATTAGCGACCGGACCGCAAATCAATATTAAATTGCCAGCGAGCGTCGTGGATCGGCTTCATCAACAACACCAACCAACCACGCTTTGGTTAACGGCCGGGAGCGGACGTTTTCGTCGAGCCGCCCAGGCTAAACTGACAGGAAGTTGATGTTTTTCAGCCGAATGGCAAACCGAATCGGTGCTTGTTTCGTCTTGCAGGATGGGAGAAAATCTAAGAACCTCAGTGGATGGGGTTGGTGATGACTTTTTCTTGGGGAGTGCTCAACGATGAAACCTTGGCGTTTTTTAATGGCAGCTCTAACCTCCGCGGGCCTTTTGGCCCTCAGTTCCCAATGGGATCCCATTTCCGTTTTGGCTCAGCCACCAACCACGGACGCCAAAAAAACCTCGAATCAACTGCCGATCAGCCGAGTGGTTCTCTTCACGAGCGGTGTAGGCTTTTTCCAGCGTGAAGGAGAAGTGGATGGCACGCAGAAGGTGGATTTATCTTTTCCCACCTCCAACATCAACGATTTACTGAAGAGCATGGTTTTGCAGGATTTAGGCGGCGGTCAAGTCAGCGCCGTCAATTATGACAGCTCCGATCCCATCGAAAAGACGCTGAAGAGCTTTGCCATCGATTTAACCAACCATCCAAGTCTGGGCGACCTACTCAAACAAGCTCGGGGTGAAAAAATTGAAGTGATTCTGCCCCCCAGCTCAGGCAAGCCTGGCACCTTTTCCGGCACGATCATCGGGATTGAAAAGAAGAAAGTGCCTGCCCAGGAAAAAGAGAAGGAAACAGTCGAAGTGGAGTATGTCAACCTCTTCACCTCCAATGGCATCCAAAGCCTCCCTCTCAACCAGATCGACAACATCCGCTTTCTCAATCCGGCCATGGATCAGGAATTAAAGCGGGCTTTGGAAACCTTGGCCCAATCCCATGACACCCGCAAGAAAAGCGTGTCCCTTAATTTTCAAGGCAACGGCAAACGACCCGTGGTCGTGAGCTATGTCGTGGAGCATCCTATCTGGAAAACGAGCTACCGCCTGGTCATCGACAAGAACGGCAAACCCTTTCTCCAAGGCTGGGCACTGGTCGAGAACCCGACGGATGATGATTGGAATGACGTGAAGGTCACGCTGGTTTCGGGCCGTCCCATCTCCTTCCGCATGGATCTGTATCAACCTCTCTATGTCGGCCGACCCTTGGTCGAACCGGAGTTGTTTGCTTCCCTCCGCCCCCCTACCTACAGCAGCGCCATGGACGCCAAGGACAAAGCAACACCTACACGCACCACCGATGCCCGCCGCGCCGGCCGGCCACCAGCGTCAGGAAACGCTGTGGGCGGGTTTGCAACGCCACCGTCCGCGCCGATGGAAGCCGATGCGGCTGGAATGGCCGAGCACCTGGGCCGCATGCGCGGCAAGGAACTGCTGGATCAAGATAAACCCACGTCAACCATCGAACTGGGTCAAGGAGTCATGTCGGCCGCCACGGCTACGGAAATGGGCGACTTTTTCCAATACGCCATCAGCCAACCGGTCACCATTGCCCGCCAAAAATCGGCCATGTTGCCGATCATCAACCAGAACATCGTCTTGTCCCTGGCGATCATCATCGTCCTACTCCCCCTGGCGATCACCGGCGTGCTGGGACTGGCCGCCATCGTCCTGGTGCACGAGGTCGCCGAGGTCATCGTCATCGCCAATGGTCTGCGGGCCGCCCGCACCAAACACCCCGACCTGAACCCGGTCGAGACGGCCACGGTCAACATCGACGGGGATGTACACGGAAGGGCCCGGGTCTAGTGGTGCTTTCGCCCAGCCGTAGCCTGCAACAGGATGCACGTTCTTACCGGACAGGGCAGTAGACTTCATGGCTGTGAGCAGCACACTTGAGCGCAGGTATGGCCGGGCTCCACAGAAGAAGGGCTGGAGGACATTCCTCCGGCCCGGCTGGGTGTTCGGCGTCCTCGCCATCATCGCCTTCTCCTATTTCGCCTTCACCTTTCTTGCCCCCTGGCAATTGAATAAGGATGGAGACATCGTCGCGCGCAACGAACAGATCGAGGCCGCCTTCGAGGTCGATCCTGTCCCCGCCGAGGAGATCTTCGACGCCCAGGGAAGGATCGAGCCCGGGAAGGAATGGGCACGGGTCATCCTCAACGGCCACTACCTGGCCGAGGATGAGGTGCTAATGCGTAACCCTCCGGTCGACTCCTCCCCGCCTTCCACGCACTGACCCCCTTCCAGCTGAACTCCGGTGAGGTCATCTTGGTCAACCGGGGTTTCAAACCGCCGTTCGAAGGTGGTGTCCCAGCGATCGACGCTCCGCCGACCGGTGAGCAGTCCATCCTCGGCCATGCCCGACTCAACGAGCAGGTGCCAATGTCCACCCCGGTTGAGGACCAGGGCTACCGCCAGGTCTACGGCATCAGCACCGAACAGATCGAGGAAGTCATCAGCACGGACCTGGCGGAGGACTACGTGCAGCTCGCCGAGGGGCAGGCCGGGGAGCTCAACGCCATCCCGGTGCCCATGCTCGACCGCGGTTCACACCTGTCCTACGCCTTCCAGTGGATCGCCTTCGGCATCATGGCTCCGCTCGGCCTGGGTTACTTTATTTGGGCGGAGCTTAAAGAACGCCGCCGTGTGCGTCATGAGGAGGCCGAGCTCACCGGCGACGCCGCGTCCCTGGAGCAGAC
>JAANMY010003744.1_pt1 | contig 12293 bp, 12 predicted proteins | sample 7279691 | NCBI WGS metagenome assembly JAANMY01 (sample SAMN14094543, study PRJNA606508) | bioreactor metagenome | isolation source: A lab-scale SPAN reactor treating ammonium-rich wastewater day 388 | place: Ireland: Galway | collected 2018-02-07
GCCTCGATCCGCCGGGCCAGCGCCACGGCGCGCTCGATATCCGCCGACCAGACCGACGAGGCGAGGCCAAACGGATCGTCATTCGCCATCGCAACGGCCTCGACCTCGGTGTCGAAGGGCAGAATGGGCAGCACCGGGCCGAACTGTTCTTCGCGCACGACCGACAGGCCGGGGTCGGCGTGGATCACCAGTGTCGGACGCTGAAAATAGCCCCTGGCATAAAGCCCCGGATCGGGCACCTGGCCAAGCTCGACCACATCCTGCCCCCGGGCGCGGGCTTGGGCGATCATGTCGGTGACGACCTTGAGCTGTCTGGCGTTGTTCATCGGACCCATGGTCGTTTCGGGCAAAAGCCCGTCGCCGATCACCTGCGCATCGACCACCGCCCGCAACCCGGCGACCACCTCGTCAAACCGCGACCGATGGACATAGAGCCGCTTGAGCGCAAAGCATATCTGCCCGGTGGACATGAAAGCCGCCCGGTAAAGCCGCTGAAAGGCATCGCCTGACAGGTCGGCGTCGTGCAGAACCAGCCCCGCGTCGTTGCCGCCAAGCTCCAGCGTGACGGGGGTGATATTCTCGGCGGCCACCTTCATCACATGGCGCCCCACATCGACCGAGCCGGTGAAATTCACATAGCGCACCAGCGGATGGCCGATGAGGGCATCGCCGATCCGGCTGGCCGATCCGGTCAGGATGTTGACCACGCCGGGCGGCAGCAGGGCGGCGATCTTGTGCAGCGTCAAGGTGGGCGCCAGCGCCGAATTCGCCGATGGCTTCACCACCACCGTGTTTCCGGCCATCAGCGCCTGCGGCAGCTTGGCGCCGAGAATGGCCAGGGGCCAGTTCCACGGCACCACCAGCGCGGCCACGCCGCGCGGCTGGCGGGTGATGATCGTGTCATTGGGCGCGGCGCGCAGGGTCTCGTCCTGTGACAGACGTTCGGCGTAATTTGCCGACTGAACGAACCTCTCGCCCAGACGACTGATCTCCAGATGCGTCTCCCTCAGGATCTTGCCGTGTTCGCGGGTGAACAGCCGCGCCCGCGCATCGACCTCGGCCATATCCTCGGTGATGGCCGCCGCCACCCTGCGCAGCAGCGCGCCGCGTTCGGCATAGCCGAGCGCGGCCCAGGCGGGAAAGGCGGCATGGGCCGCGCCCACGGCGCGCGCCACATCCTCAGGGGTGCCTGCCGCGGCGCGGCCCACCAACTCGGTCGGGCGGGCGGGGTTGAAGATGTCATAGGTGCTGCGATCCGAGGCAGGACAGGCAGCGCCGTCGATAAACAGCAGGGTTTCCACGATGTCGGTCATGTCGGTCGATTCCGTTCAGCGCATCGCGCCGGGTAGCGAGGTGGCGATCTGCGGATAGAGGATGATGAGCACCCCCCCGATCAGCATCGCAACGATATAGGGCATCACCCCGAGGAAGATCGCGCCCAGGGGAATTTCGGGGGCCACGGATTTCACGGTAAAGACGTTCATCCCGATCGGCGGCGAGATCAGCCCCAGTTCGATCACGATGATCACAAGGATACCGAACCAGATCAGATCGACACCGAGAGCGTTCAGCGATGGCAGGAAAACCGGGATAATCAGCAGCAGAATGCCGATGGATTCGAACACCATGCCCAGAACCACGCAAACCGCGCAGATCATCAGCACCAGCCCCAACGGGCCGACTTGCGATCCCAGCACAAAGGCCTGCAACTGATAGGGCATGCCGGTCAGGTTGACAAACTGCGCCAGAACGAGGGCCGAAAAGACGATGGCAAAGATCATCGCCGTGGTGGCCACGGTTTCCTCGAACACCCCCCTGACGCTGGCCAGATCCCGGAAATGCCCCTTGAGAAGCCCGAAAACAAAGGCCCCGGCGCACCCCACGCCCGCAGCCTCGGTCGGGGTAAAGACGCCCGAATAGATCCCGCCCAGCACGATCCCGAAGAGGATGATGACCGGCCAGGTGGAGAACGAGGCGCGCAGGGTGGCCTTCAGGCTCATGGCTTCGCCTGCCGGGCCGAAATCCGGACGGACGAGGACAACGACCTGTGCCGCCAGCATGAACAGACAGATCAGCAAAAGCCCCGGCACGATCCCCGCGATGAACAAGAGCCCGATGTCCTGCCCGGCGACGATGCCATAGATCGCCAGCGGCACCGAGGGCGGAATCATGATGCCCAGGGTTCCGCCGGCAGCGATGGTTCCGGCCGAGAAGCCGTCATTGTATTTGAACTCGCGCATGGGCGGTACGGCCACCCGCGTCATGGTCGCCGCCGTCGCCAGCGACGAGCCGCAGACCGCCGCGAACCCGGCACAGGACAGCACGCCCGAAAGGGCCAACCCGCCCCGAAACCGGCCGAGCCAGGCATAGGAGGCCGCGAAAAGATCGCGGCTGATGCCCGCGCGGTGGATGAAGGCCCCCATCAGCACGAACAGCGGGATGATCGACAGGTTATAGTTGATCGAGGTGTCGATGATCCATTGCGTCGATACCGCCAGCGCCGCATCGGCGCCGCGCAGATACATCACACCAAAGAACCCGACGCCCAGCGTGGCAAAGGCCAGCGGCACACCGGCAAAGGCAAGCAGCAGGATGATGGCGAAACCGGTCAGCGCAAGCATCATGACCCTGCTCCTAGTCGAATGATTGCGGGGAAGGCGGCGGAGCGGGGCGCTCGTCCTTTCGCATGGCCGCCAGGGCGGCAAGAACCGCCAGCGCAGCAAGAACCGTCATAGCGCCCACCACCCAAAGCATCGGCAGACGCAGCACAACCGTGGTTTCGGGGTAATGGATCAGATCGAGCGCCTTCCAGCCCAGGAGGCCAGCAAGCCCGGCCACGCCCGCCAGTGTGCTGAGATCGAACAGGCCGCGGTATCCGCGCCGGAAATGGCTCAGGAAAAACGGTTCGAACAGCGAGACATTCACATGCCCCCGGTCCCTCGTCACCGTGAACATCCCGGCAAAGACCAGCACGCCCAGCAGCAATTGCGTCATCTCGTTGGAACCGAAGATGGGCCGGTTGAACAGATAGCGCATGCAGACCTCGGCACAGGTCAGCGCCGTCATCGCAATCAGGCACAGCGCGCCCAGCAGGACCGTGAATTTGCGTATCCAGATCATCCCACCCCTCCCCGGCGGTAAAGCGCGGCACCGGGGGCGCCGCTCTCGTGATCGGTCAGTTCGTCCCGGCTGCTGCAACCCGCGCGCGCGTGGCCTCGATCAAGGCCGGGCCGTCGATGCCATAGGCCGATTGCACCGCCGCCGACCAGGTCTCTGCAATGCCGCGGGCGGCCTCTTGCATGGCGGCGTGCAGCCCGGCATCAACCGGGGCAAAGGTCACGCCCATGGCCTCCAGTTGCGTCCGCGCGGCATCGTCAGCCGCGTCCGTCGCCGCCCCCAGCCGCGCGGCAAGCGCCGAGCCGGAAAGTTCGGTGATCGCAGCCCGGTGGGCGTCGGACAGGCGGTCCCAGGTCCGCTGGTTGAAAAAGATCGAAAAACTGGCCGACAGCAAGGCCGGGTCCATCTCTACGCAAGACTTGGTATAGGGGGCGACGCCAAAGGCCACGATGGTTTCCATCGTCACGCCCAGATGCGCATCGACCGTATTGCGCGAGGTCAGTTCCTGCAGTTGCACGGCAGGCGAGGCGGTGATGGCCAGCCCCATGGCCGCCAGCGTATCGGCAATCGTGCCGGGCAGAGCCCAGACGCGGCGCGCCCGAAGATCCTCGAGCGAACCGATGGGCGTGTCCGTGGTCGAACACAGATAGGTCGGGCCGAGATGAAAGCCCGAGACCACCTCGACCCCGCGCAGATCCTCGACCGCGAGGAACGTGTCGCGGTAGGTCTCCCAGAAGGCGACCGATATCGCTTCGCTGTTGCCACGGTCGATGAAGGGCATCTGCGAGACCATGGTGCCCGGCGCGTTCTGGGCCAGAAAGCCGTTGAACATGAACCCGCCGTCGGCCACGCCATTGCGCACCGCATCCAGAACGCCGTGGGGCGGTGCAACCGACATGGGCGGGAAACTGATCGTCACCTCGCCGCCGGTCGCGGCCGAGATGTCGTCAGCCCAGGCCTGAAACACCGGCCAGGAAAAATGCGAAGGCGGCGTGAAGTTGTTGAAGGTCAGTTGGGTATTCGCAGCGGCGGGGCTGCCGAGGAACGTGGCAGCCAGCAGGGCTGTCGCAACAGACTTGCGCATCATTCTTAGTCCTCCCATGGATCGTCAAGCGGCGTCTGCCGCTGCCTAGCCCCTTGCTGCGATAACGATCAACGCCGCTTTGCAGATCGCGATAGGTCTGGGTTATCGCCCCTTCAGCGTCGAGACCCGCCGACGGATGCAATTGGCAAGCGCATCTGCCGCCGGGGTCAGCGGATGACCGGCCCGGGTCATCAGCGCGATGCGCAAGGGATCGATCCGTTCGCGGATCGGGATCGGCGCGATGCTGGACGATCGCTGCATTTCTTCCAGCAGCAGCGCCGGAAAGGTGCAGACGGCGCCCATTTGCTCGACCAGCGCCAGCGCCCCGACATAGGAATCCGAGGTCGTGGTTGCATGAGGCGGCGTCAGGCCATTGTCGATGAAAGGCTGGCGGAAGATGTCGCCCGGCCCCCCCGGCGCGCCGATCATGATCCATTGCGCTGTGGTCAGCTCTGCCAGCGACCGCGCCTGCAAAAGCGGCGAGTCGGCCGATGTCACCACCAGAATCGGCCCGTCGATCAGATGTTCGATGGCGATTTCCCGCGTCAGCCCCACGGGCGGCACCGGCCCGATCAGCATGTCGACCCGCCCTTCGCGCAAAGGCGTAAGCGCACCGGGGAACAGCCCGCTCGACAGGTGAACGTCGATGTCGGGATAGGTCTTGCGAAACAGCGTCAGGGCGCGCGGCATGATCCGCATGGCCGCCAGCGGCGACAGGCAGACACGCACGGCGCCGATCTGTTCGCCGCGCAACTGCGCAACTTCCTCGTCCAGCCGCACAATCTCGGACGAAATCGTTCGCGCCCGCAGCAGAATACGCTCGCCGATGGCGGTCAATTCCACGCCGCGCGACGTACGGGCAAAGATCGCCACCCCGACCTCGTCCTCGGCCTGACGCAAGGCCTGCGTCAGCGCCGGTTGCGATTTGCCCAGCGACGCCGCGGCGGCCCTCAGGCTTCCATGCTCGGCGATCGCCACAAGAATCTGGATGTGCTGCACCTTCATGCGATAAGCGATATTTATACGTGACGGGTTTTCAAGTCTTTTCGTAATCGTCTCCCCGGCGCTAGTTGCACCCCTGACGCAGGAGGACGACATGGCGCAACGGACATACGCGGTGACGGGGGTTGCAAGCGGCATCGGTGCCGAACTGGCCCGGAACCTGACACAGCGCGGCGATCATGTGATCGGCCTCGACATCCGCGAGACCAGCGCCAACCTCGCCCGGTTCATTCCCCTCGATCTCGACGATCCCGACAGCATCACTCTGGCGGCAGCCCAGATCACCGAGCCGCTCGACGGGCTGTGCAACAATGCAGGCCTGCCGCCCCGCGACGGCTTGGAACAGGCCATCCTGCAGGTCAATTTCCTCGGCACACGGGCCTTTACGCAAGCGGTTCTCCCCGCCCTGCGGTCAGGCGCCTCGATCGTCAACATCGCCAGCCGCGCTGGTCAGGGCTGGCGCGAGGGGGCCGGGCAGGTCAAACGGCTTGCAGCTCTGACCCGGCGCGATCAACTCGCCCGCTTCATCGAGGTCGAAAAGCTGGATGCGACGCGCTGCTATAATCTGACGAAAGAGGCGATGATCCTGTGGACCCTCGCCGAGGCAGAACCGATGGTGCAGCGCGGCCTGCGCATGAACACGGTCAGTCCGGGGGGGATTGCCACGAGGATTCTGGACGATTTCCAGAAGGCCTTTGGCGCGCCTATGGTGCGAAACGTCGAACGGGCAGGCCGCATCGGCAAGCCCGAGGAAATTGCCGACGTGGCGACGTTCCTGCTTTCGCCAGAGTCTTTCTGGATCAAGGGCACGGATATTGTCACCGACGGCGGGATGAGCGCCTTCAACCTGGCCGATGCTCTGGACCTGCAGCGCCTGCGCATGTCGCCCGTGGGGACGGCCCCATGAACCCCGCCCCCTCCCGCGTCAGGCCCTGAGCATGTGATCCCGCTCGCCCGCCGTGACCGCGAACCGACCGAGGCGCAGCGCGGGCGAGACGGTCACGCGCGGTTCTTCCTCCGCGCCAAGCAGAACTGCCGCTTCGCTCCCCGAGAGGCTCACGGTCTCGATGCGCCGCCTCAGGCCGTCGAACGGCGGCTATTCGGCGCGTGCCACGGGCATGCAGCGGAACCCTCGCGGCCTCGAAACGGGCGTTGGCATCCAAACTGCCACCGCGCGCCTTGCTTCGACCATGTCTCTCATGCGGCGGGCGCCTTGAGTCAGGCAGGAAATCCGCTGTCGGAATGACGGCTGATCCAGACCTGTTCGCGTGCCTCGGCGGATCGATAGACTTGGCAGATATTGCCGCGCTTCCTGAGGTTCACCCCAAAGGGATGAGTCACAGCAAAGCGTCGCTCAAGGAAGGATGTGCAGCAATCTGTGGAGAAAATTCCTCGGCACTTTGAGGTGCTACCCGGATCTGCGTCTGCTGCCTGACACCATAACCCCTTGAAAAGGAAATGGTGGGCGACCCTGGAATCGAACCAGGCGTGGGTCTCCCCGGCGGAGTTACAGTCCGCTGCCGCACCTTGCAGCTCGTCGCCCGACGCTGCGGCGGGAATAGCGAAGGGCACGGGGGGCGTCAAGGGCGGAAACGGCGGGAAATCCGCCCCCGCGCCCGCCCCGCCAAAGCCGCCCTGCCCCGCATTTGCGGCAGGACCGGCTTGCGCCGGGGCCCGGTCCGGCGCAAGAAGGTTTTTTACGCCAATCCGGGGCCAGACGATGCAGAAACCCGCCTGGGTGATCGACAAGGAACGCGCCAAGCGGGCATCCGCGGCGGAAACCCTCTGGCTGTTCGGCCTGCATGCGGTGCGCGACGCGCTGGTGAACCCGCGGCGCGTCAAGCTGCGCCTGGTTCTGACCCGCAACGCCGCCGACAAGCTGGCCGAGGCGATCGCCGAATCGGGCATGACCCCCGAGATCGAGGATCCGCGCAAATTCTCGGCGCCGCTCGCCGCCGATTCGGTGCATCAGGGCGCCGCGCTCGAGGTCAAGGCGCTCGACTGGGGCCGGTTCGAGGATGTCTGCGCCGCGGGCGCCGGGGCGCCGCTGGTGGTGGTGCTCGACCGTGTCACCGATCCGCACAACGTCGGCGCCATCCTGCGCTCGGCCGAGGTGTTCGGCGCCCGCGCGGTGATCGCGCCGCGCCACCATGCCGCGCCGGAAACCGGGGCGCTGGCCAAGACCGCCTCGGGGGCGCTGGAACGCCAGCCCTATCTGCGCGTCACCAACCTGGCCGAGGCGATGGAGGCGTTGAAACGCATGGGTTTTGTCCTGCTGGGCCTCGATGGCGAGGCGCCGCTGACCCTGGCCGAGGGGCTGGCGCAGGCGGGCAACCGCCCGGTCGGTCTGGTGCTGGGCGCCGAGGGGCCGGGCCTGCGCGAAAAGACCCGCGAAACCTGTGATGCGCTGGTGCGCATCCCGTTCGGCGGCGGTTTCGGCAGCCTCAATGTGTCGAACGCGGCGGCGGTATCGCTCTATGCCGCGACGCAGGCGATGACCCGGGGCTGAACGCGCGAACCCGCGGTTGCACCCGGCCTTAAGCCCTCGCTTATCACGAAATCGCTAGGTGGCTTTTTTTTTGCGCCAGAGCGTCCATATTGTCACATGAAGCGTTGAGCCGGAACTCTCGCGTTTCCTCCACTGTCCCTCGTTCCCAACTGGCGCCCGGTTCTTACCGGGCGCTTTTTCATTCCGGCCCCCCTTGCGCTTTCGCCCGCCCCGCATGACCTTTCGCGCCGCATGACCTTTCGCGCCAAGGAGCCCGCCATGAACCCTGACGCCCCCGACGATGCCACCCTGCGCCGTATCCTGCAATCGCTGCGCCATGTCGCCGTGATCGGCGTCTCGCCCAATCCGGTGCGCCCCAGCTATTTCGTCGCCCGCTATCTGGGGCTCAAGGGCATGACGATCTATCCGGTCAACCCGGGCCATGCCGGCGAAACCCTGTTCGGCGAGACGGTGCGCGCCCATGTCACCGACCTGCCGCCCGAGGTGGATACGCTCGACATCTTCCGCCGTTCCGACCATGTCGCCCCCATCGTCCGCGAGGCGCTGGACCATCTGCCCAACCTGCGGACCGTCTGGTTGCAGATCGGCGTCACCAGCGACGAGGCGCGGGCGATGTGCGCCGAACGCGGGGTGGATTTCATCCAGAACCGCTGCCCCAAGATCGAATATCAGCGGCTGTTCGGCGAACTCAGGATGGGTGGCTTCAACACCGGAATCATCAGCTCAAGGCTGTGACGGCGCCCGCAGCCGGTCGTGCAGCGCGTTCAACTGATCGCGCAGCGCCGCCGCCTCGGCCAGGGTCAGGCCGGTCGCCTGAAAGAAGCCCTGCTGCACCGGCCCGGCCCGCTCGGCCAGCGCGCGGCCCGCGTCGGTCAGCAGGATGCGCACCTGCCGCTCGTCGTTGCGGTCGCGCTGGCGGGCCAGCAGCCCGGCGGCCTCGATCCGCTTGAGCAGCGGCGTCAGCGTGTTCGTCTCCAGCCCCAGCGCCGCACCCAGGCGACCGACAGTCTGCCCGTCCTCGGCCCACAGCGCCGCCAGCACCAGATATTGCGGATAGGTCAGCCCCAGCGGATCGAGCAGCGGCTTATAGGCCGCCTGCATCGCGTGCTGGGCGGAATAGAGCGCGTGGCAAAGCATGTCCGAGGGGGCGAGGGTCATGGCCTCAAGATAAATCGCGCACGATAGAAACGCAAGCGATTGACAGCGGCGCCGACTCGGGGTAATTGTATCGCATACGACATAATCGCAACCGATAGGAAATCTCATGACCGTCGATGTCAAATACCGCACCGAAGCCACCGCGAACGGCGGCGGCCGCAACGGGCTCGCCAGCCTGACCACGGGCCTGCTGACCGTGACCATGGCCACGCCCAAGGAACTGGGCGGCTCGGGCAAGGGCCACAATCCAGAGGAATTGTTCGCGCTGGGCTATGCCGGTTGCTTCCTCAGCGCCATCCGCGCCGCGGCGGCGATGCAGAAACTGGGCGCGGTGCCCGACAGCGCGACCGTCACCGCCACGGTCGGCATCGGCCCGCGCAGCGAAGGCGGCTTCGGGCTGGAAGTGGCGCTCAAGGTCGCGCTGCCGGGGGTCGAACCGGACCTGGCGCAGCGCATGGTCGATGCCGGCCACGCCGTCTGCCCCTATTCGAACGCCACCCGCGGCAATATCGAGGTCACGCTGACGCTCGTCTGACGTCCGCCCCGGCAGGCGCCCCGGCAATGGGCTCGCGTCAGAACACGAGTCCCTGCCGCGGCGCCCGCCACAGCATCAGCCCGTACAGCGCAACGGTCAGCACACAGCCCGCGCCAAGGGCGGGCCAGAAATCCCAGCCCCTGCGCAACAGCGCAGGCAGCAGCAGGAACATCGGCAGCGACGGAAGCACCAGCCAGAAGGTCGCCTGCGCGTGATCGGCAAGGCGCGTTGCATCCGATGTGTCGCGCCACAGCCAGATCATGCCCAGAATCGACACCAGCGGCAGCGAGGCGACCAGCGCCCCGAACCCGGGGCTACGGCGCGCAATCTCCGAAATCGCCGCAACGATCACGCCCGACACCGCCGCCTTGATGACGAGATAGATCATCGTCGCCTCCTGAAGGGGCTATTCCAGCAGCGTCCGCACCAGCAGACTGCCCGGGTCCGCCAGATCGTCGATCACGTCGAAATGGTGCTTTCCGGGCGCCACATGCCAGCGGCAGGCCCAGGATTCCGACAGGGTCCGCGCCTGCCACAGAAAGGCCGGGCGCTCTTGCCCGCCGACCCAGACCACGCTGTCCACCCCGGCGCGGCATTCCTGCAACGCGGGGCTTTCCGCCGCCGCCTCGGCGGCATCCAGATGCAGCGTGGCGTTCATGCCGGTCTGCATCAGCGGCCGCAGATCAGCCAGCGGCGAGATCGGCACCACCCGGCGCAACCGCCCCGCCCAGTCGGGCGCGCGGTCGGCGCAGGCCATGCGCGCGCTCAGATGCCCGCCCGCCGAATGCCCCGTCACCACGATCGGCCCCTCGACCAGCCCGGCCGCAAGGGCAATCGCCGCCTCCACCTCATCCGCCATCGCGGCGATGCGCGCCTCGGGCGCCAGCGTATAGCCCGGCATCGCCACGGCCCAGCCGCGCGCCAAAGCGCCCGCCGCCAGATGCGACCAGCTCGACGGATCGAAGGCCATCCAATAGCCGCCATGGATGAACACCATCAGCCCGGCCGCCTTGCCCTCGGGCACAAACAGATCGATACTCTGCCGCGCGCCCTCGCCATAGCGCAGCCCGGTCCGCGCCCGCGCCCCCAGCGAGTCGCGCAGCGCCGCGGCGCTGGCCGCCCAGCGCGGCGGATAATCGGCGGCGCCCTCGATGAAATCGCCATTGGCGTAATCGAGGCTCAGATCTTTGTGCATTCCGGGGCCATTTCTTGCGTTGTTAAGGAATATATGCTCTGGCTGCACCATCCCGCCCAGACGGCCACCAGACGATGAGGACACCATGCTCGACCAACCTACCGATCTTCGCGCCCGGCTCAAGGATCCTTCGCTGTTCGAGACCCGCGCCTATGTCGCGGGCGAATGGGTGAACGCCGATGACGGCAAGACCTTCGCCGTCACCAACCCGGCCCGCGGCGACGTGATCGCCGACGTCGCCGACCTGACCCGCGCCGAGGTCGCCCGCGCCATCGCCGCCGCTCAATCGGCCATGGACGCGTGGAAAACCCGCACCGGCAAGGAACGCGCCGCCGTGCTGCGCGCCTGGTTCGACCTGATGGTCGCCAATGCCGACGATCTGGCCACCATCCTGACCGCCGAAATGGGCAAACCGCTGGCCGAGGCCCGCGGCGAGATCCTCTATGGCGCCGCCTATGTCGAATGGTTCGGCGAGGAAGCCAAACGCATCTACGGCGAAACCATCCCCGGCCACCAGCGCGACAAACGCATCACCGTGCTGAAACAGCCGGTGGGCGTCGTCGGCTCGATCACGCCCTGGAATTTCCCCAATGCCATGATCGCCCGCAAGGTGGCCCCGGCGCTGGCGGCGGGCTGCGGCTTTGTCGCCCGCCCGGCCGCCGAAACCCCGCTCTCGGCACTGGCCGTGGCGGTGCTGGCCGAACGCGCGGGCGTGCCCGCGGGCCTGTTCTCGGTCGTGCCCTCGTCGCGCTCGTCGGATATCGGCAAGGAATTCTGCGAAAACCCCATCGTGCGCAAACTCACCTTCACCGGCAGCACCGAAGTGGGGCGCATCCTGCTGCGCCAGGCCGCCGACCAGGTGATGAAATGCTCGATGGAACTGGGCGGCAACGCCCCGTTCATCGTCTTTGACGACGCCGATCTGGATGCCGCCGTCGACGGCGCGATGATGTCCAAATTCCGCAACAACGGCCAGACCTGCGTCTGCTCGAACCGGATCTATGTGCAGGCCGGGGTCTATGAGGCCTTCGCCGAAAAACTGCGGCTGGCGGTGGAAAAACTGACCATCGGCGACGGGCTGCAGGCAGGCGTCACCACCGGCCCGCTGATCAACGACAAGGCCGTGGACAAGGTGCAGGAGCATATCCGCGACGTGCTGGACCACGGCGGCGCCCTGCTGACCGGCGGCAAACCCCACGCGCTGGGCGGCACGTTCTTTCAGCCCACCATCGTCACCGGCGTCACCCAGTCGATGAAGGTGGCGCAAGAGGAAACCTTCGGCCCGCTGGCGCCGCTGTTCAAATTCGACACCGAAGCCGAGGCGGTCGGCTATGCCAACGACACGATCTTCGGCCTCGCCTGCTATTTCTACGCCCAGAACATCAGCCGCATCACCCGCGTGCAGGAGGCACTGGAATACGGCATCGTCGGCGTGAACACCGGGATCATCTCGACCGAGGTGGCACCCTTCGGCGGGGTCAAGCAATCCGGCCTCGGCCGCGAAGGCTCGCGCCACGGGATCGAGGATTTCCTGGAACTGAAATACATCTGCCTGGGCGTCTGAGGGGTTTCGCCCTCCCCCCCCGGGCTGAAACCCGGGCGCCTCGGGCGACCCGCGCGCGGCGTGCCGCCGCGCGAAGAAGGGGGGCGCTCGCGCCCCCCTCTTTGCGTGCCGCAAATTCACCCCCCTGAG
>JAANMY010003745.1_pt1 | contig 12291 bp, 13 predicted proteins | sample 7279691 | NCBI WGS metagenome assembly JAANMY01 (sample SAMN14094543, study PRJNA606508) | bioreactor metagenome | isolation source: A lab-scale SPAN reactor treating ammonium-rich wastewater day 388 | place: Ireland: Galway | collected 2018-02-07
GAACCAGCCCCAGGCGAGGTAGCCGATCTGCACGTCCGGCAGCCGCAGGAATTCGACGCTGAAGCGCGCGCTGCCATACACCAGCAGGAACAGCCCGGAGACTGCCATGGGCGGGCGCTGCCGGCGCGAGAACAGCCACAGCACCGTGAACAGCAGCAGCCCCTCCAGCAGCGCCTCGTAGAGCTGCGAGGGGTGGCGCGGCACGCCATCGACGATCACCGCCCAGGGCAGCTGCGTCGGCTTGCCCCAGAGCTCCCCGTTGATGAAATTGCCGAGCCGCCCCGCGCCGAGGCCGATGGGCACCAGCGGCGCGATGAAGTCGGTCAGCGCAAAAAAACCGGCGCCGATCGAGCGGCCGTAGAGCAGCATCGCCGCGAGCACGCCGAGCAGCCCGCCATGGAAGGACATGCCGCCCTCCCAGATGCGGAACAGGGACAGCGGATCCTCCAGCAGCTGGTCGCGCCCGTAGAAGAGCATGTAGCCGATGCGCCCGCCGAGGATCACGCCCAGGGCGCCGTAGAAGATCAGGTCATCAATCTGTTCCGGTCGCACCGGCGACCAGGGCCGCTGCGCGCGGCGCCGGCCCAGCCACCAGGCGGCGGCGAATCCCACCAGGTACATGAGGCCGTACCAGCGCACCGCCAGCGGGCCGAGGCGGATGGCCACCGGATCGAAATGGGCGAACTCGATCATGCGACCTTCATGGTGCCGGCCCGGAATGCGGCCGGCGCTCTGCCTTCCAGCGATCGACGCGCTCGCGCACCATGGCTTCGATGTCCTCCCAGGACCCGGCACGCGGCCCCGGCAGGTGGTCGTTGGTTGAATTCACCACGACGATGGTCTCGTGGCCGGCTGCGCGCAGCGCCTGGATGTTCTCCGGGCTGTCCTCGAGGTACAGGTCGGCACCCACCGCGGCCTTGTCGCGCATGAAGCAGATGTCCCAGTACGGGATACCGTGGTGCTCCAGCCACTCGGTGGTCTGGCGGATGGCTTCCTTGTGGAACCAGTGGATGTACAGCCGGTGGGTGATGATGCGGATGCGGATGTCGCCGGCCGCGCTCATGCGCCGCAGGGCCGCCGGTGCGCCGGGAATCGGCGGCAGGCGCGCGAACAGCTCGCGGTCCTTGACGGCGAAGCGGTGCAGGGCATCGTAGCCACCGGCCCGTTCCAGGCCCCATTCCCGGAAGCCGTAGCTGATCTGGTCCGTGAGGCTGGATTCGGCGACACCGAGCCACTCAGCAGCGATGGGCTTCAGGCCACGGGCGAAATCCGCGACCACGCCGTCGAGGTCGACACCGAGGACGAACTGTCGGCCCCCGGCCTGGCTCACGCGCCACCGTCCGCGAGCTTCAGGCCGACGATGCCGATGAAGATGCAGGCCGCCGAGGCCACCCGCAGGCCGTTGCCCGGCTCGTCGAAAAGGAGGATGCCGGTGATGAACACGCCCACCGCACCGATGCCGGTCCACACGGCGTAGGCCGTGCCGAGGGGAATGCCGCGCAGCGCAAGCCAGAGCAGCACGGTGCTCAGGCCGAGGCAGGCCAGGGCGATCGTGATGCCCTGCCAGCGCCAGCCGGGCAGTTGCGAGAGCTTGAAGCCCAGCGGCCAGCCGATTTCCATGATGCCGGCCAGCAGCAGATAGAACCATGCCATGGCCGCACTCTACGGCCCAGCCGCGCGGGGCTCAATAGCGCCCCGGCGCATGCCAGCCGTGCCCGGGATCAGCAATGCCCGTGGTCGTCACTTCAGGCTGCGGTAGCGCCGGATCAGCGCATTGGTCGAGCTGTCGTGCGCGAGTTCGGGCTCCGCCGCACCTTCCAGCTCGGGGACGATGCGCTGCGCCAGCGCCTTGCCGAGTTCCACGCCCCACTGGTCGAAGGAGTTGATCTGCCAGATCGCGCCCTGCACGAACACGTTGTGCTCGTAGAGCGCCACCAGCCGGCCCAGCGCCGCCGGCGTCAGCGCCTCCAGCAACAGCGTGTTCGACGGCCGGTTGCCGGGAAACACCCGGTGTGGCACCAGCCAGTCCGGCGTGCCCTCCGCTTTCACCTGGCGCGCGGTCTTGCCGAAGGCCAGCGCCTCGGACTGTGCAAAGACGTTCGCCAGCAGCAGGTCCTGGTGGCGGCCAAGCGGATTGGCGCTGCGCGCGAATGCGATGAAATCGCAGGGAATGAGCCGCGTGCCCTGGTGGATCAGCTGGTAGAAGGAGTGCTGGCCATTGGTGCCGGGCTCGCCCCAGTAGATCGGTCCGGTGTCGCTGCCGACCGGCTGGCCATCACGCGTCACCTGCTTGCCGTTGCTCTCCATGGTGAGCTGCTGGAGGTAGGCCGGGAATCGCTTCAGGTACTGCTCGTAGGGCAGCACGGCCACGGTCTGCGCACCGAAGAAATTGTTGTACCAGATAGCCAGCAGGCCCATCAGCACCGGGATGTTGCGGTCGAAGGGCGCGCTGCGGAAGTGTTCGTCCATCTCATGGAAGCCGGCCAGCATCGCCTGGAAATGCTCCGGGCCGATGGCGATCATGGTCGACAGGCCAATGGCGGAATCCATCGAGTAGCGCCCGCCGACCCAGTCCCAGAAGCCGAACATGTTGGCCGTGTCGATTCCGAACTTCGCCACCTCCGGTGCATTGGTCGACACCGCCACGAAATGCCGGGCAACCGCGGCCGCCTCGCCCCGCATGCCGGCCAGCAGCCAGTCGCGCGCGCTGGCGGCGTTGGTCATGGTTTCCAGCGTGGTGAAAGTCTTGGAGGAGACGATGAACAGCGTCTCCTCCGCATCGAGGTCACGCACCGCCTCGGTGAAATCCGTGCCATCGACGTTGGAGACGAAGCGGAAGCGCATGCTGCGCTCGCTGTAGTGCTTCAGCGCCTCGCTGGCCATGACCGGCCCGAGGTCCGAGCCGCCGATGCCGATGTTGACGACATTGCGGATGCGCCTGCCGGTATGGCCCTGCCATTCGCCGCTGCGTACCCGGCGGGCGAAGGCCGCCATCCGCTCGAGGACCGCATGCACCTCCGGCACCACGTCACGGCCGTCGTGGAGGATGCGCGCGGTACGCGGCGCGCGTAGTGCGACATGCAGCACGGATCGCTGCTCCGAGCTGTTGATGCGGTCGCCCCGGAACATGGCATCGATCTGCCCGCGCAGGCCCGACTCCTGCGCGAGCTGCAGCAGCAGCTGCAGTGTCTCATCGGTGATCCGGTTCTTGGAGTAGTCGAGGTAGATGCCCGCGGCCTCGACCGCAAGCCGCGTGCCACGCTGCGGATCCCTGGCGAAGAGCTGCCGCAGGTGGACGCGCCGCAGCTGGCGGTGGTGCTGCTTAAGTGCCAGCCAGGCTGGCCGTGCCTGCAAGGCCGGTATGCTCATGATTGCCTGCCCTCCGGATCCTGGCGACGCGCCTCAGCCTGCTTTGCCGATGGCGGCGCCCCTGGTACCGATATGCGCCATCAGCTCGTTCCAGGACCTGACGAATGCAGCCGCACCCTCGTCCTGCAAGCGTGTCGCCAGTGCCGCGGTATCGATGCCGGCGCGGGCGAATGCCGCGAGTACGGCATCGCAGTCCCCGCCGTCGGCTGCCAGCGTTCCATCCAGCACCCCATGATCGGCGAACGCCTGCAGGGTCTTCTCCGGGATGGTGTTGATGGTGAACGGCGCGGCGAAGGCCCTGACGTAGAGGATGTCCGACGCCTTCGGGTCCTTGGTGCCGGTGCTGGCCCAGAGCAGCCGCTGTGCGCGGCCACCGGCGTTGGCGATGCGCTGGAAGCGTGCGGAAGCGAGCAGCTGCCGGTACGCGCGGTAGGTCTGCTGGCCGATCGCGATGCCGAGCCGGTTCACCAGCTCCGCCGGAACCTTGCCGGCCACCGCCACGTCCCAGCGGCTGATGAACAGCGAGGCGACCGAAGGCACGGCCGGATTCAGGCCGGCAGCGATCCGCCGCTCGACACCGCGCAGGTAGGCATCCGCCGCCGCAAGATATTGCTCGCAGGAGAACAGCAGCGTGACGTTGATCGGCACACCGGCGAAGGTGGCCTCCTCGATCGCCGGCAGCCCTTCGCGGGTGCCCGGGATCTTGATGAAGAGGTTGGGCCTGGCGGCACGTGCATGCAGCCGGCGCGCCTCGTCCAGCGTGCTGGCGGTATCGCGGGCCAGCAGCGGTGATACCTCGAGCGAGACGTAGCCGTCCACGCCGTCGCTGCGGGCATGGATCGGCGCGAACAGGTCGGCGGCGCGGGTCAGGTCCGCCAGGGCCAGTCCGAAGAAGATCTCCTCCGCCGGTCTGGCGGCCGCCGCCTGGCGCGCAATATCCGCATCGTACACGCGGCTGTTCTTGATCGCCTGGTCGAAGATGGTGGGGTTCGAGGTCAGCCCGGTCACCGCGAAGTCGTCGATGTAGCGCTGCAGCGTCCCGCTGTCGAGGAGTTCGCGGGTGATGTTGTCGAGCCAGAGGCTCTGGCCGAGGTCGTGGAGTTTCCTGTTCGGGTTCATTGCGTCACCTTGCGGCTGGCTGTTTCGAGTGGCCCGATGCAGCGGGCCCGTCCGGCCGGAATACCCTGCGCCGCCGGGCACCGGCGTGGACGCTGGAGAGCGGGTGCCGGGAGCGGCACCCGGGCGATCGTGGGGAATGCTACTTGCGCAGCGAAACCGTGACGATGGCCGAGGAGTCCTGCAGCGCAGTGATGCCGTGCGTAACGCCGCCGGTGAGGTACAGCAGCTGTCCCGCCCGCAGCACATGCGGCACGTTGTCGGCCTTGACCTCGATGGAACCCTCGATGCACTGGACGGTGATTTCACCAGCGACCTTGTGCGGCGGCCAGGCCTTGCCCGCCATCAGCACCACGCGCATGACCTCCAGGTCCACGGACTTGAAGAGCGCAACCGATCTCTCCTGCGCCAGGCGCGCACCCAGTGGCTGGATGTCGATCGCCTGGCCTGGACTTGCGTGCGGTAATGCCATGATCTAGGGGTTCTGCCCGAGGGTTGTTGGCGCCGCTCAGGCGCCTGGGTTTTCCGGGGTTGGGCGCGGGCCAGGCCTCTGTTCCGCGCCGGGAATGTTCAACCGAATCATAGCCGCGTGCCGGGGTCTGTCAAGGGACGCAGGCCGCTATGCATTTGCCGACGAGTTCTTCGGCATGCGCTACTTGGGCCGGTACAGCGCGCAGAGCTTGTTGCCGTCCGGGTCGCGGACGTAGGCCAGGTATACGTCACCAAACCGGCCATGGCGCAGCCCGGGCGGATCTTCGATCGATGTTCCGCCATTTGCCAGCGCCGCATCGTGGAACTGCCGCACCTGCAGTTCGGAACCACACTTGAAGCCGATCGTGGCGCCATTCGCAGCCGTGGCCGGCTCGCCATTGATCGGCTCGCTGATGCAGAACGTTCCGCGGTTGTGCATGTAGAACAGGCGGTTCTGGCCGGTGCTGTTCTGGTTCTGCATGGCCTCGCCCGCTCCAAGCACGCCGAAGATGGCGTCGTAGAATCGCTTCGAGCGATTGATGTCGTTGGAGCCAACCATGATGTGACTGAACATGCGGTGCTCTCCAGTGTTGCCGTTAACTGCTCTGCAACGTCCGCTCAATCCGGCGGTCGGGTGCCAGCCAGATGAGCGCCATCCACGGCCAGAGGCCGCTCCTCGCCCATCGCCACTTCCCGGCCCCCGGCTGTGGCATCAATCAGCCGGAGCGCCCGGCAAGGTGGCCAAACCGGCGACGCAGCCTGCCGGGGAAACGTGCTGGATCCCTGAAAAACCGGAACACTGCAAACGCGATCTTCTGCAGGCGCGTGTAGTTCGAGGGAAACTTGCGGAGCAAGGACGGCAACGGCTGCACATCCGATTCACTGAACCCGATGCCGTGCCAGGGCAGGTTGCAGGCTCCGCGCAGGAATGCGGTACCGTCGAATCCCGTGAACAGGTAGGTGATGGCACTTGAGTCCGTGCGCAGGTCCCGGGGATCGTTGGACTCCAGCTGAAACAGGTGGAAATCCTGTCTTCGGACAAAGAAGGCATTGAAGGGCAGCACGCAGACCAGTTCATAGCCCTTTTCCCGGCCCAGTTCCACCAGCGAGGTAAGGCTCGACCCCTGGTTGACCGCGGGATCCGCCTTCTGGACGAACTCGATGCCGGTCGGAATCGTCGGGTTGAACTCGACTACGACAACCTTGGGCTGGTAATGCACAACCTGCTTCCATACGTGATAATCGTTGCCATCGATGTCTATGGATAACAGGTCGAAATCCCTGGGTATGGGCGTACCGGCGAGAATGCGGTCCAAGTTGTCGTCATCGCCGAACCCAACGAAGCAATTGATCGGAATGACCCTGCTCCCCTGCTGGGCGTAGTTGCCCTGCAATTCGAGGAATCGCTGCCGGTCGGCTTCGATCAGCACCGCAGAATAGTTCTTTGCGAGGATCAGATGCCGGGTGTTGGTCAGGTAAACCCCGTCCCAGGCCCCGAATTCGACGCACCACCTGTCGTTGGACGGCAGGACTTCGAGGATCTTCTCGATGATGCCGTCCTCGCCGGCCTGCGAATACTCATCGCGCTGGAATTCAAGTAGCCAGGTAGCTGCGTTCATTTTCTTATCCATTGGAATCGATGAAACGCCCCGGTGGTCCTGGCCCACTCCCACGCGGGCGGGCTGCCGGCAAAGCGGGCCGGCTGGCTGTCAGGCTTTGGCGTCGGCCGCACTGTCCTGGGCTTCCATGAAAGCGCGGCGGAAAGACATCGGGTCGGAGATGCCGGGGATCGGCGCCTGCGGATTGCCCGCGCCGGAAATGACCAGCGTTCCGAAGTTGAAGATCCGCCCGGCGACGCCCTGGTTGACCTGGATGCTTTCAACCCTGGCGATATTCAGCTCGATCGTCTTGCGGCTGATGAAGCCGAACTTGGCGATGACCCGCTTGTTGGTAATGGCCAGCTCGGTCGTCTTGTACTGGATGTAGGCCATCAGCCAGAGGACCAGGCCGAGCCCGAACAGCGGCAGGGTCAACAATCCCAGAAACAGCAGGTGACTCAAGGACCACAGGCTGATGTGCCCGATGTACATCACCCTCTCGTCCTTGATGAGCGCGCCTTCGATGTAGCTTGCCATGCACCCACCGCCCCCAGGCCAGGTAGAACGACGGTGACGATACCCGTGGCGGGTTACAGGGTAAAGCGTCCGGAGCTGTGGCCGGACGCCGGGTAAACCTGGCCACCGGGCACAGCAGGCTCGGCTTCACGCCCAGACCACAGGCAGCCCCGGCTCTTGCTCACGCTGGCCCGTTCCTGCCTGCCTGCTGAGCTCCCGGCGCCATCGGCTGATGCTCGACCCGCTCGAGTCCGGGATCGAGGCATGCCCACGCCGGCGCGCTGGCTGCCCAGATATTCATGGTTGGCCTGAGCGAAGATGGATCATCCAGGTTGCCCACCCGGACAACCCGTAACTGTGGTCGAGCGGAAGACCTGGCAAACAAATGCGACCCGCAGTTCGGGCAGAACTGGCGTGTCACGTCATTGCCGCTGTTCGCCTTCCTTGTATGCTCGGCCAATTCCCCGGTCACGATCAGGCCATCGGCTGGAACCAGCATATTCACCGTTCCATTGGCAGCCAGGTGCTGGCAGTCCCGGCACCAGCAAACCCTCGTCGCCAGGGGCTCTGAAACCAGCCTGAAGCTCACCGCACCACACAGGCATCGCCCGGTTCTTTCCTTCACGGCTGTTACCTCGCTACGGGTATCTGGCGCCAGTGCAGCTGGATCCGGCTACGCCGCCAGATGGCGCCGGCCTTCGGGAGCCGTCAGGCCCCGCAAGACTCATCGAGTCGTATACCCGCCGTTGGCGAATATCGTCTGTCCGGTGATCCACCAGCCATCCGTGGCCAGGAACCTTATGATCGGCACGATATCCTCGATCCTGGTGAGGTTGCCGTTCATGGCCTGCGATTTGTGGAAGGCCACGCGCTCCGGCGTTTCCTGGCCGTAGAAGAACGGTGTGTCCATCGGCCCGGGGCCGACCGCGGTGACCGAGATGCCGCGCGGGCCGAACTCCTTGGCCGCCGCCCGCGTGAAATGCTCGACCGGCGCCTTGCCGCCCGCGTAGGTGGCATAGCCGTCGGTGAATGCCGCAAGCAGCGACGTCACCACGGTAATGATCCTGCCGTTGTCGTTCAACTGCCTGCCGGCTTCCTTGATGAAGAAGTAGGCCGCCTTGGCGTTGATGTCGAACATCGAGTCGTACTCGTCCTCAGTGGTTTCGACAATCGGCTTGCGCAACACCTTGCCGACAGTGTTGACAGCGATATCAACGCCGCCGAACCGTTCCTTCGCCTGGCGGAACAGGGCGGCAACGTTCGCGGGCCGGGTCAGGTCACCCTGCGTCGCGTAGGCCTCGCCGCCGATGTCCTTGACCGCCTTGACCGTTGCTTCGGCATCCCGCCGGGTGCTGTCGCTGTTGTAGTGAACGACCACCCTGGCGCCACCTCTGGCGAACTCGCGGCTGATGAGTCCGCCGAGATTCTTCGCGCCGCCGCCGACGATAACGACTTTGTCCTGAAGCGAGTGAGTAGTCATGGCCAACCCCCGTCCGATCCGGAGCAATCTAGAGTACATCGACTTTTTGGTTCAACTGGCATTTTCCGGGACTGTATCGTGCTATCCATGCCGCCCAGAACAGGCTCGAAAAGAACTGCTCGGCACCAGTGAATCCTGCATGCTCAAGCAAGGCAAGGACCGCCTCATCTGACGCCGGAGGATCCGCGCCCTGCAGTATTTTTGCTCGCTTTGCTTCGGCTTCTTCATTTGTGGCACCGCTCATCCTCCATCTCTCTGCCCATGCGGAAAGGAAAAGCGGCTTGCTGGCGTAAGGAAACCGGTTTCCAGCCAGGATAAGCGGCGCACCTGGCTTCAGTCTCCGCGCGACATCAGTGAGGAGTTCTCTCTTCTCATCCACACCATGCAAATGGTGAATGACACCAATCAATGTTGCGGCGTCGAACTTTCCTTCCTCCGGCAGATCACTGACATAGCCAGGATGTAGCTCGACACGGGATGCCAGCCCATTCCGAGCCAGCGAATCCCTCGACATTTCCAGCATCGGCTCGGAGGGATCAACCGCCGAGAAACTCCAGCCGGGTGCCAGTCTGGACGCAGCCACGATTTCCTGGGCCGTGCCGCCCGCGCCGACCACGAGAATCCGGGCCTGGCTGGATGGCCCAAGCACCGCAGACAGCAGGCAGGCGGCGAGATCGTGACAGGCCTCGTAACCGGCAAGGGCAATACGGCTTTGCTGCGCATATTCACTCGCCCTGGCCGGATCGAATTTACTCGCTGAATCCGTCATATTTAGCCCCGCAGCCGGTTGGCCCTGGAAACAGCCGGCGATCGAGCGGCAAGCCGTCCCCTTGATTGACCTGTCAGGCCCGCCACTCCCACACCTCTCCCGCATCCGCATCCTGGGCCAGACCGACGACGGAAAATCCCAGGCGACGAAGAATCTTTGTTGAAGGGTTCTCTTCCTTGAGCGTAAACGCTTTGAGCGCTACGTCAGGCACGTGACTGCGAGCGGCCTCTACAAGAGCAGCGGCGGTCCTGGACGCAAATCCCTGGCCCTGCTCGCCCTCGAGGGTGAAGTACGCGATCTCCACGACGCCATCCCGGGGTGGTCCCACAAATGCACCACCACCGACTGCACGACCGTCAGCAACGGCTACATAGCCGATCCATGGGGGCACGAAGCCGACGCGACGATAGAGGTCTGCGGTAGCCCGCAAGTTCTCCTTCAGGGAGTCCGGCATGGCGGCAATGGCCCGGACAGGATTGCCATCCTGATCGCAGGGTACAAGTTCGAAATTCATGAGGACCCGGTGCTCTGCAAGGACGGGCTCGAGGCCCGGCTACATTGTAAGCCCTGACAGGCGCCAGGCCGCGATGGCCACACCGAGTGACCCGCAAGGCGATGCGTTCTCGATTGCACCTGGCATGCCGCTCCGTTTGCCGCTGCTGGCTAGTCTTCATTCCGCAGTGAACTCCGCCGCGACTCACGCCATAGCCCCCAGCCGAGCCCGGCGAACAGGCCCAGCGGGCCGGTGATGAAAATCCCCAGCAGCGGGCCCTGGTTAGATTCCGGGGTCAGCCACAGCGGCCCGAAGAACCCCAGCACGAATCCCAGCCCGCCGAGTCCGACAGCCCAGAGCGCCACCCGCAGTTGTGCCGCAAAGTCGAGCGTCGGGCGGTGACCGAACACGCCATAACGGTAAGCGACGGCGAGAGCCAGGCCGATCAGCAGCAAGGTGCCCAGCATGGTCCTCCCTGGCGGCATGGAATTGGCGGGTACTGCATGGCCGCAGCCGCGAAGCTATTTCGGCTTGAACGAATTGTCAGGTGTGCACTCAACTGCGGTCCACGATCTTTGTGATTTGCCCATTACTGAACGAAAACTCCGATTGACCTTGAAGGTCAAGGACCGTGCCGGCAGAAAGGCCGTCAGGTATGTCTGCCGCCAGCTTTCCCCGATAGGCGATAGTTGCGACGGCGGAGTCATGGCCGAACGCCAAGCTCGTAATGCGCTGTTCGCGCTCAGAGAACAACGACTTTGATTGCTCTGCGAGTTGCCTGAACTCGCCAATGCCGCTGGTTGCTGCCGTGAGCTGACCGCTGGAATAGTTCTCGAAGCGAACATCTTTGGAAAGAACAGAGAGCATGCCATCAATATCAAAGGCATTGTAGGCAGCCAAGTAGCGGTCAATGAGATCCTTCTTGTTCGAGTTGCTCATGATCTCTCAATGCACCCCTAAGGAAACTCTGAAAAACCGGTCATGACAGCGGCCTTGAGCAAGGCGGGCAAACGGAAGCCGGGAATGGCGCATGAGTTCCGGCTCTGCGCCTCCCGTTTCGATGCAAAACGCCGCATTTCCCGGATTTCACCGACACGTATCCTACGCCGCCAGCCAGCGTCGCCGTATCAGGTACGGATTGGCGAGCGCGCCCGTGACTTCGAGCCGGTGCAGGTGTTTCGCCAGTCCGCGGAAACCGGGTAGAACCCAAATCGCTCGTTAGCTGGCCGGCTCAACGAACCAGCTCGATCTCGCCCGGCCGCCAGCTCTTGTCGAAGAACGGCTCGAGCGGGCTGTAGAGCCGCAGAATCACGAACCAGCCCTTGCCGGGCACCGTCTGGATCCAGTTGCCGCGCTTGACGCCGTCGGGCTGCTTCGGGCCGAAGTACACCGTCGTGACGCCTGACGCGTCCGCCTCGGCGGCGGGCGACGGGTACTTCTGACTGCCGGCGCGCGGATAGCGCTGCGGTGTGTCCAGCATCGAACGCGTCTGGTTGTCGTAGAGCGTCAGGGACCAGAACTTCGCCTCGGGAATGCCTTTGGGCAGCGTTACCTTGTAGGTCTTCGAGCCGTCGAAGAACTGTTTGTTCGCGTCCTGGAACGCCAGCAGGTACTGGGAGCCGATCCCCGGCAGCCGCATCGCCATGGCGGGCGTGATGCCGGTGATGCCGTAGAAGAACGCCGTGCGCGCGTCGAGCGTGCGGTACCCGGTGGACGGGAACGGCTTGACGCCCTCCTGCGTGATCATCGGGATTGGCGTCTCGAACTCGTGACCGCTGACGAACAGGAAGTTCGACCACGCCGAGCCGGGGTAGTAGTACCAGTCGGCCGCGCGCGGGGCCATGAGCAGGCTGCGCGAGGTCGCATTGCCCGTAGCGAGCGCGTCGGTGAGGATCTTGCGCATGCGCGCGTCGGGCGCGAACGGCTTGCCCTTGACGATGCCGATCGCGGCGATCGGGCCCATCAGCTCAGGGTCGATCGCGGTGGCCGGCTCCTGCTGCACCACCTCGTTCAACATCTCGTAGTAGCTGAAATCGTTGGGCGGGATGGTGTTCATCACCTTGCCACTGCCTTCGTGGAACACCGTCGCCGGCGGCGGCGTGATCCGGCCGAGCCGTGCCTTGCCGCTGAGGAACCCGGCGATGCTGGTGCCCAAGCCGCCGACCTCGTATGGGTAGATCCTGGTGAACTTCCGGATCGCCTCCACCGTCGGCGCCGGGTTGTCGTTCTCCATGAACATGCGCCCCAGGATCAGGACGCGGGTCGTCCTCGACCGGGCGACGTAGAACCCGCCCTCGGGTACCGGACCATCGTAGCCGGGCGGCAGGATCAGGTACTTGCCCCCCGCGCCCCGGTCCGGGCCAGGCGCGCCGAAATCGATCACCCAGCGCCACCACATGTCGTCCAGCGTGCCGAGTGCGTTGGGCGGCGTTTCGAGCACCATCGGCCCCTTCGTCAGGTCGAGGATGCCGATGAAGTA
>JAANMY010003748.1_pt1 | contig 12284 bp, 11 predicted proteins | sample 7279691 | NCBI WGS metagenome assembly JAANMY01 (sample SAMN14094543, study PRJNA606508) | bioreactor metagenome | isolation source: A lab-scale SPAN reactor treating ammonium-rich wastewater day 388 | place: Ireland: Galway | collected 2018-02-07
GGCCTCAGCATCGGCATGCTGCTGTTCCTGCTGGCCGTCGGCCTCACCCTCATCTTCGGCATGCTGGGGGTGATCAACTTCGCCCACGGCGCCCTCTACATGCTCGGCGCGTACCTCGCCTACCAGACGGTGCAATTGACGGGCAGCTTCTGGCTCGCGTTGCTCGTCAGCCCCTTGATCGTGGCCGTGCTCGCGGCCGCCATGGAAATGATCGCGATCAGGCGCGTCTATGCGCGCGACCACTTCTATCAGGTGCTGCTCACCTTCGGCCTGATCCTCGTGATCGACGAGCTCGTGCGCAGCATCTGGGGCCTCCAGGCCAAGCTGCTGGCCGCGCCGCCGGGGCTCGGCTCCTCCGTCGATGTCCTGGGATCGGACGTTTCCGCCTATCGGCTCTTCATCATCGGTTTCGGGGTCGTCGTCTCGCTCGTCTTCTTCTTCGTCCTCGAACGTTCGAAGTTCGGCATGATCGTGCGGGGCTGCAACAACGACAGCGAGATGGCGGCGTGCCTCGGCGTCAACGTCGCGCGCGTGCGCACCTGGATATTCGCCATCGGCGCCGGCATGGCGGCGCTGGGCGGCGTCGTGGCCGGTCCGCTCTATCCCGTCGACACGAACATGGGCTTCGCGGTCATCATCGACTGCTTCATGGTCGTGGTGATCGGCGGCATGGGCAACATCCGGGGCAGCCTCGCCGGGGCGCTGCTGATCGGCATGATCCGCGCGGTCGGCCAGCGCTACATGCCCGAATTGATCGGCGTGCTCACCTACCTTCTGTTCATCGGCGTGCTGCTGGCGACACCGCAAGGCCTGTTCAGCCGCAAGGTGCGGCAGTCGTGAGCAGGCGTGCGTGGTTCCGCATGGCGTGGTGGCCCGCGCTCGCGCTGGCGCTGCTGGCCTTGCCGGCGTTCGGCGCCAACGAGCGCGTGCTGCACTTCACCACCTACATCCTGATCTGGGCGATCTTCGCCATCGCGTTCGATATGGCGTTCGGCATGGCCGGACTCCTTTCGGTGGGGCACGCGCTCTTCCTCGGCTTCGGCGGCTATTGCACGGGCTGGCTCACGGTGCATGCGGGGATGCCGTTCCTCCTCTCCCTGCTGATCTCCTGCGTCGGCGCGGGCGTTCTCGCGGTACTCTTCGGCATCGTTGCGCTGCGCCTCTCGGGAATATTCTTCGCGCTGACCACGCTGGCGCTCGGCCAGCTCGCGATGATCGCGTCCGACACGGTGCTGGCGCCGATCACCGGAGGGCAGGACGGTTTCCCCGGCATCCCGCGGCCGGAGCTGTTCGGCATCGATTTTCTGAATGCCGGGAACTTCCTCGTCTTCGTGATCGCGGCTTTCATGATCACGCTGGCCTGCGCCGCGCTCATACGCGCCTCGCCGTTCGGACAAGTGCTGATCGCCGTGCGCACCAACGAATTGCGCGCGAGCCAGCTCGGCTTCAACGTGAAGTACTTCAAGATCGGCATCCTCGTGGTGTCCGGCTTCTTCGCGGCGCTTGCCGGCGGCCTCATGAGCTCGCTGCTCTTCTTCCTCAGTTCCAACATCCTGCATTGGAGCGTCTCGGGAGACGTGGTGATCATGGCGCTGATGGGCGGGTCTGGCACGTTGATCGGCCCGGTGCTCGGGGCCACGGTGTTCGAATCGCTGAAGGAGCTTCTCGGCGACCTCACCGGCCGCTGGCACGGCATCCTCGGCGTGATCTTCATCGTTTTCGTCATCCTGATACCCGACGGTTTGGCCGGCCTCGTGCGCCGCGCGTGGCTGAGGCTCGCGCGCGGCAAAAGCACGTCATGACCGCGGCGCTCGAATGCGCGGGTGTGACGGTTCGGTTCGGCGCCTTCACCGCGATCGACGACGTTTCGCTGTCCTTCGCACCCGGGCGGCTTTACAGCGTCATCGGCCCGAACGGCGCCGGAAAGACGACGCTGATCAACGTGCTGTCCGGCCGGCTCCATGCGGATTCAGGGCGCGTGCGGCTCGGCGGCAGCGACGTGACGAACGTCCCCGCGCATGCGCGCGCGCGGCTCGGCCTCGGCCGCAGCTTCCAGATCACGAAGCTGTTCGCCGGGCTCACCGTCTTCGAAAGCCTGCGCCTCGCCGGCCTCGGCCGCTTCTTCCGGCTGCAGCCGTTCTGGCGGCCGGTCGGAAGCTACCGTGCGGTTTCGGCTGCGGCCGACGAGATGCTGGAGACGATCGGCCTCGCCGAACGGCGCGGCACGGTGGCGGAGCAGCTCTCGCACGGCGATCAGCGCGCGCTCGAGGTCGGATTGAGTCTGATGACCGAGCCGCGCGTGCTGCTGCTCGACGAGCCGCTCGCCGGCGTGGGCCAGCACGAAGTGGAGCGCGCCGTTTCGCTCATCGAGCGCGTGCGCGCCGGGCGGACCGTCGTGTTGATCGAGCACAACATGCAGGCCGTGATGCGGCTCTCGGAAGAGATCGTCGTCATGGTGCGCGGGCGCGTGCTGGCTTCGGGCGCGCCCGAGGCGATCCGGCGCGATGCCGCCGTGCGCGCGGCATACCTCGGAGAGGCCGATGTTGGCGCTTGAGAGCATCGACGTCTTCTACGGAAAGGCGCAGGCGCTGCACGGCGTCTCGTTCGCGGTGGCGCGCGGCGAGGTGGCGTCGATCATCGGCCGCAACGGCGCCGGCAAGACGACGACGCTCAAGGCCGCGATGGGCCTGCTCCTCTGCGCGCGCGGCCGGCGCATGCTGGAAGGCGCCGACGCCACCGCGTGGCCGCCCCACCGCCTGAGCCGCGCCGGCATCGGCTACGTGCCCGAGACACGGCGCATCTTCGCCAATCTCTCGGTGCGCGAGAACCTCGCGATGGGCGCGGTCGTGCACGCCCCCGGCGCGTGGAACTTCGACCGCGTCTGCGCGCTTTTCCCGTCCCTCGGCGAGCGCGCCGACGCGCCGGGCGACGCGCTGAGCGGCGGCGAGCAGCAGATGCTGGCGATCGCGCGCGCGCTGATGGCCAATCCCAAGGTGCTGCTGCTCGACGAGCCGACCGAGGGCCTGGCGCCGCTGATCGTCGAGACCGTGAAAAACGCAATCCTCTCGATCAACCAGCAGGGGATGGCGATCGTGCTCGTCGAGCAGAATCTGCGCGTGCCGCTGGCCGTCGCCCACCGGCAGTTCGTGATGGACAACGGCCGGATCGTGTGGAGCGGCACGACGGCGGAATTGCTCGGCAACCGCGCCCTGGTCGAGCAGTATCTCGCGGTATAGCGACGGCTCCGGCGCGTGCGAACGCAGGCATCGCGATGCGATTCATTCTATGCCGATATGGTATAGCCTCCGCGCACGGCAGGCCCAGCTACAGTTTCGCGGCGGCGCTCGGAAGCAGAGTCGCCGGCGAGGAGGGGCCATGAGGTCGCTGCACAAGCTGTTCTCCGCTGTTTTGCTGGCCGTGGCGGCGGCCGGCACGGCCGCGGCGCAAGACGTTCCGAAACTGAAATTCGCGACGACGGAGCCGCCGCAGAGCATCGCGACGCGCGTATGGGCGGGGTGGATCGAGAAGGTGAACGCCGAGGCGAAAGGGCACTTCTCGATCGAGCTTTTCGCGGGCGGCGCGCTCGGGCGCGATCCGCGCAACCAGCTCGAGCTGGTGATGAGCGGCGGCGCCGACATGGGCTGGGGCTTCCCGTTCTTCACGCCGGGCAAGTTCCCCGACAATCTCGTGGTCAGCCTGCCGCTGATCATCCGCAACGCGAAAGAGGGATCGTTCGCGATCTGGCGCCTCTACGAGCGCAAACTGCTGCGCGGGTGGGACGACGTGATGCCGGTGTTTCTGTGCACGCCGTCTCCGGTCATCGTGATGTCCACGAAGCCGGTGCCGAACACGGCCGCGCTCCGCAATCTGCGCTCGAGCGCGTCCACGCCGCTCCAGATGCAGGTCGTGCGCGCGTTCGGCGCGGCGCCCGTCTCGGGCTTCAACTTCAGCAATTCGGCGGAGGCGCTGTCGCGCGGCGTGCTGGATTTCGATCTGATCGGCTACACGCCGTCCAAGATCTTCAAGCAGTTCGCAGTGGCGAAGCACGTGCTCGAGGTTCCGCTCGGGCCGAGCCCCTGCGCGATCTTCATGAACAAGGCATCGTATGAGAAGCTCTCGCCCCAGGCGCGCGCGATCCTCGATCGCAACCGCGGGCTCGCGCTGGCCGAGAAATGGGCCGAGGCCATCGACGGCAACGAACGAAGCATCCGCGCCGAATGGCAGAAGGATTCGTCGCGAACCCTGTCGACGCTCTCGGACGAAGAGATGAAGAAGGCCGAAGCCGTGGTCGAACCGATCATCGCCGCGTGGGCGAAGGGCAATCCCAACGGTCCCGCGCTCGTCAAGGCGCTGCGCGAGGAAGTGCAGCGGGTGCGAGAGGGCAAGTAGCGGGCGGAGAGATGAGGCGGTGATCGCAGCGCTTTCCCGGCTGTCCGGCGCCGCATCGCGTCTCGCCGCCTACCTCGCCGTCATGATGATCGTCGCCGCGGCGGCGCTCACCGTGCTCGACGTCTTCTTCCGCTCGATCCTGCGCTCGCCGATGTTCGGCACCAACGACGTCGTCGTGCTGGCCATGACGATCGGCGTGACGGGCTGCTTCGCTTACGCGCTCGCGGTGCGGCGGCACATGGGCGTCGACGTGCTCGGGCGCCGCCTCGGGGCGCGCGCCTTTTGGCTGCTGGAGATCCTCGGCGCCGCCGCCACGCTGGCGGCCTTCGCCGGGTTCGCCGCCGAATTCGCCTCGCGTGCCGGCCGCCTCGCGCGCATGAACGAGGCGAGCCAGCTTCTCGCCATTCCGCTCGCGCCGGTCTGGTGGTCGGCGGCGGCGCTCATGGCGCTGGCCGCGGCGGTTCAGCTCATCGTCGTTCTCGAGAACGCGCATGCCTTCGCCGTCAGGCGCGGATTGCCAGCATCTGGAGAGGCGTGATGGCGCCCGCGGCTATCGTCGCGCTCGCGCTCGCGGCCGTGTTCCTGCTGATCTTCCTGCACGTGCCGATCGGCATCGCGATGACCGTGGTCGGCGTCGCCGGTTTCGCGATTTTCTCCGGCTGGAACGCGGCGCTCACGCTGCTTTCGACAGAGCCTGCCTCGCTCCTCGGCAACATCGACATCGCGGTGATCCCGCTCTTCCTCCTGATGGGCGCCCTCGCCAATATCAGTGGCATCGCCGACGACATCTACGATTTCGCCAATGCGTTGGTCGGGCATATCCGCGGCGGGCTCGCGCTGGCGACGGTCGTGGGCTGCGGCTTGTTCGGCTCGATCGCCGGCTCTTCGGTCGCCACCACGGCCGCGTTCGGCCGCATCGCGCTGCCGCAGATGCGCGCGCATCGCTACAAGCCCGGGCTCGCGGCCGGTTCGGTCGCCGGCGGCGGTACGCTCGGAGCGATGGTGCCGCCGTCGGTGATCCTCGTCATCTACGGCCTCATCGCCGAGCAGTTCATCCTCGATCTTTTCGTGGCGGCGATCGTGCCGGCCATCCTCGCCGTCGCCGGCTATGTCGTGGCGATCGCCATCGCCGCGCGGCTCGATCCGGCCGCGGCGCCCGCCACGCCCAAGGCGGGCCGCGCGGCGTTGCTCGCGGCATCGCGCCGCTGCACCGGCGCATTCGTCCTGTTCCTCAGCGTGTCTGGTGGCATCTACAGCGGCATCTTCACCGTCACCGAGGCGGCCTCGATCGGCGCATTGCTGACGCTCGTCATCGCGCTGCTGCGCCGCCGGCTCACGCGCGCGGCCGCGCTCCACGCCATGCGCGAAACCGCCGCGAGCACCGCGATGATCTACGTCGCGATCTTCGGCGCCTCGATCCTGTCCTACTTCATTGGCCTCACGAAGGCGGCCGAGGATCTCGTGCGCCTCTTGCAGAGCCTGAACCTGCCGCCGCTCGCCGTCATCGGCCTGCTCGTCGTCATGTACTTGGCGCTCGGCGCGGTGTTCGACGAAACCGCGGCGATGCTCGTCACGCTGCCGTTCGTGCTCCCGGTCATCACCAGCATCGGCTACGATCCGATCTGGTGGGGCATCATCAACCTCGTCGTCATCAATCTCGGCATGATCATCCCGCCGATCGGTCTCAACGTCTTCATCCTGCACGGCCTCGTGCCGGATATATCGCTCGGAACGATCTATCGGGGCGTCCTGCCTTTCATCATCGCCGACCTCGTGCGGCTCGGATTGCTCATCCTCGCTCCGGGCCTTTCGCTCTGGCTGCTCACGGTGCTCAAATGAACGACAAGGGAGCGGTGCCGCCCGCGACTCGCTTTCGCGTGGCGGCCGTCCAGGCCGCGCCGGCCTTTCTCGATCTTGCCGGCACGGTCGCGAGAACGGAGCGGCTCATCGGCGAAGCGGCGGCGGCCGGCGCCAGGCTGGTCGCGTTTCCCGAATGCTGGTGTCCCGGCTATCCGTGGTGGATCTGGCTCGGCAGCCCGGCCTGGGGCATGCGCTTCATGGTGCCCTACATGCGCAACGCGCTCCGCCGCGACAGCGCGGAGATGAGCCGCATCTGCGCCGCCGCGCGCGCGCACGGCATCGTCGTCGTGCTCGGCCATGCCGAGATCGAGGGCGGCACGCTCTACATGGCCCAGTCGATCATCGGCGACGATGGCCGTGTTCTCGCGCATCGCCGGAAGCTCAAGCCGGCGCGCATCGAACGCTCGGTGTTCGGCCAGGGCGACGGCGCCGATCTCGCCGTCGTCGATACGCGGCTCGGGCGCGTCGGCGCGCTCTGCTGCGGCGAGCATTTCCAGCCGCTCTTGAAATGCGCGATGATCGCGCAGGGCGAGCAGATTCACGTCGCGGCCTGGCCTGCCTTCAGCCTGCTGCGCGGCAAGGCCTATCTCAACGGACCCGAGGCGGCCACCGTGGCGAGCCAGATGTACGCGATCGAGGGGCAGTGCTTCGTGCTGGCTCCCACGATGGTCAACGACGAGGCGGTGCTCGCCGCGGTCTGCGATACCGACGACAAGCGCGCGATGCTCTCGGTGCCCGGCAAATCGGCCGCCGGCGGCCGCGCGATGGTGTTCGCGCCCGACGGCAAGCCGCTGGCCGAGTTCTTGCCCGAGGATCAGGAGGGGCTGGTGATCGCCGAAATCGACACCGACGCGCTCTATGCCGCCAAGACGGCCGGCGACACGCTCGGCCACTGGGCGCGGCCCGATGTCGTCCGCCTCATGCTCGATCGCGCGCCGAAGCCGAAGATCGTCGAATACGGCGATGCGCTCGCGGCCCTGCCGGGAGAACCGCGATGAGCGCGGCGCAGATCAAACTCGCGGCGGTGCAGGCGGCGCCGGTCTTCCTCGATCGCGCGGCGACGGTTGAGAAGGCGATCGGCCTCATCGAACAGGCGGCACGCGGCGGCGCGCAGCTCGTCGGGTTCCCCGAGAACTGGATTCCCGGCTATCCGTGGTGGATATGGCTGGGCGCGCCAGCCTGGGGCATGCAGTTCATGGCGCGCTATCACCAGAATGCGATGCGCCGCGACGGCCCCGAGATGACCGCCATCGCCGCAGCGGCGCGGCGCAACGCGATCGCCGTCGTCCTCGGCCACGTCGAGCGCGAGCGCGGCAGCCTCTACATGGCGCAAAGCATCATCGACGCCGACGGCACGATCCTGCTGCACAGGCGAAAGCTGAAGCCGTCGCGCGCCGAGCGCATGATCTTCGGCGAGGGCGATGGCTCGCACCTCGCGGTGGTCGAGACCAAGGCCGGCCGCGTCGGCGCGCTGTGCTGCTGGGAGCACATCCAGCCGCTCTCGAAATACGCGATGTTTTCGCAGCACGAGCAGATTCACGTCGCATCGTGGCCGGCGCTCAGCCTCTATCGCGGCAAGGCCTACGCGCCGGGGCCTGAGATGAGCATGGCGATCAGCCAGGTGTATGCGGCGGAGGGCCAATGCTTCGTCGTGGCGCCCACGACGGTCATGGATACGGCGACGCTCGACCTGGTGTGCGACACGCCCGAGAAACGCGCGATGCTCACCGTTCCCGAGCGCGCGCAGGCCGGCGGCTTCTCGATGATCTTCGGGCCCGACGGCAAGCCGCTCGCCGAATATCTGCCGGAGGATCAGGAGGGCATCGTCATGGCAACGGCGGACCTCGACGCGATTTTGCTCGCCAAGGTCGGCGCCGATCCCGTGGGGCACTATGCGCGGCCCGACGTTCTGCGGCTTTGGATCAACCGCCAGCCGGCGCCGAGCATCGTGCCGCTGTCTTCAAGCTACGAGGCGACGGGCGGAAATGAATCATCCGGCGGTTAGAAGGCCGCCGATGCGGTCGCGCGCCTTGATCTCCGGAATCAGCCGCTCGATCAGCTCCACCGTCTTCGCGGCGGCCGGCGAATGCTGCGCCCCGCTGCGCCACGCCAGCATGCGCAGGATCGTGATGTCGGGCACGCGCATCACCGCGAACGAGGCGGTGTCGTCGTCCGCGATCGCGGAATAGGGCAGGATCGAGCAGGCGCTGCCGCCGGCGATGAGCCGCTTCACGCTGCCGGCCGCGGCCATCTCGAGATCGAAGCGGAGCGGCAGCTTCAGCCGCTCCAATGCGCGCTCGATGATCGCGACGATCGGCGGTTCGCGCGTCGGCAGCACGAACGGCAGCTTGAGCAGCTTCCTGCGGCTGCCGCCGAGCGCTTTCGGCGAGATCAGGAACAGCGCCTCCGACCACAGCGGGCGCACGGCCAGGCGCGTGTCGGGCTCCGCGTCGGTGATGATCGCGAGCTCGAGCTGTTTCGCGATCAGTTGTTGGCAGAGCACGCGCGTCGTCGCCTCCACGATCTGCAGCACCGTATCCGGCATCGCCTTGTGCACGGCGGCGACGAGGCGGTTGAGCAACATCAGGCCCGGACCCGGCACCATGCCGATGTGCAACTGGTGGCGCGGCGCTGCGTCGCCATCGTCCACCGCACGGGCGAGCCCGCGCTGCGTCTGCTACGCGAAACGCTGGCGCCGGCCGCCTTGAGGCCGGAACGCGCGCATCTCATCGGCGGCGGCGGCGCCGATATCGTCACGGCGGCGCTCATCAACGGCGCGGCCGGCCATGCGCTCGACTACGACGACGTTCACAACGCGCTGCCCGGGCACGCGACGGCGCCGGTGGCACCGGCAGTGGTCGCGCTGGCCGAATCCATGCAGGCGTCCGGGCGGCAATTGCTCGAAGCCTTCATTGCCGGATTCGAGGTGACGTGCCGCATGGGCGTGTTCGCGAGCCCGGGCCTGTTCCGCCGCGGCTATCAGGGCAGCACGACGGCCGGCGCCGTCGGCGCGGCGGCCGCGTGCGGCCGTCTGCTCGGGCTCGACGAATCGCGCATGCGACGCGCGTTCGGGCTGGCGGCGACGCAGGCCTCGGGCCTCCAGGCGACGTTCGGCTCGATGGCCAAGTGCTTCAACATCGGCAAGGCGTCGCAGAGCGGGCTGCTCGCGGCGCTGCTGGCGGCGCGCGGCTTCGAATGCGCGGAGAACGTGCTCGAAGCGCCGCGCGGCTACGGTGCCGTGTTCGCTGATGGCGGCGCCGCCGCGGCCGCACTGTCGCCGCCGCCGGGCGGCTGGCATCTCTATCGCAATCTCATCAAGCACCACGCCTCGTGCTTCATGACGCATGCGCCGCTCGACGCGTTTGCGGCGCTGTGCGCGGCACACGCGTTCGCGGCGGCGGATGTCGAACGCATCATCGTTCGGGTCGAGTCGCACTATCATCGGGTTGTCCTCACGCCGCCGCCGCGCACCGGCCTCGAGGCGAAGTTCAACCTGCCGTTCTGCATGGCGCTGGCGCTCGCCGGCATAGACACCGGCGCGATGGCGAGCTTCGACGACGCCACGGCCCGCCGCGCCGATCTTCATACCCTGGCGTCGCGGTGCGTCGTCGAGACGGTGCCCGAACTTCACTTCGAAGCGGCCGAAGTCGCCGTCCGCTTGCGGGACGGCAGCGAACTCACGGCGTTTCACGATTCGGGCGCGCCCGAGGCGGATCTCGATGCGCTCGAGGCGCGGGTTCGCGCGAAGGCGGCGAGCCTGCTCGATTCCGGCCGTTCGGCGCGGATCGCCGACGCGTTTCTCCGCCTTGAATCGCATCGAAGCGTGGCCGCCACGATCGCGGGCATGGCCGCATGAGCGCGGCCATCCACTACACCGGCATCGCCACGCGCGATCCGGCCGAGTTCATGGCGCGGCTCAACGATCTGCGCTACGCGAAGCTGCGCAAGCAGATCGCCTACTGCTTCGAAAACTCGACGTTCTATCGCGATAAGCTGCGCGCGGCCGGTATCGCGCGGCCCGCCGACGTGCGCAGCCTCGACGAGTTCCGCGCTCTGCCGGCGCTGATCACGAAATCGGAGCACCGCGCGATTCAGGAAGAATCGCTGGTCCGCGACGGCCATCCTTACGGCACGCATCTGTGCGCGCCGGTCGATCGCGTGATCCACGTCGCGGCCACGTCGGGCACCACCGGGCAGCCAACCTTCTACACGTTCACGCGCCGCGATCTCGACATCACCTGCGCCGTGTTCGCCCGCATGTGGCGCGCGATCGGCCTCAGGCCGGGCGACACCGTGCTGCAGGCGAACGGCCTCAGCATGTGGCTGGCCGGCATCACCTCGATCCTGACGTTGCAGGCCTATGGCGCGCGGCCGATCCCGGTCGGCGCCGAGGCCGGCGTGAGCCGCATCCTGCGCTACATGCGGATGACGCGGCCGGTGGCGATGATGTGCACGCCCTCGCTCGCCACGCACCTGATCGAGCGTGCGCCGGAGGAGATCGGCGTTCCGGTCGGCGCGCTCGGCGTGAAGAAGGTCATCGTCGGCGGCGAGCCGGGCGGCGGCCTGCGCCCGTTCCGCCAGCGCATCCGCGAGGCCTACGGCGCCACGGTCCACGACATCGCGGGCGCGGCCTGGCACAACGGCCTCATCTCGGACGAGGCCGACGAATACTCCGGCATGCACGTGATGGGCGAGGATTACTGTTTCCGCTACGATCTCCGCGACCCTGAAACGCATCGCGCGCTGCCGCTCGTCGACGGCGCAGTCGGCGAGGCGATCCACACCGGCCTGGATTACGAAGCGGGTCCCGCGTTGCGCTATGCCAGCGGCGATATCGTGCGCCTCCATGTCGGTGAATCGCCCACGACCGGCATATTCGGCACGCGTCTGGAAATCATCGGCCGCGCCGACGACCTGCTGATCGTCAAGGGCGTGAAGCTCTATCCGGCGTCGCTCAAGGAGATCGTGCAGGGCTTCTGCCCCGCCGTCTCCGGCGAATTGCGCATTGAGCTCGACGCGCCGCCGCCGCGCGTCACGCCGCCGCTGCGCCTCACCGTGGAGGCGGGGCCGGCGACGGCGTCAGACGAATTCGGCGCACTCGCCGGCCGCATCGCGGACCGCGCGCACGAGTTGCTGGCGGTGCGCCCACTCATCGAGGTGGTGCCGCACGGCACTCTGGCGCGCTCATCGCTCAAAACACAGCTCATCAACGTTCGCGCGGCGGGCAGCGCATGAGCCGCGCCGGTAAAGTGCTCGGCCTAGCGGAACTCGCCTCCCGCATTCCGGACGGCACCAAGGTCGCGCTGCCGTCCGATATCGCAGGCGTGCCGATGGCCGCGATCGAGGCCATCATCGCGCGCGGCACGCGCCGCCTGCATGTCGTGGCGATGCCCACGGGCGGCCTGCATCTCGATCTGCTGATCGGCGCGGGCTGCGTCGCCGTCGCCGAATGCGCGGCCGTGAGCCTCGGCGATTACGGCCTTGCCCCGCAGTTCCGACGCGCGGTGGAAAACGGCGCGATCCGCATGCGGGATGCCACATGCCCGGCCATCCACGCCGGGTTCTCCGCGGGCGAGAAGGGCGTGCCGTTCATGGCTATCCGCGGCATCATCGGCAGCGATCTGCTCAAGCATCGTGAGGACTGGCGCGTCATCCTCAATCCGTTCGCCGACGGCGACGATCCGATCGTGCTCGTCAGCGCAATCAAACCGGATGTCGCGCTGTTCCACGTTGCGCTCGCCGATCGCCTCGGCAATGTCTGGGTCGGCACGCGGCGCGAATTGATAACGGCGGCGCACGCCTCGGCCGCGACGCTCGTCACGGCCGAGCGCATCGTCGATGGCAATCTCCTCGCCGATCCGGAAAAGGCGCCCGGCGTGCTCTCGCATCTCTACGTTTCGGCCGTGGCGTTGGCATCGCGCGGCGCATGGCCGCTCGGCCTGCCCGGCAGCTATCCGGCCGACGAGGCGCGGATCGCGCGGTATGCGGCCGAAGCCGTGACGCCCGAGGGCTTCGCGCGCTACCTCGCCGCGCAG
>JAANMY010003753.1_pt1 | contig 12263 bp, 10 predicted proteins | sample 7279691 | NCBI WGS metagenome assembly JAANMY01 (sample SAMN14094543, study PRJNA606508) | bioreactor metagenome | isolation source: A lab-scale SPAN reactor treating ammonium-rich wastewater day 388 | place: Ireland: Galway | collected 2018-02-07
GCGCTGCTGGTACCCCGGCTGCGTATTCCGCGCCCCCGGAATGATCCATATTTGCAGGAAATGCACCGCGTTGTCGTTCGACGGATTAAACTCGCTGTGCGTCACGCCTGTTCCGGCGCTCATCACCTGAATCTCTCCCGAACGGATCGTCTCCCCGTTGCCCATGCTGTCTTTATGCGCAAGCTCTCCGCTCAGGACATAGGAAATGATCTCCATATTGTCATGCGGATGCGTACCGAACCCCATGCCGGGCGCAACCCGGTCCTCGTTGATGACCCGTAGCGGCCCGAACCCCATATGCGCCGGGTCGTGATAATGGCCGAACGAAAAACTATGCTGACTCTTGAGCCACCCCAGATCGGTCGGCCCTCTTTGATCGCGTTCGCGTTTGATGATCATGGTGAAATCCTTTCTACTGGCTTGATGGAAAGCACGTTAATATTCGTTAACGCCCAGCAAGCGTTACATCATTACAAATTCTGGAAAGGAGTGCGCTAGGCTTAGGCCGTCAGGATCAGCTTCGGGCCGTCATCCATCTCAGTCGCGGACCAATGGATGAACGGCTTGACCTTGGTGTTCTCGCCGCAGGCCTGACGCCAAATATCGCCATTATGGAATGTACCGACAGGCGCACCGGGCTTAAGCCGGAAGGTCCTGATATGGTCAAGTGAGGCCACAGGTTCGGCGTCCTCGTTGCGGGCATGACGCGTGACCTTTGAATTGTAAACGGTGATATACCGATCACCGTAATGCTCGCCGGTTTCATAATTAGGGGTATAAGGGTCGGCGTGCGGACGGTCAACCGTATCATCGTCGTAATCATAGGAGTAAACCTTCAAAAGCGGTGTACGTCCCAAGCCTTCCAGATAATCCATATCAGCCAGAATCGTGCTAAGCTCTTGGCCGAACATCTCCGTCTGCGCCGCATACTTACGAACGGTCTCAATACCGAGCCAAGACGGGGCGATACCGACATTACGCTGCCACGAAGATTGCAATTCACCACGCAACTTTCCCTGGTAAACATCCCTGCTCATCCGTTGCGCCAGACCGTTAAAATCGCCATCAAGACGGCGCGGAAGAATAATCGCGCCTTTATCACAAAACTGCGTGTTACTGAGTTCTGTCAGGGAGGAAACCACCGTCGCACATTCATAGTCGATGGGAACACCGCGTTCGTCCTTGCGGCCTTCATCGCTCAGAACTCGCTGACGGATCTGGTCGATATCGCCGCCGCCTAAACCGCCACGAATATCTTTATTTGATGACATGAACACCTCCCACTCTGAAGATGATCATACCGCTACGCAACCGACCAAGGGAAGCATACGATATTGTGCGCCGCAGTATAAAGCTTGGCCCAAAGACCTGATGGACAAAGAAAAATCTTGAGATCAGCCACAAACAGGCCATAAATATGATAAGCCCTCTAACAGGATAAGCGATACATGGCACACCTCAAAACTCTTGGCTTAAAGGCTTTACTGGCTGCTCTTCTGCTTATGTTTGCGGCTCTTGTCGCATCTCCAACCGCTAAAGCTTGGGGGGACAGGAAAAAAGAGGGCTGGGGTGAAGTCACCCACAGTATTGAGCATGACGGCGTGGATCGCGAATATATATTGCACGTCCCCGAACAGGTTTTAGGCAGCAAGAAAAAGGTACCACTGGTGATCATGCTCCACGGCGGCGGGGGCAACGGAGCAAACGCTGTGATGATGTCCAAATTTTCTCAAAAGGCGAATAGCGAAGGGTTTATCGTTGCCTTCCCGAGCGGCAGCGGCCGCTTTAAAAACAAGCTCAAGACATGGAATTTCTGGCACTGCTGCGGCTACGCCATGAAAAACCAGACGGACGATGCCGGGTTCCTGAGCGCCCTAATCGATACGCTGGTTAAAAACTACCCCGTGGACCCCAAACGGGTATTGGTCACAGGCATGTCGAACGGCGCGATGATGAGCCACCGCGCGGGCATTGAACTCTCTAAAAAAGTGGCCGTAATCGCCCCCGTGGTCGGTACGATGTTCGGCGACGAACCGAAAGCCAAAGGCCCTGTGGCCGCCCTGATCATCAATGGCCTGAAAGACACGCACATCAAGCCCGATGGAGGTGTGAACGAAACCCGCTTCAAGGATGCTTGGGACGGCACCCCGATGCAACCGATCCTGTGGCAGTCCCAATACTGGGCCAAAATCAACGGCTGCAAGAAAGAGCCGCAGAAGATCGAATACAAGCCCACCGTGATCCTTTACGACTATGACTGCCCCGAAGGGCTGGACGTGCGGCATTTGGTTCTGGAAAGCGGCACGCACTCATGGCCCGGCGGCCGCGCCGGACATGGCGGCGGGGCGACCCCGACGACCGAGATTTCCGCCACCGACGAGATCTGGGCGTTCTTCGAGGAAATGACCCGCTGAAGCCTCCCAAACGCTCAAAAAAAATTCGAAGGATTCGAATTTCACTATTCGTTAAATGGTCAGAACAACTTCATGCGTGAAAGGATTTGACCATGACGCACAAGAAAAAACCACTGCTCGCAACGTTACTGACACTCTCCATATTAACCTTCGCCATGCCTGCATTCGCAGGCGATGACCACCGCTACAAAAACCATCACGGTGGCGGCAAAAACCATCGTCCGAACTATGGCTGGCAAGAAGATCGGCATGATAAGCGCTATGACAATAGGCACGACAATAATTGGGACAAAAAGCGCGGACACCACTACAACCGCTATAACTTTGATGTCCACGTGCCCAGACATCTGAGGCACGCACGCCATCGGCTACCTGTATTCATCGTCATTGACAGTAAAGGTAAATACCGAGGGCATGGAACGAAGCATTTTTTCCAGCAAAAGGCTGCCCGTGAAGGCTTCATTCTGGCCTACGCTTACGACCACAGCCGCAACGGCCACAGAATGTCGAACAGAGACAAGGATTATCTCGTGCACAGCGTGCTTAGCATGCTCGACAACAACTATCGGCCGGACACACGCCGGATAAACTTCTACTTCAATTTCTAAAAGACGATTTCTAAAGTCCTCACACACGCAACTCCGGGGCCGTTCCCCACAACGGCCCCGTTTTCTTTAACTCGGATTAAGTGAGCCAAGTCGCGCCTTCGGAGCGTCGTTGCGTTTGGGCGGTTGATACCCTTCAAGAACAGCGACAAGATCACTGCGAACCCGCACAAAATTCTCCTGTGCCCCCGCATAAAGAATGCCTTCAAGCCGCCTGATGGCATCGCCCAAGATCTTCCGTTGATCAGGAGAAATCCCTTTGGAGAATTCTTGTGTTGCATCCTTGAGAGAGAGCACAGGACCGACCCCTGTCATCTGGCTAACGTAAGTAAGAAAGTCAGATTTTAATCCGTCCGCATCATCGGCCTTCCTTAAATCGCCGATTGTAACTGCCGGGCGAACAGGTTCAATATTCTGGTTGGCGGGCAGCTCGATATCGCGGATCGGGCTCTGGCTCTCCCTTGCAATAGCTTTCCCTTTAGCTTTGAAGCGAAAATAAGCCCATACACCGAGCAAACAGGCGATAGTGAGTGCAAGCACAGCCGGCATATAAGCAAACGGTACGGAAGAATTCGCCGAAGACAGCCCTAAAGACCCTGCCTGAAGGGGTGTTGGATTAGAACCACTATTTACAGAATCACCCTGCTGTACCGGCTCTGTTTCATTCGTATTGTACGTCGCAGGCGGCCCAGAAACCTCGACCGTCCGGGCGGCCGCGACCGTGTACTGAACGTTCTGATTACGCGTATCCCACCACGGGACCCTTATTTCTGGCAGAACAAGCGTACCGCCATGCCGGGGAACGAGCGTATACGTTTCCACCCGCCAGCCTGTAACCTTCTTGCCGTCCGGGGACACGTTAATCCCCTTTTCCGGGCTGTCGGCGTAAACCGTAAAATCCTTCTCGGGCGCCGCCTGAGTTTCCAGACTAGGAAGGATTTCTCCGGTATTGCCACTAACCACCAGCGTGAGGCGGCGCGTGATCGGCTCGCCGGCCTTCGCCCCCTTGTCGCCCTCAAGAACATCTGAAATCTGAAGTCCTTCAGCGGGAATCCACGGCTCTATACCCGCTTGTGCATCCTGAACGTCCAGCTGAACCTCATCGGTCATAAGGGTAAACGGCTGTCCCATGATACCGCCGAACATTCCGAAATCCTGAAAAATGCCGAGAGGGTCCTGTGTTCCGAACGGCGACTGGCCCTGCCCCGAAGCGCCGCTGATCATGCCCTGAAACACATACGCTGGAACAGTCATGGGCCCGGGTTTAAGAGGCGTAATAAGATATCGCAATTCAACCACCTTAACCGAACGCCCGTCGATTGCCGTATCATAGACCTTCGGATCACCTTGCTTTTCGACGATGGCATCCTCGACCTTCAGGTCCCCGTGGGAAATTTCATAAACAGGCTTTGCCGCAACCAGCCGCGCGACAAATACGACGGGCGCGTTCAGGGCGGGTGAAAGGGTACTGACCTCCCCCGTGACATAGACGTCCCTGTTTTTACGTTTAGCCGCGGGCGAAGCGCTTGCCGAAACCTGAATATCGACGGGCTGGCTTTGCAAAACGCCGCTGCCGGTCTGCACGCTCATCGCGGGAATACGCAAAACCCCCGTGCGCTTAGGCAGAACCGTATAAGTCCAGATCGTCTTGGCGTTGTATGAACCGTTAATCACATTAACACTCGACGATTGACCCTTGGAAAGAATCTGAAAATCCTTTTCAAGCACACTGATATCTGGCGCATTTGCTTGTTGAGCATCGCTCAAAATGATCGAGAGGGTAAAACTCTCACCCTTATAAACCACCGGGCGGTCCGCCTCGACCGTCAGGGACGCCGCCCAACAAGTCGTAGAAACGCATAAAGTTAAAAACAAAACACATACTGGAAAACAAAAACGAACAAGACGTCTTACCATGGCTTGTCTCCTTCTCGCGCTCCTTGAGTTTCCGATTCAACATAAAACTTGTTCTTGAGGAATGTCTCCGTATCGCTGTGTATGCGCTCAAGCCAGCGGTCGGCATCGACATCCTGCGGCGTTCTAACTTGCTGCCCCTGACCTTGCGGTTCAACCGGGCCGTCGGCCAGCCTCGGACGTGTATCAGCGGGTTTGTTGTCGGGCGTTCCTGAGAAATCCTTCTGGGCCTTATTCTGCATTTCCGCCGGAGACTCTGAAGGCTCTTGATCTTTTTGCCCTTCAGGAGAACCACTATCCTGTTGTGACTCCCGTTGTTGCGCCTCCTGTTGCTGTTCCGCCTTATCTTCTGAAGCTTTCTGGCCGCTCTCGTTGCGCTCCTCTGCCTCTTCCTGAGAATCTGCGGCCTGCTTCTGCTCTTGGCTCGGATTTTCTTCCTGACCGTTCTCGGCCTGTTTTGGATTGCTGGATTCCTCACTTTTCTTCTGCTCCTTCCCGGGCTGAGGCGGATACCCTTCAGAACCTTCCGAGGATTTTTCTTGGGACTTGTTCTCAGACTCAGATTGCGCCTGCTTCTGCTCTCCTTCAGACGCACTGCCTTCTTGACCGGAATTCTGCTCGCCTTGTTGCTGCTGCTCGCCCTGATCCTTTTGCGCCTTTTCCTGACCTTCGGATTGCTGCCGCTCACCTTGCGCCTGCTCTGAGTTTTCAGGCTGTCTTGAATCTGGGTTTTGATCCTTTTGCGGCTCTTGACTCTTCTGCCCCTGCTGCGGCTTTTGCTCAGCCTGCTGTTGGTCTTGATCTGACTGATTTTTCCGGCCTTGATCACTATTTTGATCCTGATTACGCTCCTCAAGCATCTTACGCGCAATTTCAAGATTATGAGCCGCATCCTGATGCTCAGGGTTCCCTTTAAGAACCTCCTCGTAAGCTTTGATCGCATCTTCGATCTGGCCCGCCATCAATTGCGCATTCCCAAGGTTATAACGCGCATCCTCGGCAATCTCTGGTCTATCGGCCCTTTCAAAAGACTCAGCTGCGCTCTCATAGTCTCCTGCCTTATACTGCACCACCCCCCGCCGGTAAGCGTCATCTTTAAAAATTTCTTCGGCTTGCTGGTAATTTCTCTCTTCCAGAGCCTTACGACCCCGCTGCTCTTCAGTCAGAAAATAGTCCCGCATACCATCGGCTTGAGCAGACGTAGAAGTCATCGCAAGCGTTAACAGGACCACAGGAAAAACAATTCCCCGGCGGAACCATGTCAAAATCAGAAGCAGCCCGGGCAGTAGAAAAATGTAGAAACGCTCCTCCCACTGCCGGATCACACGCTCGCCGTTCTGCTCATCAACCTTGCCGACACCGATCTCGTCCAGAAACGCACGCGTATCCTCTTGCTGATACGTCGCGTCGAGGTAAAGCCCCTGCCCGTCACGGGCAATACTCCTAAGACGGGCAAAATCGGCAGGAGCCATGATCGGACTGCCGATGCGCCCACGGTAAAAACCACCCTGCCCGTTCGGCACAGGCCCGCCCTGCGATGTTCCGACACCCATCACATGAACCCGCACGCCTCTGTCGGTCAGCGCCCGCAACGCTCTGTATATCTGGGCCTCTGGATCTTCATAACCCCCGTCGCTTAGAATGAGTACATGCCGCTCGATCTTGGCTTGATCCTGAGAAAGCATGCGCCCCGCCATGTCGAGCGCCTGAACCAGACGGCTGCCCTGCGTATAAACGAGTTCTGTTTTGATTGAAGGCAGAAGGCGCATCAGAGTCTGGCGATCATCGGTCAGCGGCGCGATCATATGCGGAATCTTCGCAAACGCCACAAGCCCGATATTCACACCCTCGGAGTAATGAAGAACATCCTCGATCTCCTGCCGTGCACGCACAAGGCGCGAGGGCTTGACGTCAGCAACATCCATTGAACGCGATAGATCGAGGAGGATAATCAACTCGCTCGCCGGGCGGTAAACTTTCGTATCTGTATAATCCCAGCGCGGCCCTGCCATCGCCAAAACGGCGCACGCCCAGACGATCGACCACAAAGTCAGAGAATGCAGCGCCGAAAACCCGCCCCCCGCCGCGCGGTAATCCTCAAGCAGGTGCGGCAAAAGATGCGCGTCAGCAAACTCCCTCAACTTTTGTCCTTGCCGCGAATTGGCTCTGAACAGACGATACATCCCCCAAAGCAGGGGTATAAGCAAAAGCGCAGGCAGCCACTGCGGCTCAGCGAAATGAAATCCTGCGGCGCCAGAACTAAGCATATCGTCCGCCCCGCTCTTTCGGAATATTCGAGACAAACAGAGGCGTAACGGCCATCAAAAAAAGCAGGAAAAACGCGAACCCCAGCGGATAACGGAAAAGCGGCGTCCGGGTGACATAAGTTCGCGACTCTGCCTTGGTCTTCTCAAGACGGTCGATCTGCTCGTAAACTTTTATGAGCGCATCCGTGTCGGAAGCAGCAAAAAAGCTGCCGCCCGTTTGTTGTGCAATCGACCTCAGCAGCTTTCCATCAGAAACCGTGCGCGCCATACCAAAGCCATAGGGCATCATGCCATCGCGTCCGATCCCGATTGTATAAATCTTGATCCCGTATTGTTTCGCCAGCTTGGCGGCTTGCAGCGGCGGGATCGAACTGGCCGTGTCCTCACCGTCGGTCAGAAGAATTATAATTCGTGATTTTTCCGGCCTGTCCCTTAGAGCTTTCACAGAAAGGCCAATCGCATCGCCAATCGCCGTTCCGTCCCCCGCCATCGAGATCACGGTATCGTTCAGCATCTTCACCACGGCCTTATGATCCATAGTTAAAGGCGCGTATTGGTAAGCAAAACTTCCAAACAGAACCAAGCCGATCCGGTCTTCTTTTCGGCCTTTCACGAAATCGCCGACCACCTCCCGCGCGATATCGAAACGGCTGACCGGCAGCCAGCCTTTCTGAAAGTCCATCGCCTGCATTGAGCCGGACAAATCGACGGCCAGAATAATATCGTACCCTTCGCTCGGAATATCCTCGATCTTGTTGATGATTTGCGGCTGCATCAGCGCCAGAACACAGCTCAGCCAAAGCAGTGATAAAAGCGTCAGAAGGAAATAGGAAGGAATACTGGCTTTGAGAGTCACACCCGAAAACGCGCTCATGATGCGGCTCATATATGAAAACCGCACCGCCGCTTGATCGCCTCCCCGACGCGCGGGCGGCAAAAGATAACGCGCGACGAACGGCAAAAACAGCAGCAGGATCATGGAAGGCCAGGCGAAGGTGAACATGCTACCGCACCCACCCTTCCACGGCGCGGATCATCCGCTCCAACGACCCGCCCCGCAAAACCTGCTCTTCCGGCGCATAGGGTGACTCGGCGATTAACGCCCCATCGCGTTCCCAGTCAAATCCGTTCGGATCGTGCCGCGACAGCCAGTGCAGCCAGTCGCGGCCCTCCAGCCCGGCACAAACAGCTCGCCCGTGTTTGCGGATCGCCAGTTTGCGCAACAGGATGCCAAGCGAGGCCAACTTCTCCTTGTCGGGTCTTTTGGTATCAACCTTAAGCTCGCTCAGGATTTTCTTTGCCTCGTCACGCCATACCCGCGCATTCCTCCATCGCACGAAAGCGCTCCGCGCAAAATAAAAACCGGAAACGGCAAAAATGATAAAAGCCAACAGAAACCACCACCCCGGCGCGATCGGCCACCAGGGAAAGGGATCCAGCCCTCTGATATCCCTAAGCTGCGCCAGCAATTTGGCGGATGTGTCCTGCACTCCTCGCTCCCCTCTTTCCGATGCGCCGCAAACCGGCCACAAGATCGGCCCGCGCATCGCTGTTGGTGTAAACCTGAATAAACCCGAGCCCCAGAACCTTAGCAAGATCGTTCAGCATCTCCCGGTTCTCCGTCCATTGCTTCTCGTAAGCCTTCCGGCCACGCATATCCTCCGTATCCACCACGAACCGCCCGCCCGCACCACTCCCGGAAAACAGGATCGTCCCCGCTTTGGAAAACGCTGCGTCCGCCGGATCGTTGACGGAAACCAGAACCACATCGCCGCGTTTATGAAGGCCGGACAGCGCCTTTTTGATGTCCCGCCCCGGGTTCAGAAAATCGCTGATGACGAAAATGAGCGAACCCGGAGGCTCCGCCCTGGAAAGCAGCATAAGATGCTCGTCCATGCTCACCGCACGCGGATAATGGTCCGCCGGATCACAGAGCATATGGAACATGCGCCAGAGCGAACGCCGCGAACGACGCGGCCCGAAAAACCTTTTCCCGTTGGGCACGTTCCCGAAGAACGAAGCGCCCAGCCTGTTCCCCTCCTGCACGGCGATCCACCCGATCAGGGCCGCAAGGCGCGCCGCCTGAACGGATTTAAACGTGCCCCGAGTACCGAACCGCATGGAATCGTTCCGGTCGATGCAGACGATGACGCTGCGTTCGCGCTCCTCGGAGTAAAGCTTGATATGAGGCGATCCGGTCCGCGCCGTGACGCGCCAGTCGATATTCCGCACATCGTCCCCGGCCACATACCCGCGCACCTCCTCGAACTCCAGCCCGCGTCCCCGGAAAGGCGATTTATAATCGCCCGTCAGCGTGGAAACGGCCTTTCGCCGCCGCGCGAGCTTCACCCCCGGCGCCTGCCGCCCCATTTCGACCAGTTCTTTGAAATCAGGAAACAGCATGGACCGCTCCGCCCTCAGCAACCCTTAAGGAACCGCGACAACCTCAAGCAAATGCTCGACGATCTTCTGGCGCGAAACGCCGTCCGCCTCCGCCTCAAATGTCGGGATGATCCGGTGCCGCAAGATGTTGGGCGCAACTTTCTGTATATGGTGCGGCGTAACATAGCTGTCACCCTCCAGCCACGCCAGCGCCCGCGCAGCAGAAACAAGCCCCAGCGTCGCACGCGGCGAGGCCCCATGCAGAATCCAGTCGTAAAGCTTCTGGCTATACGCCCCCGGCTTGCGGGTCGCGCTCACCAACGAAACGGCATAATGCTTGATCTTCCGGTCTGTATAAACTTTACGGATCTGCTCCCGCGCTTTAAAAATCTCGTCTTGCGACATCACGGGCTTTGAGCTCTCAGATTTCCCGGCTCTTCCCTCCGCCAGCGCATCGTCCAGATCGAGAATCTGCATCTCCTCGTCATGGTTCGGATACTCGGCCACCGCATGCATAAGGAAACGGTCGAGCTGCGCCTCTGGCAAAGTATACGTCCCCTCCTGCTCGATCGGGTTCTGCGTGGCCAAAACCATGTAAAGCGGCGGCAGCTTATAGGTATGAAGCCCGACAGAGACCTGCCGCTCCTCCATCGCCTCCAGAAGCGCGGATTGCACCTTGGCCGGGGCGCGGTTCACCTCGTCGGCCAGAATGACGTTATGAAACAGCGGCCCACGACGGAACTCGAACGTTGAGGTTTCATGCAGGTACACGTCCGTCCCGATCAGGTCGGAGGGCAATAGATCAGGCGTAAACTGGATGCGCTGAAATTCCCCCTCCAGCGCCTGAGCCAGCGTCTTGGCCGCCGTTGTCTTGGCCAGCCCCGGCATCCCCTCGATCAGCATATGCCCATCGCAGAGAAGGCACAAAATCATGCTGCGGATCAGCTCATGCTGCCCGATGATCCGGCTTTGCAGGGCGTCCTGAAGGGCTTTCATGCGCTGCCCTCCGGTTTCCGGGCGGTCTGACGATACGGATTGTTCCTGAGCCATGGCGAAAACCTCTCCTCTCGGCAAGAAGACTGATATTAGTGCTTTGGCCAATAAAAGCAAAAAAAATGTTCGGTTCCGGGGGCTTGAACCCCGGGGAATAAAGGATTTTCATTTGGTTCAAAGCGGCTTCTGGGTTAATCTTTTTGGCAAAATGAAGATCAAGTTTTCATAGGGCAAACCGATGCGCTACCCCACCTCCGACGACCACCACGGCCCCTCCGGCCCCAAACTCAACCCTTGGCTGTCGATCTGGCTCCGCCCCCGCAAGACGATCCGCTACATTCTGGCGAACAACCCGACTTATGGCTTCAGACTGATCGTAATCACCTATGGATTTGTGTACTTCCTTGAAATGGCTGAAGATTTAAATATAGCCGATGATGTTCAAAGCCTTGAGGCCATCTTGTTGACCGGCCTTTTAATAGGTCCTTTGCTAATTCTGATAGTAACTTACTTAAGCGCTTTTCTTATACATTGGACTGGCAAAAGATTAAAAGGAAAGGCAGAACAAAGTGAATTGCGTTTAGCCTGTGTATGGTCGTACCTACCTATGATCCTGCCAATCATCCTGCACATACCAAGAATATCAATTCATGGACTCACCTTGTTTACTGAAAATTTTTCGGAAACTTGGCCTAAGATACTGCCAAAAAATCTTATGGCCCTTGAATTTTCTTACCTAGGATTAATTGTAGTAGGCGGTTTATGGTCGCTTATTTTGATGAGCAACATGGTGGCGGAAGTCCAAGGGTACCGTACGGCTTGGCAAGGACTATGGAACTGCATCCTGCCCGGGCTTTACATCCTTGGTATAATGATGGTGCTATTCGGCCTAGCCTTTATAGGAAAACTACTTATAACCGGAAGTATGACAGGTTAAAGAAAATCACTCCTTCAAAAACCCTGAATTGACAGAATACACGATCGCGCGGCAGAACAGCGTATAAAGCTCGTCGGAAAGCTTCTCGTAAGCGTCGTGGTCCTTCCCGTCATCAAGCCGCACATCGTTCCAGCTGCCCTTGCCGCCGAACACCCACGCCGCCTGAATGGCCCCCAGCGCACGCTGCGCCTTAAGGCTGAAATGCGCGGGATAGAGAATATCGGGGTGCGGAACGCCCTCCAACGGCGCCTTGGCCTCCTCGGCGATCTTACCGCCGCTCTCGAACGCCACTGCGAATTTCTCCTGCCCGTGCGCACGCGCGAACGCCGCCGCCTCCTTCAGGCTTTTCTCAAGCCGGGAATTAATCTCCTCAAGCGAGCTGTGAAAATCAATCGGGCGCACGCTCTCGTTGGCCGAAACACGCCTGTAAACGACCGTCGAGGGGCTCTCCCACCTCGCCTCCCAGTAATCAGACGCCACGACCTTCACAACCTCGATAAACCAGCGTCCGCCCTGCCCGAGGCTGGAGGCGATCCGGTCCGACATTTCAGGGTTGCTCGACGGACGGTAATGCAGCCGGAGCGTCCGCCCCTGCCCCTCCGCGATCCGCTTGACCCACGCCACAGGGTCCGGCGCATAATCCATATCGCCGCTTTTCGCGGTTTTCGGATCGGCATCTGCGAACCGAACCTCCTTGCAACCCTTGAAAACCGAGTTCCCGGGGTAAAAATTCTCTTTTTTAAGATCCAGT
>JAANMY010003754.1_pt1 | contig 12262 bp, 9 predicted proteins | sample 7279691 | NCBI WGS metagenome assembly JAANMY01 (sample SAMN14094543, study PRJNA606508) | bioreactor metagenome | isolation source: A lab-scale SPAN reactor treating ammonium-rich wastewater day 388 | place: Ireland: Galway | collected 2018-02-07
AAGAGTATTACGCCCGGGGCGGTTTCGTTCCGATAACGACGAGCACCGTTACCGACGTCGATGAAATCCGGCGTAAGGTCGATCGCGCCCGGGTCGATGGCTTCGCAACGTCGGTCGAAGAGATGACCGACGGCGCAGCAAGCTGTGCGGCTCCGATCTTCCAGCGAGATGGCAGCGTTTCGCACAGTCTCATGATCGCGACGGTCGCCTTCCGGCTCCGTCAGCGAGGCGAGTTGTTTCGCAGCATGGTGACGAGCGTCGCGAATGAATTCTCGCGGGCGCTCGGGTACGACGGCGTACTGCCGGGGAGCAGCGATGATCAGCGCCGCGCCATCCTGTAATCAGAGTCGGGAGATAAAGACGATGCTTGAGTACCGGAATTGTTGCCACGCCATGAAGGCAATATTGGCAGCGTTGTTGCTGGCGGGCGGCGCCGGCCTGACGGAGCACGCTCAGGCGCAGGTGATAACGCTGCGGGTGGCCGACAGCCTTCCTCCTTCTCACTTCATCACCCGCAACGGGACAAACTACTTCATGGAGGAGGTCACCAAGGCGACCAACGGGACGGTACGGTTCGAGCACTATCCGTCCGAGCAGCTTGGCAAGGCCAAGGACATGCTGACGGCGTTGCAGTCCGGCGTTGCCGACATCGCCCTCGTCGTGCCGTCCTACATGTCGGAGAAGCTGCCCCTGTCTGGCGTGGTCGACCTTCCCGGAGGAATCCGATCGTCGTGCCAGGGCACGTTCGCTTACGCCGCACTGTTGGAGGACGGCGGCTGGCTTGCCGAGAACGAATTCAAGCCGAACAAAGTCAGGGCCGTATTCACATTCGTGAACCCGCCGTACGAGTTGTTCCTGAGCAAGAAAGGGCGGCCGAACCTGCTCGACCTGGAGGGCCGCAAGGTCCGCTCGGTGGGCGGGGCGCTCGATCTCACGGTCCGCGACATGAAGGGCGTGCCCGTACGCCTCAGCGCACCGGAGATCCGCGAAGCGCTGTCCCGCGGCACGGTGGATGGCGTCATCTGGACCCTGCCGTCGATCACGGCGTACAAGCTCGACAGCCTCGTCAAGTCTGCGACACGCGGCGCCAAGCTGTCCTCGATCGCGACCACCTACATGATCAGCGACGCGGCCTGGGCCAAGCTTCCGGAGACCGCGCGCAAGGCCATGGTGCGCATTGGACAGGAGGCGACGCGTCGCACCTGCGACATGACCGACAAGGACATCGACACGATCTACGCGCAGTTCGAGAAGCAGGGGATCGATGTCTTCGACGTGACGTCCGCCGAGCAGCAGGCGTTGACGCCCGTATTCGAGAAGGTGCGTCAGGATTGGGTGACGCAACTCACCCAACGCGGAAAGCCCGGCAAGGAAGCGCTAGCCGCGTTCGAGAAGGCCCTCGCCGCGACGAAGTGATCGCTCTGGCCGGTGCTAACCGGCCGGCGGCCACGCCTCTGCGGCGAGGACACCGGAGCCCACTGGTCCCGGGCCAGCCGCAGGCGAGCCTCGAACGGTGCCCGATGAACCCCCGCATCACTGTCACGAAGCTGTGTCCGAGCCCATGGGGACGAACACGACCTGCCCCTCCAACCTCGCCCCGGCCTCGCGGCCAGACTGACAGCGGGAACCGGCAATCACGATGTTGATATGGTTGGGGGCGTGCGACTCCTCGAAGCCGGCAATCGTGCCGAGCCTTTGCGTATCCATCATGACCTCGTCACCCGCCACCAGAACGCCCGCCTGGGCGAATTCGGCGAATCCGATCACCGCGATGTCGTTGACGACGGCGCCTGGCGCCGCGGTGGCTTCTGCCGTCACGATCAGCTCGTGCACGTCGCCCGCCCGCACGACGCGTGACGCAGTCCCGATGAGCGTGTAGCCGCGGTCCTTGATCGCATAGTCCAGTACCGCGACGAGGCGCGCCGACAACGGCCGCCGCAAGGACCGGGCATAGGCGCCACGGGGAGCTCTCGCGTATTGGTTCACGTTTCGCTCATTTCGTATAACCCAGCGCCTTCACGGTGTCGCGAACCATCGGGTACTGCTTTGCGAGGAAGGCGAGCACCTCCGCCTGGTTCATGTACTTGATGTCGAAGTTGCCCTTCTTCGCAGCTTCCTGGAATTCGGGATCGTTGTAAGCCTTGGTGAAGGCCTGGAGCAGCTGCGCCCGCGCTTCCGGCGGAACGCCCTTCGGGATCGCCACGGTGCGCCAGCTGTAGAACGGCGTGTCGCTGATGCCGAGCTCCGTGATCGTCGGCACGTCGGGATAGTCCGGCAGGCGCTCCTGCGTGAAGCAGAGCAGCGCACGCAACGCACCGCTCTTGACGTGCTGCTGGGTGAGCGTGATGAGGTTGAGGTCGACGTCGACCTGCCCACCGAGCTCCGCGTTCAGGATCTCCGACGTCCCCTTGTACGGCACGTTGTTGAAGCTCACGCGGTACTTGCTCTCGACGAGATGAACGCCTTGGTGCAGGAACCCGCCCAGGCCCGTGACCGCCATGTTGATCTGCCCCGGCTTGGCCTTGGCCGCGGCCAGGAGATCCTGGAAGGTCTTGTACGGCGAGTCCTTGCGCACATACATGCACAGCGGCTGGAAGGAGAACATCAGCAGGTAGTCGAAGGTGTCGTACTTGATGTCGGACCCCTTGGATTGGTTGGTGAGCACGTCGTAGTTGACGACGGTGATCGTGTACCCGTCGGGCTTGGCCCGCAGCGTCTCGGCCCACGCGATCGCGCCGTCCGCACCCACCTTGTTCTGGATCACGATGCTCTGCCCCAGGTACTTCTCCGCGTGCTTCGCGATGAGCCTTGCGGCGAGGTCACTCGCGGAACCCGGCGGCCAGGCCACCACCATGGTGATCGGCCGCGACGGGAAGGCTTCGGCAGCGTGCACTGCGGCCGGCGCAAGTGCCAGGAGGGAGGCGACGAAGACGCAAAGTCGAACGAGAAGAGTGCGAGTGGTCATGAAGCTACTCCCAGGCTTGAATGGACGAGAACGATGGAGGTCGATGAAGCGTCATCGCGGGAACGGGCGCAAGCCACTTGGAGACTTCGACGCGCGCGCTCTGCGCACAACTTCCCTGCGCGAGTCCCGACGTTCCCCCATCGTGCGTAAGGACGTTCGGGTTGCCGTGGATCTCGAGCGTGCCGGGCACGCCCGGCTCGAGCGGGTCGTACCGCGCGCCGGTCGCCATTACCACCACACCGGGCTTCACGTCGTCGGTCACGATCACGCCCGCGAGGCACGCGCCGCGATCGTTGTGAACGCGCACCACGTCGTGCGACACGATCCCGCGTGAGACCGCGTCCGCCGGATGCATGAGGACGGGTTCGCGGTCGCGGACCTTGCTGGCCTGGCTGACGGGACCGTCGTCGAGCTGGCTGTGTAACCGGGTCGCGGGCTGGTGCGAGACGAGATGCAACGGAAAGCAGGCATGCTCACCGCCTTCGCGCGGTGCATACCAGCGTGCATGGCCAGCGCAATCGGCCAATCCGAGCCGGTCGATCGCTTCCGAGAAGAGCTCGATCTTGCCGCTCGGCGTGGAGAGAGGCGCGCGCAGAGGGTCGGCGCGGAACGCGGCGAACGGCTCCTCGCCCTCTTCTTCGACGCCGAGCTCGACCACTCCGCGACGCCAGAACTCGTCGAAGCCCGGCAGCGACGCGTCGTCGATCTTCGCGTAGAGCTGGCGCAGCCAGCCGTCCTCGTCGAGTCCCGCGGCGAATTGCTCCCGCGTGCCGGCCATCTCGCTCAAGTCGCAGAAGATGTCGAAGTCGTTGCGCGCGTTGCCTTGCGGCGCGACGAGGCGCTGCATCGCCACCACATGGCGATCGAGGGAGCCGCAGGCAAGGTCGTTGCGCTCGAATGGGGTCGTCGCGGGCAGGACGATGTCGGCATGACGCGCGCTCGCCGTCCACCAGGGTTCGTGGACGACGATGGTCTCGACGTTACGCCATGCTTCGAGCAGCCGGTTCAGGTCCTGGTGATGGTGGAACGGATTGCCGCCGCACAGGTACAGGAGGCGGATGTCGGGGTACACGAGCGTGCGGCCGTCGAATGTCAGGGACGCTCCGGGATTGCACAGCATGTCGATCGCGCGTGTCGCGGGCACGGCGTCCGGTACCGCGTTGGCGCCCGCCTCGAGCCTCGGTGCGCGAGCGCGCGGGGCGCGCATGCCCTGCCTGGCGATCGAGCCGTAGCCGAACCCGATCCCGCCCCCGGGAAGGCCGACCTGGCCTAGGGCCGCGGCGAGCGACAGCGCCGCCCAGTAAGGCTGCTCCCCGAAGTCGGCACGCTGGAGCGACCATCCTAGGGAAATGAATGTACGCTGCATCGCCATCTCGACAGCCAACGCCTGGATACGCGCGGCCGGCACGCCGCAGATATGCTCCGCCCAATGCGCCGACTTCGGCGCACCATCGTCGTCGCCGCGAAGGTAGCGCAGCAGAGCGTCGAAGCCCACGCAACAGCGCGCCAGGAAATCGCGGTCGTGCCTTCCGCTCGCGACCAGTTCGTGGAGGAGCGCGAGCAGGAGCGCCGTATCCGAGCCTGGCGCGATGGCGATCCACTCCGCGTCGAGGAAGCCGGGCATATCCGTACGCAGCGGCGAAATCCCGACGAACCGCACCCCGGCGTCACGGGCACGGCGCATCCACGACAGGGACGCGTGGTCCGCGCAGCCACCCGCTTCCATCTGCACGTTCGTTGCGCGCAGGCCGCCGAAGCAGACCATCAGCTTCGAATGCTCGGCGATCGACGCCCACGACGTGCCTGGGCCCCACAACGGCGCATCGGTGCCGATCACGCGCTTCAGCAGCACCATCCCTGCGCCGAAGCTGAAGTTCGTCAGGTGCTGCGTGTGCCCGCCTCCGCAGTTGAGGAACCGTGCGGCCTGCGCTCGCGCGTGGTGGAAGCATCCGGCACTCGCCCATCCGCACGCGCCGTTGAAGATCGCACGGCTTCCATGCCGCTCCCGCACGCGGGCGAGCTCCCCCGACACCAGCGCGAGGACCTTGTCCCACGAGACTGGCACGAACGGCTCACGGCCGCGCTGCGTCCGGTCGCTCGCGTCGCGGCCGGCAAGCCAGCCCTTGCGCACGCACGGACTCGCGATCCGGTTCGGGCTGTGGACGGCGGCAGGAATCGAAGCGAGCAACGGCGAGGGCTCGCGGTCGCCCTCGAACGGGCGCACCTCGAGGATCTTCCGGCCATCCGTACGAGCGCGGAACGCGCCCCAATGCGAGGACGAGATCCGCCAGAGATCGAGGCTCTTCGTAACGGAAAGGAAAGGAGGCGCTGCCATGTCGGTTGCGGATCGTCGCAAATCCAGTATGACGGGGCGTCCCAGACGGTGGGTGAGATTCCTCCGCGAAATCCAAACTGTTTGGTTATTCCCCGCGCCTTGGAGCGACGGGCCGCGACAGGCGCGAAGCCGCTACGCGAGCCGGCGGGCGACCGAGCGCAAGTGCTCGGCGAAGAGCTCGGCCGCCGGATGCAGGCGCCCATCGTTCCAGGCCATCTGAAGGGGCCCAAGCGCTTCGCATGGCGGCAACGGAAGGATCGCGACGCGTCCCTCGGCCGCGTAGATCTGGGCGATGTGCTTGGGCATCAGCGTGACGGCATCGGTCGCCGACAGCAGCGCGAGGTTGGCGAGCAAGGATCGCGATTCAGTCGTGCTCGGCGCGGGCCGGACGCCGTGCGTCTCCAGCCAGTGCACCATCGCACTGAACTCGTGCAGCGTGGCGGGCGGCAGGATCCATTCCTGCCTGGCCACGTCGCTCCATTCGAGCGTCGAGCGCCGCGCGAGCGCATGCGCCGCGCCGCTCACCACGACCGTAGGATCGGCCAGGATGTCCTCGTAACGGATCCCGCTCGCCACCGCGCGCCGATTCAACCGGCCAACGAAGAGGTCGATGTCTCCGGCGCGCAGCGAAGCGAGGAGGTCGTCGCCTGCGCCTTCGACAAGGTGGACCGCGGCATGCGGTGCGCGCCGCTTGAACTGCCGCACCGCCTCGGGAACGAGCGCAATGAGGGGAGTCGCCACGCCGCCGAGCGTGACCTTGCCGGTAATGCCGCCGCCGAGTCCATCGAGGCGTTGCGCGAGGTCCTCGAGTTCGGCCAGGATCGTGGTCGCAGTGCGCACGACGTGCTCGCCGGCGCCGGTCAGCCGCACCTTGTGGCCATGCCGTTCGAACAGGGTTACGCCCAGGGCTGCCTCGACTTCGGCGACCTGCTTCGAGATGGCTGGTTGGGTGACGTGGAAGTGCTCGGCGGCCTTGCTGATCCTGCCGAACTCCGCGACGGCGAGCACGACGCGCAGATGGCGGATCTTGAGGCCGCGCTTCAGATAGCGCTCGATCTGTTCGCGTCCGTACGGCATGCCTCTCCAGGCGCAGCAGCGTCGTCGTCGAAGTATAACCAAGCCGTACCGATTTCCCGCCGCAAAGCTCACGCCGCAACACCCGTAGGGCGGCGATACTTGGCCGAACCACGGCAGCCGCGAGTCACGCATGGATTTCGACTGGAGCAACCCCTACCCGACGTTTCGGGTCGCGACCCACGCGCGCAACGTGGTCGCCACCTCGCATCCGCTCGCCGCGCAGGCGGGCATGCGCATCCTGTGGCAGGGCGGCAACGCCGTCGACGCCATCATCGCGACGGCCGCGGCCCTGACGATCGTCGAACCCGTGTCCAACGGCCTCGGCAGCGACGCCTTCGCGATCCTCTGGGACGGCGAGGCGCTGCACGGCGTCAATGGCTCCGGACCCGCGCCGCGCGCCTGGAGCCTCGACTACTTCCGGCGCAAGTACGGGAAGGCGGACGGCGGCATCGCGCGACCGATCCGAGGCTGGGACACGGTGACCGTGCCGGGTGCCGTCGCGACGTGGGAAGCGCTCCACACACGTTTCGGTCGCCTGCCCTTCGGCGACCTGCTCCAGCCCGCGATCGAGCTCGCGGAGCGCGGGTACGGGGTGTCGCACGTCGTCGCGTACAAATGGGCCGCGGCGGTGCCCGATCTCGAGCGCGAGCCCGGCTTCGCCGAGCACTTCATGCCGCATGGGCGCGCGCTGGCGGAAGGCGAGCTCTTTCGTTTTCCCGCCGCGGCGGCAACGTTGCGGCACATCGCGCGGGCCGGTGCGCGCGACTTCTACGAAGGGGAGACGGCGCAGTCCATCCTGCGCGTGGCCGCTGCGGAAGGCGGCATGCTCGCGGCCGAGGACTTGCGCGACTTCCGCCCCGAATGGGTGACGCCGATCGGGCAAGACTATCGCGGCTACCGCCTGCACGAGATCCCCCCCAACGGCCAGGGCATCGCGGCCCTGATCGCGGTAGGCATTCTGCAGCACTTCGACGTGGCGTCGTTGCCCGTCGACTCGGTTCGCTCGCAACACCTGCAGATCGAGGCCATGAAGCTCGCCTTCGCAGATGTGTATCGCTATGTAGCCGATCCGCGAAGCATGGAGTGCAACCCGGACGAGATGCTCGCTCCCGCCTACCTCGCCGCGCGAGCGAAGCTCATCGATCCCAACCGGGCGACGAGTTTCGCGCCCGGCATGCCGCGGGGAGGCGGCACCGTCTACATCACCGCCGCCGACGATCGCGGCATGATGGTGTCGTTCATCCAATCCAACTACATGGGGTTCGGATCGGGCGTGGTGGTACGGGGTACCGGCATCAGCATGCAGAACCGCGGCGTCGGCTTCTCGCTCGACCCGAAGTCCCCCAACGTCGTCGCGGGCGGCAAGAAGCCGTTCCACACCATCGTGCCCGCCTTCGTCACGCGCGATGGCCAGCCCGTCATGAGCTACGGAGTCATGGGCGGTGAGATGCAGCCGCAGGGCCATATGCAAACATTGGTGCGCATGATCGACTACCGCCAGAATCCGCAAGCCGCGTGCGATGCGCCACGTTGGAAGCTCAACCGTGACTTCTCCCTGGACCTCGAGCCCACGTTCCCGCGAGCCGTGGCGGAAGGTCTCGCCGCGATGGGTCACCGCACGAAGTGGATCGACAACTCCTACCAGGACTTCGGCGCCGGCCAGTTCATCTGGCGCCGGCCCGGCACCGGATACATCGCCGCGAGCGACAGTCGTCGCGACGGTTACGCTGCCGCCCGGTAAAGGCCACCCATCCGTGAGCGCCTCGACCAACGCCGGCAGCGTCAACCCGCACCAGTATCCCCGCGCAGGCGAGGTCTTCCTCGATCACGTCGGCATCTTTACCGACGACGCCGATGCGGGAGGCAAGGCGCTCGAGCGGCTGGGCTTCAGGCTCACGCCCTACCGCGTGCACACGGGCGCGCTGCGCCCGGGCGAGCCTAGCGCGCCTCTAGGCACCGCCAATCGCAGCGCCATGTTCCGCGTGGGCTACGTCGAGATGTTGTGTCCCGTTGGGCACACGCCCTTGGCTACGCAACTGCGCTCGTGCCTCGCGCGCTACGCGGGGCTGCACCTCGTCGCATTCACGGGGACGGATGCCGACGAGCATCATGCGGCGCTCGTCGCCGACGGGATGAACCCCGCCCCGATCGCGCGCGCGGAGCGCACGCAGGCGACCCCCGAAGGCGAGATAGCCATTCGCGCCCGCATCGTGCGCCTTGCGCCCGAGGCATGGCCGGAGGGACGGGTGCAGATGGTCTTCCCGCAGATGTCGGCGGACGCGGTGTGGCACGCCGACCTCGTCAAGCACGCCAACGGCGCGGACCGCTTGGGCGACGTGCTCATCGTGGTCGGCGATCCGTGCAGGCGGGCGGAGCGTTTCGCGCGCTTCGCGCGGCGTCCGTTCCGCGCCTCGGGGGATCGGTTCGTGGTCGAGACGGATCGCGGCCGCCTGCACCTCGTCGCACCGGATCGCTTGCATCGCTACGTGCCGGGCGCCGGGATCCCCGACGTGCCCTTCATGGCGGCAGTGGCCATCGGCAGCCGCGACCTTGCCGTCACGCGAGCGTGGATGCATGGTCAAGGCCTCGGGTTCACGGAGCTGGCTGGTACCTTCCAGGCCGTCGCACCCCAAGGCCTCGGCGCCACGTTCGTGTTTCACGATCGCGACGACGACGACGTGTTCGGCCATCTCGACAGAACAGGAATCGGCTCATGAATCCCTCCTTCGACCTCGCGACGTTGCGCGCTCACTCGGACATCGTGCACGAGACCATCGCGCCGACGCCGCAATACCGGTGGCCCCTGCTGAGCGAGCGTCTCGGCACGGACTTCTGGCTGAAGCACGAGAACCACACGCCAACGGGCGCGTTCAAGGTGCGCGGCGGGCTCGTCTACTTCAAGTACCTGAAGGAGACAGAGCCCGATTGCCCGGGGGTGGTCTCCGCAACGCGCGGCAACCACGGGCAATCCGTCGGCTTCGCGGCGCGGCGCTACGGCCTTCCCGCGACGATCCTCGTGCCGCACGGCAACTCGCGCGAGAAGAACGCCGCGATGCGCGCGCTGGGCACCCGGCTCATCGAGCACGGCAACGACTTCCAGGAGAGCCGCGAGTATGCCAACCGCCTCGCCGCGCAGGAAGGGCTGCATCCGATTCCACCATTCCACCCGTGGCTGATGCTCGGCGTCGCGAGCTACTGCCTCGAGCTCCTGGAGGCGCAGCCCGACCTCGACGTCGTCTACGTGCCGGTGGGCATGGGCTCCGGCGCGTGCGCGATGATCGCGGCGCGAGATGCGCTCGGCCATAAGGCGGAGGTGGTGGGCGTCACATCGGCGCACGCCCCAGCGTACAAGCGCGCCATCGAGTCCGGCGACATCGTGGAGTACCCGACGGCTACGTGCATCGGCGACGGCATGGCTTGCCGCAAGCCGGATCCGACGGCGATCGCGATCCTGCGCAAGGGCCTCGCCCGTGTCGTTGCAGTGACCGACGACGAGCTCGCGACTGCGATTCGCGCGATCTATACCGACACCCACAACGTGGCCGAAGGCGCCGGCGCCGCGGGGTTCGCCGCCGCAACGCAGGAGCGAGAACAATTGCGCGGACGCAAGGTGGCGGCGGTGTTGAGCGGCGCCAACATCGACGCCAACGTCTACCGCAACATCCTGATCGACCACTGAAGGACCATCGAGCATGGCGGATCGCCCTCGCTACACCGAGACGCTCGCGGCGTTCTGTGCACAGTTGCGATACGAAGACCTGCCGCAGGATGTCGTGCACCGCGCCAAGCTTTGCCTGCTCGATAGCGTCGGCGTCATGCTGGCAGGGGCCACCACCGAGATCGGAAAGCGAACGCTCGATGCCGCATTGCGCTTCGAGCCGCAAGGTGCGGCAACCGCGATCGGCTCGGTGCACGCCGTGTCACCACCGGCTGCGTCGCTCGTCAACGGATCCCTGCTCGAGATCTTCGAGATGCAGGATGGCTGGAGACTAGGCAACGTCCATCCATGTGTCGTCATCGCCGCGGCACTGTCGGTGGCGGAGTGGCAGAGGGCTCCCGGGCGCGACGTCCTCGCCGCCATCGTCGCGGGCTACGAAGTCGTGAACCGGCTGTCGTGGACCATGGTGCCGCGGCATCTAGCGCGCGGATTTCTCCCCACTGGAACGGCCGGCACGTGCGGGAGCGCAGTGGCAGCTGGGTGCCTCCTCGGGCTCGATCCCGTACGCATGACGCAAGCGCTTGGCGTGAGCGCGTTCATCCTGCCCGTGTCCACGGCGGAGAACTTGTGGGAGGGCTATTCGATCAAGCCGCTGCATGCCGGCTACGCCGCCCGCCAGGGCGTGGAAGCCGCATTGCTCGCTCGCGACGGCTTCGAGGGTTGCCCGATCGAAGGCTCCGCCGATCACGGCCGTGGGGTCCTCGAGATCACGACCGGCGACGTCGACTTCACCCGTCTCACCGAGCAACTGGGCAAATACTTCACCATCCGCGACGTCTACTTCAAGGCGATTCCCGCGTGCCGCCACGTCCACGGCACGGCGGAGGCCGTGCGGAACGCCGTCACGAATCGCAAAGTGAATCCGGAAGACGTCGCAGCCATCCGAGTGCACACCTACACACTCTCCGCCACGCGCCTCAACCGCTATCCGGCGCCCGGCGGAACCGCGATCGCGGCGCAGTTCAGCATTCCGTATGCCGCCGCCGCCGCGCTGGCCGATCGCGCGCTCGGGATGGCGCAATTTAGAGACGATCGCGTGCGGGATCCCATGCTGCTGGACCTCGCTCGCAAGGTCACCGTGCACGTCGACCCGCAGATCGATGCGTTATATCCGGACGTCACCCCCACCCGCGTCGAGATCGTCCTGCGCAGCGGAGAGACACTCGCCAGTCGCGTGGATACGCCTAAAGGGGATCCGCGCGCGCCCCTCACGGACGCGGAACTCGCCGCCAAGTTTGGCGAGACGGCCTCCATGGCGCTGGATGTCGATACGGTGTCTCGCCTTCAGGACATCCTCATGCGCTTCGACGAGGTAGAGGACGTTCATGCGGCGCTCGCCCCGATGCGGAAGGCATTGAGCCGCAACTGATGCGCGGCTATTCATCAAGGGCGCCGACTTGGTATCGACGCCGGTGTGGGCAGCCGCCGAAACGCCGCGATCATGGTCGATGGGAAGCGAGGCCGTGCGATCGATCCCTCGGGCTGCCGAGGAAGGGACGACGGACGATTCGCTACGGCGTCCTCGCAATCCGTTCTTCTTGTTGATTCAAGCCGCTGATGTCGCAAGAAAAGGGGCGTTGCTCCCCTCTTCACTTTGCTACGTCTTAGTCTACGGTCGCGCGTGAGCTGCGGAAAAGCGAGCGCGCTAACCCGTTGATTTTCTTGGTAGGCCGTGCTGGATTCGAACCAGCGACCAACGGATTAAAAGTCCGCTGCTCTACCAGGCTGAGCTAACGGCCCGCGGGAAACCGCGGATTTTAGCCGAATCCGGGGGGCCGTGCCAGTTTCGGGCGGATTTCGTCACGACGGGGCGCGCCCCGGCTCGCACGGCAGGCGGTGTGGCGGCGCCGGCGGGCGCTAGTGTTCGTCGCGCGAGAGGACCGGCGGGATCGGTGCGAAGTCGACCCCTTCCTCGATCAGCTCGTGCGCTTCGTCCGCCGTCGCCTCGCCCCGGATCGCCCGGCGCGGGACTTCCTCGTAGTGGATCTTGCGCGCCTCCTCCGGGAAGCGGCGGCCGACGTTCTCCGCGGACCGGACCGCCTCGCGAAGCTTCGCGAGCAGCTCGGGCGAGTCAGTTGACAGGTGACAGTGGCGCCGGTGTCTGCGGTGGCGGCGCGTCTTGCGCCGATGCGAAGGCCTTGTGGGTCGGCCTTCAGGCCGACGGGGT
>JAANMY010003755.1_pt1 | contig 12260 bp, 12 predicted proteins | sample 7279691 | NCBI WGS metagenome assembly JAANMY01 (sample SAMN14094543, study PRJNA606508) | bioreactor metagenome | isolation source: A lab-scale SPAN reactor treating ammonium-rich wastewater day 388 | place: Ireland: Galway | collected 2018-02-07
GCATACTCATCGTGACGGGGGTGCGTGCGCCTGCGCTCAATTTTTTCACCATTTCAGCAGGCATAATCAACATCCGCGCGAATGCACGCAGCAGCCCCTCGTTTTTGTCCCCCTGAAAAATTTCATGCAGGCCGTGTTTATCGCCCCAATCGCTTTGGATGATATGCCGCGCCAGCAAACGCGCCAATGACATACGCGGCGAAAAATGTCCACCTGTTTTGAGGAAGCCAACCGAAAGTTCGGTGATATCCACCTCGTCCCACATATCCGGCTTGGGGCGTTGTAGCATAATTTCAATCGGTACGGGCGGATTTTCGATCTCAAACGTGTTAATCAGTTCAGTAGCAATTGCTTCAAGTTGATTCATGTTGCTCAATATTACATCTCCTCAGGTTCTTGACCGCTGATCGGTCGAAAAAACCACAGCAGGGTATTGCCATAAATGCGTCGGTCGTCGCTTTCGAGATGAGTGAGTTCCAACGCGGTTTCTTCTTTAGGATCAATTTGGACGATAATCGTTGTCTCTGAACCGACCCACGCTGGGTTAGAGTCCAGTTCGCGTATCACATCCAACCAGATACCTTTATATTGCGGTGGCGCGATGTAGATGAAATCATAGGGTTCAGCAGGTGGTTGTTTGAGGACGCTCATCGCATCCGCCCGCCGTACAATCGCCCGGTCGGCCAACCGGGTTGCCGCCAGATTGTCTTGGATGGTTGTTATCGCTTTTCTGTCCAGATCAATAAAAACCGCCAGTTTTGCGCCCCGGCTGAGGGCTTCAATGCCCACGCTTCCTGTACCCGCGAACAAGTCGAGGAATGTGGCATCAAAAATATCGCGTCCAATGATATTAAACAGCGACTCTTTCACTCTGTCCATTACCGGACGTGTACCATCGCCCGGAACCAATTTGAGTTTGCGGCCTTTTGCGCTGCCCGCGATGACCCGAATCGACATCTTTTACCCACCTTCTACCACATCACGGACAGCCCGAATGTTAGAAAGCGGCGTTGTAACCATGATGACGCATCCGGTCGCAAGGATGAAGTTCCGGTTGTTCGTTTGGGTCATCGCCAAACGCGCTTGATCGCGGATTGCGCTTGGTGTTCCATGATGTAAATCGCGTTCGCGCGAAAGACCTCCGCACACTGTACCTTTGAATTGCAGTTTGCCTTGTATCTGTTTAATGGTTCTTCAACATAATCGATTAGAATATCCGCAATCAGCAAACAACTCCAAGAGTGTTCTGCTGTACTTTCTTTTCTTCCCTTTACATTGGTACCACGTTCAACATATTTTAACTTTTCTAATTCGGTTAATGCTATAATCAATTTTTCCATTCAATGTAAATTATCTATTAAATATCCTTTTATTACAAAAATATAAATTAAAGTTGCCTAACAGACACTGCTTAAACTAAACTGTAAAAATAACAAAAGGGATATTGTCGTCCATTTTTCTAACGGTTCAGATTGGTACGGTCACTGTTAAGATTATGCTTAACTCTAAAGCGAACGCAATGAGCATTCTTTATAGCCAGTTATTCATACATTGTATTTACTAGCAAATTTACTCAAATAAAAATATCACTAGGAATCGTTAAGGTAAAAACCAATAATAACCAAGCGGCGTTCTTTTGCTTCTTTTCTTTGGTCGCAGATGTGGAAAGAAAAGAAGTTCGCTAAAACAACGAAAGGGATACTGGAATATCCCTTCAAAAACAGATCGCAACCTGTTTGATAAAATGTGAAGTGAGGACGGTGCGTAGCCTTACATTTTGGCAAAGGGGTTGTACCGCTTAAATGCAAAAAGACTGCCCCGACCATCGGAGGGAGTGTCTTTTTGCGGCCCGATTTTGGCTATCGGGCGACTGGAATAGGCTGTGACCTAAAATCTTTCAGATTGAGAAAAAAACCTCTGTATTCGGTCAATCCATTACGAAATAAACCCCATAACAAAGAACTACCCATTTGAGCCAATGACGAATTGATATATAAATCCTGTTTTTCCAATGCTTCAGCTAAACTGCAACTTGGTGTATCGTCTTGCTGTTCGGACTGCTTTAACAAAGCACCAAATTCATCTGTAACCATTGGCAGATTAGCTACCGTTTCATATATATCGGAATTGGGTTGTTTTATATCTCCAATAGTTGATAACAATACTTGTCCTGTATATTGGCTGTTACCATAATCCAACCAGTATTTTGGTTTATGATGATAATATTTTCCGTTATCCAGTGCTTTTAATATTTCAGCAATACCAAATCTTGCCTTTACACTATCTACACAGGTAATAAAGATAGTAGCCTGTGCGTTTTCGGGAAGTTTGCCCAAACTGTCCTTTTCAAACTTCTGCGTTTCGGCTTTCCAATTTGTACCTGAAAAGCGGTTGGCTCGGTTGATTAGAGCAGCAGATTTATACAATCCTACTTCGCATTCTGCAAAACGCTGTCTGCCCAAATTAGCTTCCGTAATAACATCATCATCCCAAAGGCGAACGGACAATCCTGCGTGACCTAACGCAATCAAACTATGGTTCATTTCCATTAAGGCGGTCAAAACCTTTGAGCCTGTACCACCTGCACCGATAAGGTTTACCGATATAGGATTGGTTGCATTTATTAAACTATTGTCCGTAAAATGGACTTTTATTTTTTCGGTATTCATCGCAATATGTCTTTTAAGGTTAGATTACTTTTTGTCAATACTTCCATTGGAAAAGCTTCGCCTGTGGCAATTAAATTTTCCCAAAGGCTTACGCAATTTCCTTTTATCGGGTTATGACCGTGCATTAAATGACTGAAATAACTGTTAAAGAAAAAGCCTTCCCATTTGTTTGTAAATTCTTCCAATGAAGCGGTTTTCTTTATGCGTACATCTACTGTACCCATACATACATTGCCGTCCTCGTACACATTAAAAAAAGGAGCGTTGTAAAGCTTTGTTTTTATCGTAGGTCTTCTGCCATTTATTAAAGCGAAAACGGCTAAACCGCTTCGGTTCGCTACCCACAGCATAGGCGGTACATTGGCTTTGCCTTTGGGTATTCCCAGACTTTCAATAAAATACATTTCCCTTTGTGTGGCTTTGGTAAACCAAACCACTTTGTTTCCTGTCGGCTCAAAGTATAAAACCTGATTGCTCAATACTCCCTGCGGTTTCAATAGCGGTTCTTTTTCCTCTTTGGCGGTCTTCAAAGCCTTTGCCAATTGGTTCGCTTCTTTTACGGTCAAAGGGTGTGCATTAATGGGCATACCGTTTTTATCCATATCAAAATGCTCTACATAAGTATCGTTACCCTTTCCAGTAGTCTGATAAAATACCAATGCTGATTTTGGATAGTACAGCATTCCGAAATCCTGTGTTATATCGTTCATAGTTTTGTTTTTAAAAATTATTTAAAATGTAGGTCAGTTCGTTTATCATCGGTAACAAACGGTTTTCAAACTCCAATGTATTGGCGGTTATATCGCTTCCGTCAAACCGTTTGATAATAATCGGTTCTTCCATCTGTCCGTATTCCTGTAATTCGTTATTTACAGATTCTACTACATTATCCATTAGCCACCCTGTACCATCTGCACAGAAGGAAACATATTTCTCCATAGATATAATGTTTTCCATATCTTCTTCGTTGGCTTCGCCATTTGGTCGGGCATTGCGGAAGACGGTTGCATTGGGGTACTGCTCATAAATTGCATAGGCTTCCTGTGCTACTTTATAGCAATCAGCATCAATCTTATCTTTTGGTTTAAAGCGGTTTAAACGGTCTTTAAAGAGCCTTAAATTGGCTTCGTTATATATCTTCTGTTCCATACGGTCGCCAATCCATTCCGCTTGTGCAAATTCACTAAGATAGGTTTCTGTGTCTTCTCCATAATCGTCCTCTGTTACCCAATCTTTATGCATCTCATACATCCAGTACAGATAACTGCTTTCCTGTCTGTAATAGGGAATGTCGGCAATGTGGTACAGATAACTACAAACCGATATAAGCAGTTGAGCGGTATGTTTTCGCTTTGGGTCTTTCAACCAACGAAATAAGGGTACTACAGGAATATAATACAGCGTTGCACCTGTATTATATCTTTCCTCACTTGTAAAAAACACTTTCTTACTATCCTGTATCAGTTTGATTTCTTCCCAATCGCTTACTTTAAGTTTTAACTGTTCTTCTATATCTTTTAAAGCCAATGCGATATTGTACGGATATCCTAAAGCCTGCGTTGGTTTCGGAATGATACCGTAATGCTCTGCTAATTGAGAAAGGGAACGATAAAAATCCCTTTCCATTTTGATATTATCCCTGCAAGCCTGTACAGTTTCCGTTTCTTCCAGTCTTGGGAGAAACGAAGTTCTTAGAAAACCATTGGCAACATAGTTACTGGTACAGACTTTTGTTTGTCCTTTTGGATTTCGTTTGCGTCTTTCGGTCGTTGCATCCAGTTTGCGAACTCGCTCAACTGACGATGTAATTGCTTTTGCTTGGGTTCTTGGGGCATTTGGAATGTTCCCGATACGGTATGTCGTTGCATAAGTCATTGTTTTACTGTTTTGGTTTAACCTTTTGTTCCCATAGCACTTTCAAAGCGGTACTGTACGGTATCGTCTTTGATTTGTGGTGCTGATACTTTTGCGGTGGTCAGAATGGGGTATGTATTGGAATAAAAATTCATTACTGCCTGTACACTCCATTGCGGTTCGGGGTCGTTCAGTTTAATTTCCTGCCCCTTGTTATTTAATATGAAAACTCGTTGTAATTGCGTTGCTAATAACATAACATTTAATTTTTTGGTTAACACTTTTATTCTTCTTCACCTGCTTCATCAATGGGGTAATCCTCTGTAACTACAGTCGATTGTATCGGTTCGGGTGTTGTTTCTTCTGTTGCACCGAAAAGGCTCGGTGTGGCAAATTTGTCCGATAGTGAAGTTTTGCGTTTGCGTATGGCATCGGCATAGTCGGGAAAATCGGCAGGGTTCGGCACTTTCATCCACGCTTCACGGAATTTGCCCTCTTTTTCCAATTCGTCAGCCTTTGCCATAGCTTCTTTATATTTCTTGTCCCTGGCTTCTTTTTCTTTCTTCTCCTTATCGGCTTTTTCCTTTTCCATTGCCGATTGCTTTTTGACTTCCTCCATTTGTTTTAGAAACTTTTCCATATCTACCATCATGCCCGAAACGGTTTGTACTGGTGCGGTTATCTGCTCAAAAAATCCCTCGTCAAACTCCTGTGCGGTAGCATTGAATGTAAGGGGTGGAATAAGGTTTTTGGCGTTATCTCCGCACTCATCATTGTTAAGCATAACCGATACTATTAGCTTGGTTTCTGTTCCCTTTGAAATGTTCAGTTGCAATACTCCTGTAAAGTCCAACTGCTGTATCTGATTGAAAAAATTTGTATTCATCGTTCTAATTTTTTTGTTTGTCCTCTAATCGTTTTTTCTTTGCTGTCAGTTTATTGTACATATCTGTCCAATAAGCGTTCTGTCTTTTGTCGAACTCGGAGAAACTTTCGTCCTCGTGTCTGTAACCAGTGTACCGTTTGCTAATCTTTATGGCTTCATCAAGGTCAGTGACTTCGATAGAGCATCCGTTCAAATCCGTTACTTTCATGTTTAATAATATAAGGCTACCACCGTTTGCAAGGCGGTAGCCTGTGGTGTAATTAATTAAGTTGAAAAACCTCTTCACCGACTTTCTGAAAAGAGGTACACAGTTCAAATGCTTTCTGTGATTTGAGTTGAGCAGTACCGCCCATTACAATACTCTGTAACTTGGCTTCGTTGTCTTTGTAGCTTCTTACGTTCTGATAGTAGCCTGTTACTGCATTATATGCCCCGAACAATGTGCCTTTGGTGGTGTCCATTTGTTGGGTATCGCTTACCATTGCATAAGCAAAAGCATCTTCAACCACGTTTTTGAATACGGTGGAAACTTCATCTTCCGCACCTTTTTTCAGTAATTCCAATGTTTCCTTATTCGGACAAAGTGCCAGTTGGATTAGCTTTTTAACCTCTTGGTCTGATACTTTGACTTTCGTCCACTCATTGAAAATACCCTCTAACTGGTCGCTAAACTGGTTAGCCAATCCCATAACTTTATGAGCATTGTCCAAACGTTGTTTTGCTCCTGCGGTGTGCTTGATGCGTACCACATTGCTCATATTACGCAAAGAAGCGTTTAAGGTATTTTGGCAAACGATACGGATAGGTGTAAAAGCGGCTGTAATACTTCCGCTACCGTCGTGCGAAGTTGTTAGGAAGATGTATTTTTCTGTCACATCATCGCCATTGCCCACACGGATATAACTCGGCAATTTGGCTGTAATAAAAATGCGTTCCCCATTACCTAAAGCTCCTGCGGTTTCGTATAAAATACCGTCTGTACCGCCTACAATACTGTCAAAGAATGAAAAAGCATCCCTGTTTTGTACGATATGGTAGTCTTTACCCACCACACCCAATACGGCATTGTTATCGGTGCGTATGTTGGCGAAATAGTTATGTACTTCCAGTTCGCTACTGCCTATCTCTATGCCGTTAGTGGTTTCGATAATACCCGAACCTTTGGTAAAGAGTGGAGATTTTACCACTTCATAATCTAACCCTGCGTGTCTGATAGCCTGCTCGCTTGTCGGATAATCCTGTACGATTTGCCCCAAACCGTGCCACGCTTTTTCCTTTACACTAAAGAATGAGTAACGTCCTGTCTTGCTGTTGAAATTGATATTATGTGCCATGATATTGAAATTTTAAAAGTTTGAAAAATGAATATTTGATTGTTGTTAAAATGGTAGGTCGTCTTTGGTCTGCTCCGCTGTAACCTTACCTTTGTTATTATTAGTAGCCTGTACGGTTTCTGTTTTCCTGCTACCTCCGTGCAGTTTGATTTGTGAGGTATGAAAATTCAGTCCTGCTTTTGGCTCTCCGTCATTTCCTGTCCACGCTCTTGTACTTACTCTGCCTGTTAGTTCTACCAGTGTGCCTTTTGTGAGTAGTCTGGCTACGTTGGGAGTTATCCAGTACGAGCAGTCGAAATAGGTGGTTTGCTCTATGCGTTCGCCCTGCTTGTTTTTGTAGCTGTCGTTTGTTGCTACTGAAAAGTTTACTACTTGTTTGTCCTGTGACGTTGTGCGTACTTCCGCATCCCTTGTCAATCTTCCTGTGATGTTCATGATTTTCGATTTTTACGTTGTTAAATTCCTGTTTGATTTTTTTTGATTTGATTTATTCGGCAATGAGAGGAGGTGCTTGTTTTCGTTTCACTTTTTCCATTTCCAATGCTGATATTTTTCATTTCTGACATTTTTTTTATTCGTGTAAAGAGCCGGAGTATGCTTTGTTTCGTTTCACGAGCATAAAAGGTTAGTGTTTAGCAGCAGCAAGGTTTTGTCAAAAAAATACGACCCGTATGGGTGGAGATTATTTTGCAAACCCGGAGGGCATGATCTTGCTGTTGCGTTAAGAACACTGAAATACCTTTGCTCTTGAAATGGGACAAAAACAGCATACCGGTTCTTGGATAAAAAATAATGTGGAAGCCATTGGAAAAGGCATTGAGCAAATGGCTGATTAGATTAGAATACAGGCATCACCTGCACGAATTTTAAACTGTTTTCTTAAAACTCGTGGCTCCTAAGAGTCACTTAAAAGAGAGATGGAAAAACAATGTTTTGGAAGTAGACAGGCATTTTGGAATTTGTCTTTTTCAAGAATATCCAGTGAAGCTCTTTTATGGTAGGATATGGGGAGGGTAAATGTGCTTTACGGATTTGTAGAGGAAAAAAAACCGAGGTTTATCGACCTCGGCTCAGTTATAATAGGTAATGTTTACACAAACTTGAAAATGTGTTCATGAATAAGATTTGTTTGCCCTACACTATGTAAATTTTGGTACGCATAAATAATAGCAGCAAGATGGTCTTTATTACAGCAGACGACATACTTTTTTGCCTGATGAAACATTGCTAAATCTTTATTTACATAAAAAGCTATACTGTTGACCTTCTTGTTACCCGAGTCACTGCAAATGAAAGTTTCTTTATTACCTAGAGGTAAAATGAAGTTCCCAAAATCTTCTATATCGGAACGTTTGCTTTCAATAATTGGTGAATCTCCTAGGATAGATGTAATTATCTCATTTGAATCAATATAGCTGTTCTGATGTAATTTTGATAATTTATCTTCTGCTATTTCATAATTATTATAGAATGGTAAGAACGGAAAGATTAGTCGTTTTGTACGGTTGAAAATTTCAGAATTGAGTAGATGCTCGATAGCCTCCGTATTTTGAGAGCCATCATCATTTATGGCCTTTATCGAGATCGGTAATTTATCGTATGTATACTGTCTATCTTTATCATAGAACAGTTCATCATTAACGGGTAATCGCCATTTTAATGAAGAAACCATTACAAGTAAAGAAGTAAGCCCTTCTTCAGTGATATTTTTAGTCGCAATTATTTCTGTCAGATCACGGGAAAATTTTTCGTCAAGTTCAGCATACAACTTTTCAAGATTATCGTTTGCTGTTCCGCCAAAATCAAGGATATTCCTATTCATCTCAAAGAATATAGATTTGGGGCTTCTCTTTTCCTTTGCAAAGGTTTTTTTTTCTTTATCATACAGATAAAGCATATTGTCCGAATCAGCAAATTTCTTGATAAGGAACTGCGGAATATAATGATGACGTCTTGAAATACCCATATCTAACTATTCTTTTGTTTAAGGTCATCCAACTCTTTAAGATATGGGCCATATAGGTTCAATTCGTTAAGAGCAAGCCTGAATACTATACCGTTAATAGGGGGTGGAGTAAATTTTTCAAGATTGTCGCACTCAGGATCGCCGTCAGGGAAGCTATATTTTGCTTTCTGGTGTGCAGGTCTTGATGCGATTCGGTTTGTCCTTATACTTTCAAAAATTTCATAGGTAGCCAATATCAATACGGTAGCTTCACCGAAAGTGGTCAATTTATCAATATAAAAAAACTGCTTGTCTTTTAGTATAACAGGAGGTGTAAAAAGGTTTATTATTCTTGAAAGTTCAAGAAGAAACTTTTGTTTGTAACTAATAGTATCCTTACCGTTGGCAAAGAAGGGTCTAACAAAATAAAAGAAGTCATTTTCTTTTAGTTTTTGTGCCATATAAAATTTATCGTAATAATATTTCAATGCCTGTGAGATATGTATACGTCCTTGTTCGTATGTTAGATCGGCAAAGTCCTTAATGTTTTTAAGAACATCATTGTACTGAGGTACTTCTAAAAAATTAGTAAGCAAATATATTTCGGGATTCTCCTGAAATTGTTCATAGCCACCATCTTTTAATTTTTCAAGTATATCAATTAAAATCACTGGCGGGTTTGATGAGTTCAAGGCAAAGTATGCAATAAGAATTTTCTCAAATGCCGGGGCCCTTTTAATCCCGTAAAACGAAAGCAATTCATCAAAGAAACCATAAGGATAAAAGGGTCTTCGACTAAGCATACTTGGGTTAATATCCGATAAATTGTTCTCATACATATACTCGTCAATTGTAGAACTCAGAAACTCATCAATAGCACCAAATGTTAAGTAAAAGCTATTAATATTAATAAGTTCTGTTGTATATATCTTAATCAGAATCCTCGCTCCACTATACTTAACACCATTTACAACGACTTCCATTGGTTTTTCGGTTCGTTCTATCGATGCTATACCAAATTTTTTACTAGGCGTTTTATCAGTTTCTTCGACCACATTATAGTCAATATCATCCTCATTCAATATGGCTGTTATCTCGTTCCAATAATCTACCATATTCTTACAGCTTTCAAAGGTGTTACTGTTTATTGGATAAGCGTTAAGCCCTTCTTTTGACGTCAAGATGGTTGATGCTCGGAACCTATCACAAAAATTAAGGTTAAATTGACGTATTCCAGAGAATGTAGCAATGTTGGTAAGGTAGTGGTAGTATTCATGAATGAATATAGATTGCTCTTGACCGATTTGTAGGTCAGTTATAAAAGTGGTTAAGTTATCAATATCAAATCCATCTAGGCAGATATAAAATCTGTCAGGGTAGTATTTTATTTTAGTCAAGTCAATTTCTGCCATTTTATAAGGATTTTTTAACGACACTATAGGTCAAGTTTGTTTTGTAAATATAAAAAATAACAGGTGGCTTTAATTTGCATAAAGAGGTAAATAAAAAAGCAGAATTATAAAATCCTGCTTTTCAATAAATATTACACCATTAAGTGACCAGTTCTAATTCATCTTCAACTATTATGAAATCGGGCTGTGAAGGCGTATCTGGTTCCATTGAAATGAATGCTGTTTCCAGAGAAGCAAATTTCGGAGAAACCAAATCCATATCCTTGCTGATCTTCTGACTTGTAATCTTAGCATAAATCTGAGTGGTAGAAATATTCTTATGTCCCATCATCTTACTAAGGCTTTCAAGAGGTACTCCCTCTGTTAAAAACATTGTTGCAAAAGTATGTCGTGCCGTATGGAACGTCACTTTTTGTTCAGTGACAATTTCAGCTTCTTCAATCAGTTTAGCTACATGATTATTACATGTTGCATTGGATGGAACTGGAAATATGAAATCATTTCTTGTAATACCTCTGTATTTTTCAATGATCCGTTTGGGAATTTCCATCAAACGAACATTTGATGCAACATCCGATTTCTTTCTTCGGCTGATAATCCATTGATGACCGTCAAAGAAGGATTGAATGTTGCTCCACTTTAGCTTTTTAACGTCAATGTAAGACAACCCTGTAAAGCAACTAAAAATGAAAATGTCTTTAACCAGTTCATATTTCGGCTTAGAGGGTTTTAAGAATAACAATTTTTCCACAGCCTCCTTCAAAAGATAGCTACGATCAGTTTCCTGCATGCTTATTTCGTAATCCTCAAATGGATTTTGACGTATCAATCCTTTTTTAATAGCTAGGTCAGCTAAAGCTATAACAGGCATTGTATAAACCCATACCGTATTGTGTGTACATTCTTTATCAATGCGAAGGAAAAAATCGAACTCCCTGATAAAATCAGATGTAAGCTCACGAAAAGCCATATCATCCCGATGATACCTAGCTTTTATAAATTCCGTCAGATGATTGAAAACAACTTTGTACTTATAATAAGTGTTTGACGAGCGCTTACCTTTTGCCACCATTTTTTCAAAATCCTCATTTTGTTCTTTGAAAACTTTGAGTACTGCATCATCCATCACACCGACACCTAAAAAAGAGAGCTTAACTTTCTGTGAAGTAGCAAAACCTTCATCTTTAAGCATATCATCATAAATCTTATTGATACGTACACGAATTTTATCCAATTTTTGATTGGTAGTTAGTGCTGTTGTGCTTTTTCCCTGTACGCGTCCGTGTTTTAAATCCCAAGTATTGGGATCAATTTCCAGTTTGGTTCCAAAAGTTTTTGGTGTACCATCAATAGTAATACGTCCCATTACAGGTACATTACCATTTTTTTTGGGTTCATTTTTCTTCAAGTAAAACAATAGCTTGAAAGTGGATCTTTTAACTGTCTCCATAACTCAAAATTTTAATGTTTAAAATTAAATTTTAGCGAGTTACAAGGAAAGATAAAAAAGAGTGCAAAATGCTGAAATATAGCTAATTATACTATCTTGTACAATCCAAAACAGGTAATGATTTAGTAACCTATCTCTGTCTTTTTAAGCCCAAAACCTGATGTACACTACCTTCCAAATTCAGACCGTCAATTTATAAACTACTGCATAGTAACGGTTTTAACCGTTTTTCTTAATTTTACTTTTGTTCAATCTTTTTTAGCAAAAAGATCCAAGTCTTGAACTTTTGGTTCTCGTATGTTTCAAGACAAAAGAACTATAGTTATTTTCAGGATGACCGCTAGTAGTTATCAGGATTATTTATTAACCTGTATATTTATTTCAGGACGGGTCACAACTTGGCGGTTGCAAAGGAATGTCAAAGGAATGTCAAAGGAATGTCAAAGGAAAGGGTAAGGGTAGTCTGCCTATACTCACAGAGTTCAATAAGCAATTCGCAACAAAACGGACAAAATGTTACATTACCCATGTTATTTATAAGTATCTGTTGTTTATAACAAATTAAATCCATATATTTGTGGGTAAGAATGTTATTGAAATATTCTGTAATCGTTCATTAAGGCGTCGGTAAAAAGTAAGGAATAACCCTCAGGGATAAACCCTCAAAAACAGCAGGGCTTCGGCAAGTTGAACACACAACCTCTCCCGAA
>JAANMY010003758.1_pt1 | contig 12255 bp, 9 predicted proteins | sample 7279691 | NCBI WGS metagenome assembly JAANMY01 (sample SAMN14094543, study PRJNA606508) | bioreactor metagenome | isolation source: A lab-scale SPAN reactor treating ammonium-rich wastewater day 388 | place: Ireland: Galway | collected 2018-02-07
ACTAACCATTTGCGCCTGGTTAAGCATATTGCCGATGATTTATTGGTATTACATCAGGGTAAAGCGCTGGATTATGGCGACACTGCCTATGTGTTTGAGCACGCCGAGCACGACTACAGCCGTAAACTGATCAACAGCGCTATTGCATAAAAAAACCGTGGCAAGCCACGGTTTTTTCTTAATTTTCCGGTGTTGTTACATCGGCTCTGTACTTTGTGCTGCGCGTAAATTGCGGCTGATCTCTGCCTTGGCTTTCAAAGCAGCTATCAGCGCTCTGTAAGCTTGCTCTGCCTGCTGATCTGCCAGCCGGTCTAGCTGCGCATTATCCGGCACCAGCGTCACTTCAGCGTCTTTCACCGCCGTTACCGACACTAAGGCAGCGTCACCGTTTGCCAGTATAGCCAACTCAGTCGATGCAGTATCGACCGGACGGGCCATGGCAAAGGCTTTAGCACGAATTTCACCATCCAGTGTGCCGCCAAAGCGTGGCGTGTCAGCAGATTGCTCCAGCGTGATATTGAGTGCCTGTGCTTGCTCGGCCAGGCTGTTGTTGGCACTCTCTGCTAATACTTTTTCAGCTTGCTGTTTCGCCAGCAGCGCACTTTGCTCAGCACGTACCGCAGACTCTACCTGCGCTTTAACTTCGTCTAAGCTTTGCGTACGTGCACTTTGATGATCCTTTATCCGTACTACGATGGCACGCTCTTTACCCAGCTCTATCACTTCACTGTTTAAGCGCTGCTCAATAAAGTCAGCTTCAAACAATTTGGTCAACACAGCAGGAGCATTTAAAGGTGCAGTCGCCTCGTTACGGCCAAATAAACCGGTTGCAATCACTTTCTGCCCTACCGCAGCGGCGGCATCTTCCAGCGTATCCGGTACTTCAAAGCTTACTTCAGCCAAGCGCTGCTGCAGCTCATAAAAGGCGGCTGTGGCACGGTCTTGCTGTAACGTCTGGGCAATTTCTGCAGACACTTCAGCCAAAGGTTTAACCTGAGCCGGTTCCAGTGCTACCAACTTAATGATGTGATAACCATAAGCACTTTTCACCACCTGGCTTAACTGGCCTTGGTTCTCTAGAGCAAAAGCGGCCTGTTCAAAATCAGCATCCATATCACCTGGTGCTAACCAATCTAATACGCCGCCATTTTCGGCCGAGAAGGTATCCGCCGAATTAGCTTTAGCCAGCTCAGCAAAATCTGCACCTTCATTCAGTTGCTTCAGCAATTGCTCAGCCTTAGCAGCCACATCAGCATTGTCATCTTCTGCTTCCAGCATGATATGCGCAACCTGACGGCGCTCTTCGCGGGTGTAGCGGGCCTTGTTGGCGTCATAATAGGCGGCGATTTTATCTGCCGTTACCTGCTCATCCGCAGCCAAGGTTTGGGCGGAAATTTCAACATACTCAACGGCCACTTTCTGCTCGGTTTCAAACTGAGCTAAATTAAGCGTGTAGTAATCTTGCAGCATTTGCTCGGTGATTGTCACTTGATCGGCGTAATCCGCTGCTTTAAAACGCAAAAAGTTAATGTCACGCGTTTGTTGTTGTAGCTTTAATAGCAGCTGCATTTCCTTGGCGGTAGCGAACTCACTGCCCAGTAAGCCCATTACCAGCTGGTTACGCGACATTTGCTCGCGAATAAGCTCACGGAACTGGTCAGGCTGATAACCGGCCTGACGCAACAACGCCAGATAACGGTCATTGTTAAACTGACCATCAATCTGAAACTCTGTCATCGCTCTGATGGCGTTGCGCACCTGTTCGTCACTTACCCGCAGGCCTAAACTGTCGGCGTATTGTTGCTGCAGTCTTTCATCGATCAGACGTTCTAATACCTCTGAGCGGAAATTATTCATGTAAGCAGGATCGGCGGCTAACGCAGCATACATTTCACCGAACTGTTGCTGCATACGGGCACGTTCATTTTGAAATGCCTGTTCAAAATCCTGGCGGCTGATTTTTTCGCCGTTAACTTCCGCCACATTAGTTTCGGCTGGCGTAGCTAAGTAACTGCCAACACCGGCTAATGCAAATGTCAGGATCACTAAGCCTAAAATAGACTTGGCGATAATTCCCTGTGAGCCTTCTCTGATTCTTTCTAACATCTTAGCGCAATCTCTTTATTCAACTTTTAGCCGCCAAAGGGCAACAACACCGGTTTGATGTTGCGGTAAAAAAAAACGCATCTTAACAGATGCGCTTTTTTTAGAGAAGCCTTGGGAGGCGTCGGTGGCGGGTTTAGGCTACCTTGTTTGGTCTGCCGCACCAGCATGCAAACCTCACAGCACTCCCAACCTGAGCGTTACCTTAGCGGCAACGCTTCAGCTTAGTTACACGCGTCTTTTAACGCTTTACCAGGCTTGAAAGAAGGAATTTTCGCAGAAGCGATTTGGATAGTGGCACCAGTTTGTGGGTTACGGCCAGTACGGGCTGCACGCTCGCGTACGCTGTAAGTACCAAAACCAACTAATGCTACAGAGTCGCCTTCCTTAAGAGCTTCGGTAACAGCGTCAATGAACGAATCTAAAGCACGACCAGCTGCCGCTTTAGAAATGTCTGCACCAGCAGCAATTTTGTCGATAAGTTGAGACTTGTTCACAATATCATCCCCTTCAATTGTTATTATTTTCAACACCTACACGTTATTAGTTTTGTAAGTGAGCGTCTTCGTTATAACAAGCATCTAAAAGGCTTGCAAGCAAAAGAAGCGACAAAACTAATAATTCTGGCTTTGACTGCAGCCCTTGTATAACAAGGGCTTGGTCGAAACTGTCCATAACTTAGCACAGCCAACGGGAATGAAAAGCCCCTATACAGGATTTTTTTCCGTTTTTTTGCTTTTTGCTGAATTTTTTGCCGTATCCAGCACTGAAACACGCGCTAAAGGCTCCTGCAGCGCCAGTTCCAACACTTCGTCTATCCATTTTACCGGGCAAATTTCGATATCACCTTTCACATTATCAGGAATATCTTTTAAATCGCGTACGTTGTCATGTGGAATAAGCACCCGCTTAATACCACCACGATGCGCTGCCAACAGTTTTTCCTTTAAACCACCTATCGGCAACACTTCACCCCGCAGGGTAATTTCACCGGTCATTGCTACATCAGCCCGTACCGGGTTACCGGTTAAACTCGACACCAGTGCCGTTACCATACCAATACCGGCGCTGGGGCCATCTTTTGGCGTGGCGCCTTCCGGCACATGTACGTGAATATCGCGTTTCTCGTAAAAGTCTTCGTTGATCCTAAGCCCTTCAGCCCGGCTGCGCACCACTGTCATCGCCGCCTGGATAGACTCTTTCATCACATCGCCCAGCGAGCCGGTGAAGGTTAGCTTGCCCTTACCCACCACTGAAGCCGCTTCAATGGTCAGTAAATCGCCACCCACTTCGGTCCAGGCCAGGCCGGTAACCTGCCCTATCCGGTTGCTGTCTTCGGCTTTACCGTAGTCATACCGCTGCACACCTAAGAAGTCTTCCAGGTTTTGCTGGTTAATCATCACCTGCTTCAGGTTTTTACTCAGCAAAATTTGCTTCACGGCCTTGCGACACAATTTGGAGATTTCCCGCTCTAAACTGCGCACGCCGGCTTCACGGGTGTAGTAACGGATAATGCCGATTATGGCACTGTCTTCTATCAGGATCTCACTGGCTTTTAAACCGTTACGCCCGATTTGCTTCGGAATAAGATGCTGTTTGGCAATATTTAATTTTTCATCCTCGGTGTAGCCGGCCAGCCGGATCACTTCCATCCGGTCAAGCAGCGCTGCCGGGATGTTCAGACTGTTTGAGGTGGCGAAAAACATCACGTCAGACAGATCGTAATCCACTTCCAGATAGTGATCGCTAAAAGCGGTGTTTTGCTCCGGATCCAGCACTTCTAACAGCGCGGCTGCCGGGTCACCACGAAAATCGGATGCCATCTTGTCAATTTCGTCTAGCAGAAACAACGGGTTACGCACGCCGACTTTGGCCATCTTCTGGATAATTTTGCCCGGCATAGAGCCGATATAGGTACGGCGATGGCCGCGAATTTCCGCTTCATCACGCACGCCGCCAAGCGCCATCCGCACATATTTACGCCCGGTGGCTTTAGCAACCGACTGGCCCAGCGAGGTTTTACCCACACCCGGAGGCCCTACCAAACACAAAATAGGCCCTTTGAGCTTATTCACCCGCTGTTGCACGGCTAAATACTCAACGATGCGTTCTTTTACTTTTTCCAAACCGTAATGGTCGGCATTCAGAATTTGCTCGGCCGCCGCCAGGTTCTTCTTCACCTTGCTGCGCTTTTTCCACGGCACATTGCTCAGCCAGTCAATATAGCTGCGCACCACGGTCGCTTCGGCCGACATAGGCGACATCATCTTTAGCTTTTGCAGTTCGCTACGGGCTTTATCGGCCACTTCCTGTGGCATCTGCGCCTGCTCAATTTTCTTGCTTAAGGTTTCAAACTCATCCGGTGCGTCTTCCAGCTCGCCAAGCTCACGCTGAATGGCTTTCATTTGCTCATTCAGGTAATACTCGCGCTGGCTTTTCTCCATCTGTTTTTTCACCCGGCTGCGAATACGCCGCTCTACCTGCAGGATGTCGATTTCACTCTCCATCATCGCCATCAGGTATTCCAAACGCTCAGTTACATTGAAGATCTCCAGCACTTTTTGCTTATCTTCAACCTTAAGCGGCATATGGGCGGCCATGGTGTCAGCCAAACGCGCCGGATCGTCAATGCCGGTCAGCGCAGTAAGCACCTCAGGCGGGATCTTTTTATTAAGCTTGATATAGCCTTCAAACTGATTGATCGCCGAGCGTAAAAACACTTCCTGCTCTCGGCTATCAACTTCCGCCGTTTCAATAATATCCACGTAGGCAGCAAAGGCTTTGTCTGTCTCAGTAAACTCTCCTAAGCGGGCACGGCGGCTACCTTCTACCAGCACCTTTACTGTGCCATCGGGTAACTTCAGCAACTGTAAAATAGTGGCAACAGTACCGACTTGATACAGATCCGTCGCTGCAGGGTCGTCCAGGGTGGCATCTTTTTGCGCCACCAGAAATATTTGTTTGTCATTTTCCATCGCCGCATCAAGGCACTTAATGGATTTTGCCCGGCCGACAAACAGCGGGATCACCATGTGCGGATAAACGACCACGTCGCGCAGTGCCAATACCGGCATATGCAAACGTTCAGCGTGTTCTGATGTCATTGATTCTCTCTCGAATTTAGTTACTGCAGGCGCAAATATGTTTCAGTATATGGGGTTCATTTTAAAAACTTCAATTACATATACGAAAAAGGAGCTGTATCAGCTCCTTTTTTTCAGCGGCATGTCGCCTAATGCGATTCTGCAGCCAGCGGTTCGCTACTCTGATAAATCAAAATGGGGTCACTTTCACCACGGATCACGGTTTCGTCGATCACCACTTTAGCCACGTCCTGCATCGAGGGCAGCTCATACATGGTGTCTAACAACACGCCTTCGACGATAGAGCGCAGGCCGCGAGCGCCGGTTTTACGCTCCATCGCTTTTTGCGCAATGGCTTTAAGCGCGTCATCACGAAACTCCAGCTCAACATCTTCCATGGCAAATAATGCCGCGAATTGCTTCACCAAAGCGTTTTTCGGCTCACTGAGAATTTGCACCAGTGCAGCTAAGTCCAGCTCGGTTAGCGTGGCCACCACCGGCAAACGGCCGATAAACTCCGGAATTAAGCCATACTTCACTAAATCTTCCGGCTCTACATCACGGAACGACTCACTTAAGCTGCGGCTGCTTTCTTTGCTGCGCACCTCGGCACCAAAGCCGATACCAGAGCCTTTGGCACAGCGCTGCTCGATCACTTTATCTAAACCAGCAAAAGCGCCACCACAGATAAACAGAATTTTTGACGTATCTACCTGTAAAAACTCTTGCTGCGGGTGTTTACGGCCACCTTGCGGCGGTACTGAGGCAATAGTGCCTTCGATCAGCTTTAACAGCGCCTGCTGCACACCTTCACCGGACACATCACGGGTAATAGAGGGGTTATCCGATTTACGCGAAATTTTGTCAATTTCATCGATATAGACGATACCACGCTGGGCTTTTTCGACATCGTAATCACATTTTTGCAGCAGCTTTTGAATGATATTCTCGACATCTTCGCCAACATAACCGGCTTCTGTCAGCGTCGTGGCATCAGCCATCGTAAAGGGCACATCGAGTAAGCGTGCTAAGGTCTCGGCCAGCAAGGTTTTACCGCTACCGGTAGGGCCAATTAACAAAATGTTACTTTTGCCAAGCTCAACATCTTGCTTGTGCTGGGCACTGCGTAAGCGTTTGTAATGGTTGTACACCGCCACTGCCAGCACTTTTTTGGCATGATCCTGCCCTATGACATAGTCGTCCAGGTGGGCACGAATTTCCCGCGGCACGGGCAATTTATCGGCATCACGTTTGGGGGAAATATCTTTAATTTCCTCGCGGATGATGTCATTGCATAAATCAACGCATTCATCACAAATATAAACCTGTGGGCCTGCAATCAACTTACGCACTTCATGCTGTGATTTGCCACAAAAAGAACAGTACAACAACTTACCGCTCTTATCGCCGTCAGTGCGGTGATCAGACATGTATCTACCTCTTTCACTACCCGCAGCGGCTTTAGATGCCGCTGCTCAATGTCATTATTTTACTTCTCGTTGCGTTAATATGGCATCTACCAGGCCATATTCCAAGGCTTGCTGTGCACTTAAGAAGTTGTCACGCTCAGTATCTTTACACACCTGCTCATAGCTCTTGCCACTGTGCTCTGCCATCAGGCGGTTTAGTTTTTCTTTAATGCTGAGTATTTCCCGGGCGTGTATTTCAAAGTCGGTCGCCTGGCCCTGAAAGCCGCCTAATGGCTGGTGAATCATCACCCGCGCATTGGGCAAACAGTAACGCTTACCCTTAGTACCGCCAGACAATAAGAAGGCGCCCATACTGGCCGCTTGCCCTACACACACCGTGGCGATATCTGGCTTGATATAGCGCATAGTGTCATAAATGGACAACCCTGCTGTAACAGAGCCACCTGGCGAATTGATATAAATATAGATGTCTTTTTCCGGGTTTTCTGATTCTAAGAACAATAATTGCGCCACGATCAGGTTGGCCATATGGTCTTCTACCTGACCGGTCAGAAAAATCACCCGCTCTTTTAATAAGCGCGAGTATATATCAAAAGAACGCTCGCCCTTGGCAGTTTGCTCAATAACGATTGGCACCAGTGCATTAACTATGTCGTTTAAATGTTGCGGCATAGACATATTATAGGGTTCCCTCTAAATGGCTGGGTTTTGCTGTTGCAGAAAATAAAATGGCCCGAACTGTTGTCCGAGCCATTAAAGCCGTCAAGCCAAAAGAAGTCAACGTTAGTTGGCAGCTTGCGGGTTCATAATTTCGTCAAAGGCGGCTTTTTGTTCAGTTACCTTGGCACCAGCCAGGATCACTTCGATGGCCTGCTCTTCCAGCGCAACATTGCGCATGCTTTGCAGCAGCTCTTTGTTACTGTTGTAGTACTGCACCACTTCTTGCGGATCTTCATAGGCAGAAGCAACCGTTTCGATTAACGCCTGTACCTTTTTATCGTCAACTTTCAGCTCGTTAGTTTTGATGACTTCACCTAACAATAAGCCTACTTTAACGCGATCTTTCGCCTGAGCTTCGAATAATGACGCTGGCAGTTCTGGTAATTGCTTCGGATCCACGTTGTTGCCAAAACGCTGCAGTGCTTGCTTACGCAGTACGTCTACTTCGCCTTTGATCAGAGCTTGTGGCACGTCAACGTCATTGTTGGCTAACAGGCCTTTGATTACCTGCTCTTTCACTTTCGCTTTGATGTTCTGGTTCAGCTCGCGCTCCATGTTTTTGCGCACTTCAGTTTTCAGTGCATCAACAGAGGCTGTTTCTAAACCAAATAAGGCGGCGAACTCATCGTTCAGCTCTGGCAGAACTTGCTTTTCTACCTTGTTCACGGTTACCGCGAAGCTGGCGGCTTTACCTTTTAAGTTTTCTGCATGGTACTCTTCCGGGAAGGTGACGTTAACGGTAACTTCTTCACCGGCTTTTTTACCAATGATGTCATCTTCAAAACCCGGGATCATACGGCCCTGGCCCAGCTCCAGCGTGAAGTTAGTGGCTTTACCGCCTTCGAACTCTTCACCGTCAATTGAGCCAACAAAGTCGATATTAACGCGATCCGCTTTAGCGGCTTTGCCTTTTTTCTCTTCCCATTTCGCATGTTGCTTGCGCAGGGTGTCCAGCATTTTGTCCAGATCAGCGTCTGAAATCTCTACCACTGGCTTATTTACTTCAATTTTATCCAGGTTTTTAACTTCAACTTCCGGATACACTTCGAAGGTGGCTTTAAATTGCAGATCTTTACCCTGCTCTAATCTTTCCGGTGCAAACGTAGGTGCACCTGCCGGGTTCAGTTTGTTGGCGATAATGGCATCATAGAAATGACGCTGCATTTGCTCACCGGCCACTTCCTGTAATACGGCTAAGCCGTAACGCTTCTGAATTAATGAAACCGGAGCTTTACCCGGACGGAAACCGTCGATACGCTGACGCTTGGCCAGATCACGTAAACGGCTTTTTACTTCAGCATCAATTTTATCGGCCGGTACAGTGATGGTGACCTGGCGCTCTAAACCCTGAGTGGTTTCCACAGAAACTTGCATCTTGCTACCTCAAATTCATAAACAGGCGACACTCGCCGCCATACTGGTGTGATCTGGTATCAAAATGCCACCTGAACCAGACCTGTTATAAAATAGGACGCGGCATTATAGCGGGCTAAATGTCCGGAGTCGAGCCCTTAACCTAACTGCTATAACAGGCTGCATCTGATACAAAAAAGCGCTGCATACTCAGTGAGTTAACTATGCAGCGCCTACTACTTAGCAGCCGTTTTAATGCTAATTACGGGTTTGGCCACGGCCGGTGACCACGTATTTTTCCGTGGTTAAAGCTTCAAGCCCCATAGGGCCATAGGCATGCAGTTTGCTGGTAGAAATGCCTATCTCCGCACCTAAGCCTAACTCACCACCATCAGAGAAACGCGACGAGGCGTTGTGCATCACCACAGCTGAGTCGACCCGGCGGATAAAACGCTCGGCATTGGCACCATCTTCTGTGCAGATCACCTCGGTATGCTGGCTGCCAAACTGGTCAATGTGCGCAATAGCCGCATCCACATCCTCCACCACCCGGATGGCAATTTCAGGCGCCAGGTATTCCTGACCAAACTCGTCATCAGCAATGGCTTGCGCCTGGCTGAAATAGCCAATGCTGGCTTTACAGGCATGCACCACAACATGGTGCTGTGACAACGCGGCGGCGGCCAGCGGCAAAAAATCGGCCGCGATATGCTTATTTACCAACAAGCCTTCGAGCGCGTTACACACACCGGGGCGCTGCACTTTACCGTTTAAAAGCAGCTCCAGCGCCATGGTCAGGTTGGCACTTTGGTCGACATATAAATGACAAACGCCTTTGTAATGCTGTATCACCGGAATGCGGCTATGTTCGGTAACAAAGCGTATAAGCCCCTCACCACCGCGTGGGATCACCAGATCAATGTAGTCATCTTGCTTTAACAGGGCCAACATCAGGTCGCGGTCTGGGTTGGGCACTATGCTAATCACCTCATCTGGCAATTGATGCTCGCGCAGGGCGTTGGCCATCGCCGCGGCAATAGCCAGGCTGGTCTGAATAGCCTCACGGCCACAGCGCAAGATAACGGCATTGCCCGATTTAAAACACAGTGCGCCGGCATCGGCAGTCACATTCGGCCGGGCTTCGTAAATCATGCAAATAACACCCAGTGCAATACGGCGCTTTTCGATATTAATGCCATTGGGCCGCTGCTCTATATGACGGCTCTGGCCGACCGGATCTGGCAGGGCAATAATTTGCTCTATGGCTTTAGCCATCGCTTCAATGCGCTCATCATTCAGCGTTAAACGGTCAAGCATAGCCGCACTGGTGCCATTGGCCTGCGCGGTAGCAACTTCATCTTTATTCGCCGCCAGTATGGTCGCTTTGGCTTGTCTAATCTCGTTTGCCATACTTTGCAGCACCAGGTTTTTCTGCTCTGTGGTCAAATTCGCTACCGCTTTAGCAGCTACAGCAGCTTTGGCGGCGATTGCAGCCGCGATATCGGTACTCATAGTCTCTCCAATAACATCATTTCACTGCGGTGAATAACCGCATTACTCCCGGCCGGGCAATAGCCTAAACAGGACGCAATATCACTGCTATGCTGGCCTTTAATGGTAAAAAGCTCACTGGCACTAAAACGGCTGACACCTTTGGCGATTTTACGCTTACCCGACGCGCAGCGCACCAGTACAGCATCTCCTGAATAAAATTCACCCTGAATATCGACGATACCACTGCACAGTAAAGAAGCGCCCTGCCGGCAAAGTGCTTCAACGCAACCATCATCAACCCAAATTTCGCCTTTGGCGCGCAGCGTATGACGTACCCAATGTTTTTTAGCCGGTAACGGCCTGGCCTGGCCATAAAAAATGGTGCCCGGATTTTTACCCGCTAAAATACACTGAAAAGCCTCGGCCTTATGGCCGTCAATAATCAGCGTATCAATGCCGTGCGTAGTCGCCTTCTCGGCAGCTTCAATTTTTGTGCGCATACCACCGGTACCCACTTTAGATGAAGCACCGCCTGCTAAAGCGTAAATGCGCTGGTCTATTTGACACACCTCAGTAATTAAACTGGCGTTGGCGTCCTTGTTCGGATCGGCGGTGTACAGCCCATCGACATCTGAGCAAATAATCAGTGCATCGGCATTCGCCACTGTCGCCACCATGGCAGCCAGATTATCATTATCGCCCACTTTAATCTCGTCAGTCGCGATGGTGTCGTTTTCGTTGACGATGGGCAAAATCTGGTGGTCCAGTAATCGTCTTAAGGTATTGCGGATATTGATATGCCGCACCCTGTCGCTTAAATCACCGTGGGTTAGCAGCACCTGAGCACAGGGAAAGTCAAAGCACCGGCTCCAGAAATTCATCATCTGGCTTTGGCCCACAGCAGCCATCGCGCGTTTTAGCGCTATAGGTACACGTTGATGCTGAAAATTAAAATGATGACGGCCAGCGGCCACACTACCTGATGAGACCAGGATCACTTCCAGACCCTGTAGTCGGCATTGCCGGATAAATTCGGCGATGGGACGCAAATACAACTCGCTACACCCCTGGTTTTCTGGCGCGATCAGGGCACTGCCGACTTTAAGCACGACCCGACGCCAGGATGGGTTAATCATAACTCCTCCAATGGTTGTTCCGGCGGCTATACTAGCAAAAACTGTAACCCGGTTCCACTTGGGTTACAGTTTCGCTATAGAAAAGGCTGACAAAAGCAAGATTATACAATTGAAAAACATCAACAATTTACGACATGAATAACTGCCATAACTATTGGAAATACATACAAAACGGATAAAAATGTAATTAAATTACATTTTTATCCGTAAGCTTAGCTGTAAAGCTGGATAAACTCAGCGCCTGGCTGTACCTGCACCATTTTCTCAAAGCGCAAGCCAAGCCGCTGTAAAATCGCCACTGAGGCTAAATTACCTGCCAGGGTAAGCCCGACGATACGTTTTAGCTTCAACTGACCGTAACCATAATGCATCACCGCAGCGGCGGCTTCATACGCCAGCCCTTTGCCACGATAGGCGGGTAGAAAAGCAAAACCGATATCGGTTTCTTGTAAATAGTCGCGATAAAGTAAGCCGCAAAAGCCCATCGCCTCTGAGCTGGCGTTATCTTCCACCAGGAACAAGCCATAGCCATGTTGCTTATAACTTCTGATAGGCCCCTCTGTTAAATATTGCAGGGCTTGCTGTTCAGTGCGCACACCGCGATCGGCAATATTGCGGATAAAATCGGCATCGTTGAGTAACTGACAGGTAAAGGCGGCATCGGCAGCGGTTAAATGGCGGATCCTAAGCCTTGGTGTTTCAGCAATAACCAAGATAATTGTCCCTAACGCATTGGTTTAAGGCAGCTTACCTCAGTTTTATGTCGCTAAGAAAGTGTTTTGCTGTAACGAAATTGAAGATGGGAGAATGGTCGGTGATGCAGAATTTAAAGCTGCGACCGCTAGTACCGGGAGCACCCAAACAAGTGCGCTTATTTTATCGTAGGGAGAATGGTCGGTGATGCAGGATTTGAACCTGCGACCGCTAGTACCGGGA
>JAANMY010003759.1_pt1 | contig 12254 bp, 12 predicted proteins | sample 7279691 | NCBI WGS metagenome assembly JAANMY01 (sample SAMN14094543, study PRJNA606508) | bioreactor metagenome | isolation source: A lab-scale SPAN reactor treating ammonium-rich wastewater day 388 | place: Ireland: Galway | collected 2018-02-07
AGCTGGCGAAAGGCGTCAGGGGTGCGCTTCAAGCGGTCGCTGTGGCTCATCCTGCCATCCTACTGCCTGGACGTTCTATTGTGCAGCGAGTCTATTGTAAGCGCTGCGACCGAGAAAGAAAGATCATTCTGCGCCGAGTTGCGCGATTTTTCGGCTCGCTCGTCCACCAGGCGTGCGCCGGCGAGCGGGGTGAACCGCTCGCCGGCGCACGCCTGGTAACCGCTCCTACGGCTGTTCCAGCTCGGCCTGGCGGATCGGGTCCGAGGTGCGGCGCAGCTGGGTCAGCCGGTTCTGCGCCGCCTCAGCCTGACGCGACCCGGGGAAGCGCTGGATCAGGCGCTCCAGGCACGCGATCGCCTGCTGAGGCTGGCCGCGGCGCACCCACGTCTCGGCCTGCGCCAGGTAGAGGCCGCCGAGCCGGTCACTCAGGCTTTCGCATACCGCCTGCAACCACTCCGGGTTATCCTTGATCTCCGCTGCGAGCTGGACCGCCTGGGCCGCCTCCGGCAGATCGCCGTAGTGGGCGATCAGGGTTTCACAGCGGTCCAGGCAGGCCAGGAACTGCTGCTGCTTGCGGTCCTCGACCGCCCGGGTGAGCAGTTCTTTCGCCCTGGTCTCGCGGACGCAGGCACGGGCGTCCGGGTTTCGACTGAGCGCGGCGAGCAGCTCGTTTGCTTGCCGGGCCGTCTGCGTGCCGGCAAAGTCGCGGGTCAGGGTGTTCAGCGCCTCCAGCGCTTCCGTCGTTTTGCCCGCGTCGCCGAGCTGCCGGGCAGCGGCGAGGCGAGCGGCCGCCTGCTGCTCCAGTTCCCGGAGCAGCGTCTCGGCCTTCGCCTGTACCGGGCGGCCCTTGCCGGCCTCAAGAACCCCGCGGAGCAGGGCGAGCGCCCGCGCCGTATCGCCCTTCCCGGCCGCCTTGACCGCCTCGGCGTGGTCCCGGACCATCCAGTCGGGATTGGCGACGGTCGCCAGCGCGCGCTGCAGAGCCTCGTGGAACTGGGCGGCATCGCGGTAGCCCTCGATGGTGTTGAGGATCTTCCCGTCCGGGCCGGCGAGGATGAGCGTCGGGAACAGCTGGACCTGGAGGGTCTGGGTCAGCTCGCGGTCCCGGTTGGCGTCTACCTTGAGCGGGATGAACCGCTCGTTCAACATGCGGGCGACGGCCGGATCCTTGAATGTCGTCTCGTCCAGCTTGACGCAGTAATGGCAGTTGTCGGTGCCGAAGTCGAGGACCAGGGGGCGGCCCTTCTTCTCGGCCTCCCGTCGGGCGGCGGTGTAGTCGTGGCGCCACTGCACCTCCTGTGCGGCGGCCAACGAAGGAAGGGCGAGGCTCGCGAGGAGGGCGACGGACCAGGGGGTACACTTCCGCATGGCAGGGTTCCTTCTGTTGACGGCGGGTGCGAACGCAAGGTGTCGTGGTCGCGCCGGGCCACGGGCGACCCGGTCAGGCCCGCGGGTGGGCCTTGTCGTAGGTTTCGCGCAGACGGCCGGCGGTCACGTGGGTGTAGATCTGGGTGGTTCCCAAACTTCGGTGGCCGAGGAGTTCCTGCACACTGCGGATGTCCGCCCCGCGGTCGAGCAGGTGGGTGGCGAAGCTGTGCCGCAGCGTGTGCGGGCTGGTGCGCGGGTCAAGGCCGGCCTGGGCCAGGTACTTCTCCAGCAACCGGGCGACGCTCCGCGAGGTCAGCCGGGTTCCGCTCTTGTTCAGGAACAAAGCGGCTGGCCCCTTCCCTGGTCGGACCAGCGCCGGCCGGGCGCCGAGCCAGCGCTTCAGGGCGTCGGTCGCCTGCGGGCCGAGCAGGGCAAGGCGCTCGCGCTTCCCCTTGCCGCGCACCGTCGCCAGGCCGTCCGCCATGTCGAGATCCTCGACGTTCAGGCCGGTCAGCTCGCTGACGCGCAGGCCGGCCGAGTAGAGAGTTTCCAGGATGGCCCGATCGCGCAGGCCAGCCGGCGTGTCTCCCGGCGGGGCTTGCAGGAGCTGGCCGATCGCGTTCTCGCCGAGGAAGTGCGGCAACTTGCGGTCCTGACGCGGGCTGCGCAGTCCGTCGGCCGGGTTGGCGGTCAGCACTCCCTGCCGGCAGAGGAAGCGGCACCAGGACCGGACGGCCGCCACCCGGCGGGCGACCGTCGCCCGGGCGTACCCCTGCTCGTGCAGCCAGACGATGTAGGCCCGGAGCAGGCGGGTCGTCAGGAGGGCGATGTCGAGGAGCCGGTCGGGGTGGCGCGTGCGGAAGAACTCCAGCGCCTGCGTCAGATCCTCTCGGTAGGATTTGACGGTGTGGGCGGAGGCGTTCTTCTCCAGGCCCAGGTGGCGGAGAAACTCGGCCACGGCTTCTTCCATCGCGGTCCACTCCCCTGTGGCGAGAACCTCTCCCCCCAGTCTCCTCCTCTGTGAGGGGAGGGGGCCGAGGGGAGAGGTTGCACTTTCACCCCCGAAACCGCCGGCCGGGTGCGGCCGGAGCCTTCCCGCCCGCCTGCTGCCGCGCCTTCTCGGTCAGGACGGCGGCGTCGAACCAGCTGAAGGCCAGCTCCGGGTCGGCCGCCTGGTCGCGGAACGCCTCGATCAACGGCTGACGACTCGCGTCGTCGTAGACGAAGATGTAGCGCTCCTCTCCCTTGATCAGGGCGAGGACGTTGAACTCGCGTGCCACCGGTCACCTCATCGTGCGCCAGGGAGTCTGAGGGTCCGGTGAGCAATATCGACGCGGGCCGCGCGGAGACTTTGCCGGAAAGTCCGATGGCCTGGAACAGGAAAAGGGCGGTGGCGGTACGCCTTGCTTCCTCCGCCCGACCGGCCCAGACCTCCCGCTCAGCGCGGGCCGTGGTAGCTGGCACAGCTCGTCGCGGTCTCCCAGAGGTGGACCTCCGTGACGGGGAAACCGGCGGACGCAGTGAAGTCGTAAATCAGGCGGGCGAGGTGTTCGGCGGTCGGGTTGACGTCCATGACGAAGACCGGCTCGCCCTGCGCCTGGAGGACGGGCAGGGCCGGGTCGTCGCGGTGCAGCACCATGCGGTGGTCGAGGTTGGCGTCGATCCAGCCGCCGACGACCTGCTTGACCCGGCCGAAGTCCACGACCATGCCGAGAGCGTCGAGCCGGGCCGCCTGGAGGACGATGACGGCGCGGCCGTTGTGGCCGTGCAGGAAGCGGCACTTGCCATCGTGGCCGAGCAGGCGGTGGCCGTAGCAGAAGTGGATCTCACGGGTCACGCGGTGCATGCCCCCATTGTAAATCGGGGGCGCCCGCAGGCCAACGCGAGCCCGCACGGCCGGCGCGCGGCTGGTTCACAACCTCCTCGCCGCGCCTACGACTTCTTCTTCGCGGGCGGCACCTTCCAGGTCGGCCCCTCGTTCACGACCTCGCGGTACATCGCCCGCAGCCGCTCGCTCATCGTCCGCAGCCGCTGCGGCTCCTGCTTCGCCAGATCCTTCGTTTGGCCGACGTCGTCACGCAGGTTGTACAGCTCGAACGTCGTCAGCTTCGCCTCCTTGATTAGCTTCATGTCGCCGGTCACGAGGGCGGCGCCGGCCCCGGTTGGCAGCGGGGCGCAGCCGGCGAGCACGACCCAATCGCCGTCGCGCAGGGCGACGCGCGGCTCCCCCAGCGCGCGGTAGTAGTGCCAGAACAGCGGCGTCTTGCGCTCGATCTTCTTGCCCTCCAGCGCGGGCAGGAAGCTGGTGCCGTCGATCGGGCGGTCGGTCGGAACCTTCGCGCCGGCCGCCTGGCAGAGGGTCGGCAGCAGGTCGAGGCTCCACACCGGCACGTCGCTCGTCTTGCCGGGCTGCGTCTTGCCCGGCCAGCGCAGGATGCCCGGGACGCGAATGCCGCCCTCGAACAGCCACAGCTTGCGGCCGCGCAGCCGGCCCACGACGCCGTAGCTGCGCGTCGCGGTCGGGTAGCGGTTGAGCGTCTCCGGGCCGTTGTCGGACGCGAACAGCACGATCGTGTTGTCGGCAACGCCCAGCTCGTCCAGCGCCGCCAGGATGCGGCCGACGGCCCGGTCGATGTTCGTGACGTTGGCGAAGTACTGCGCCTCGTCCTGGTTGCGGGCCTTCGGGTAAGACGCGACCAGGTCGGCCGGCGACGCGACCTTTTCGTGCGGCTCGTGGAAGCAGGCGAACAGGAAGAACGGCTGCGGCCCGGCGCCGCCGGCCTTCAGCCAGGTGATGGCCTCGTCGGCGACGAGCTGGCAGGAGAAGCCCTTCAGCGGGCCGACCGCCTTGCCGTTGCGAACGAAGTTCTTCGGGTTCTCGTGCGTCGGGGCGGCGTTGTTCTGGGTGCTGAACCAGTGGTCGAATCCGTGGTCGCCTGGTTGCGGCTGCTTCGCCGAGTTAAACATGCCGTTGAGGTGCCACTTGCCGACGTGGGCGGTGCGGTAGCCGGCGCGGCGCAGGAGGGTGGCGAGGGTGGCCTCGCTGGCCGGCAGGTGCATCGGGTTGTTCGGGTTGATCCAGGTGTAGACGCCGCTACGGGTCGGGCACCGGCCGGTGAGCAACCCGGCGCGCGACGGCGAGCACACCGGGGAGGCGGAGTAGAACTCCGTGAACTGGACGCCCTGTTTCGCGAGCTTGTCGAGGTTCGGGGTGCGAATCGTCGGGTGGCCGTAACAGGCGAGGTCGCCGTAGCCGAGGTCATCGCAGAGGAGGATCACGATGTTGGGCCGGTCCGGCTTTTTCTGCGCGGTCTGGCCGAAGGCGGCGGCCGGCGCCAGGAGCGGCAGTAGCAGGGCGATGCCGAGATACTTGCGCATGAGAGCCTCCCGTGGGTGAAGGGCGATGGGGGATAGGGTCGTCCTCGGGTGGTCCGAAAGCAACCGCCCTGGGTGCCGGCTGTGCGCAGGTGGCCCAGCCAGTTGAGGGAGAGAGAAGAGGGGGAGGGGTTCCCCAAAGCCTACGGGCTGCAGCCCGTGGGCTTTGGAAAACTCTGCCCCTAATCCATCAGCCGCCGCAGCGCCGTCAGGTGGCGCGGGACGGCGACCTTCGGATCCTCGGCCGCCTCGTACTCCAGAGCGACATACCCGCGGTAGTTGACCGCCCGCAGCATTCCGACCAGGCGCTTCAGGTCGGCGGGCTCCGCCTGCGCGCCGGCCCGACGGATGGCCGTCTTGAGCTGCGCCACCACCGCGTAGGGGGCGATGCGGGCCAGGTCGGCGTAGGGATCCTTGGTGTGGAAGTTGCCCGAGTCGAGGTTGACGCCGAACCAGTCGTGCTTGACGCCCTTGACGATCGCGAGCATCTGCTCGACGTTGGCGGTGATGCCGCCGTGGTTCTCCAGCGCGAGGTAGATACCGAACTGGCCGGCATGATCGCACGCCTCCTGGATGGCGGCGATGCAGCGGGCGCGGGCCTTCTCCTCGGCGTCGCCCTTCTCGACGTTGCCGGCGAAGATGCGGATCGTCTTGCCGCCCAGGCGCGAGGTGTGCTCGACCCAGCGCTTAACGTCGGCGATCTGCTCCTTGAGGCGCGCGGCGTTGGTAACGCAGAAGTTGTTGCCGACGGCGGTCCCGCTGATGTCGAGGCCGAGGCGGGTGCAGCGGCCCTTGAGGTCGGCGAGGTAGCGCGGCGTGGTTTCGCGGAAGTAGTAGGCGGTCAGCTCGACGGCCTCGGTGGGCGTGGGGGCGGCCGCGTCGATGAACTCCTCGAGGGTCATGGTCGGCTTCTGCTTGCCGCGCAGGCTGAGGAAGCGGTTGTAGCTGTAGGCAGCGAGGCTGAGACGCAGGCGGGCCTGCCCCTGGCGGCGGATCGGGTCGATGGCGTGGGCCTGTCCCTGGCCGGCGGCGAGGGCAGCGCCGGTGACGAGGGCGGTTTGGAGGAAGGCGCGTCGGGTCGGCGTGGTCATGGTGGTCGCTCCAGTCGAGGACGAGGGATGGTGAGGGGGTTATCATACGATGACAGAGCGCTTCCAGGCAGGGCCGGCACTGCGGGTGAGGCGCCGGGACGGTCGGCCCGGACCTTATTGACCAGAAGAGCCCAGCGACAATCAGATGGTGATTATCCCTGTCCTTGACCTCCTCGCCGGCCAGGTGGTGCGTGGCATCGCCGGGCGCCGGCACGAGTATCGCCCGGTGGTCAGCCGCCTGACGTCGTCGGCCGAACCGCTCGCCGTCGCTCGCGCGTTTCGCGATCGCTTCGGGCTGACGACCCTCTACCTCGCCGATCTCGACGCCATTGCCGGCGCGGCCCCTGCCGTGCCCACCTACGCCGCGCTCCGGGCGGACGGCTTCCGCCTCTGGGTCGATGCGGGCGTGCGCCGCGCCTCGGATGCGGCACTGCTGGCCGCGGCGGGGATCGAGGACATCGTGGCGGGACTCGAAACGCTCGAAGGGTCGGCGGCACTGACGGAGTTGTGTCAGGTCCACGGTGCGGAGCACATGGTCTTTTCGCTGGATCTCAAGGGGGGAGAACCGCTCGGCGATTGCGCGGCGTGGGGGGCAACGGATGCGTGGTCGATCGCGCAGCGGGCCATCGCTTGCGGGGTGTGGCGCGCGCTCGTTCTCGACCTGGCGCGCGTCGGTGTTGGCGCGGGGACGGGCACGGAGGCGTTTTGTCGGCAGTTGGCGGAGTCCTGTCCGGGGCTGGAGATCATCGCGGGCGGCGGGGTGCGCGACGTCGGCGACCTGAAGCGCCTCGCGGGGTACGGGGTGAAGGGGGCGCTCGTCGCATCGGCGCTGCACGACGGACGGTTAACGCGGGCCGACCTCGAAGCACTATGAGCGGCGCAGCTCGCAGACCGCTGACTGACCGACGTTCTCCTCGACCTCGACGCGCAGCACGCGCGGCTCGTACTGATGGTGGCGCCACAGCTCCTCGGTCAGACGCTGAGCAATGTGGCGCGCCAGCAGCTCGGCGGTCGTGTTCTCAATGGGCAGCAGAATGCAATCGCCGCGCGGAAAGAGCCATTCCCGATCGCGATAGCGCACACGCACCGACTGCTGCCCCTCCTCCAGATGGATCAGGCGGTTCTGCGTCGGCAAGAGCATGTGGTGGTCCAGCTCGTCCGTGATCGCCCGCGCGAGCCGCTTCAGCGCGATGAAGTCGAAGACGTAAGCGTTCTCATCCAGGTCGCCCTCGACCTCGACCGTGGCGCGGTAGTTGTGCCCGTGCAGGCGCTCGCACTTGTCGCCCTCGTAGCTGATGAAGTGCCCGGCGCAGAACGTGAATGTGTCCTTGGCGACGCGGACGAGGAAGCGCTCGGCCAGAGCGGCGGCGGGGGCCGGCTGCGTGGTGGCTGGCGAGATCATGGGAAGTGCTCCTGCTCCGGCGTCATGGAAGCTTGAAGGGTGCGGCCCAGGGAACGGATAGCGGCAGGGTGATGATACCAGTCCGCAGCGCCACGAACAAGCACGCCGCCACGAGGTCCGCCGTCGTGCCTGGGTTGCGGCGGTGGCCGTCCGCCCGCAGCCAGCCGTCCAGGTCGGCGAGCGCCGCCGCTCCCGCTGCCGTGTTCGGCCAGCCCGCATCGAGCACGTCTTGAGCCCGCGCCGATGCCTCCTCGGCCACCGCGAGCCCGCACTTGCGCGCGATCAGCGAATCGGGGTAGCGGGCCATCAGGTGCAGATGGCAAGCGATGATTGCCGCTTCCAGACAGAGGCAGCGGGCAAGGCTGTCGCGCAGGGCCGGTACGCCGTGGTCGAAAACGTCGCTGAACCCGTTAGCGTACTGCCGCGCGACAAGGTCGCGGTCCGCCGCCAGCGCCATGACCTGTCGCAACGGCAGGGTCGGCTCGGCGTGGACGTCCTGGTCGGCAGCGCTGCCGAGGCCCGACGGGTTGGCGAGCCGGATCGCCTGGTAGACCTCCGCGGTGTCCCGCACGGTGGCCGATTCGAGGACGGATGCCAATCCCTCGCGGAGGACTTGCTCCGCCGGGGCCGACGTCAACGCCTCGCGGTAAAGCTCCTCCAGCGGCACGGCCGCCAGCGGGGCGAGCAGCAGGAGGATACCGAGGTTGGTGTTGTTCGGCGCAACCAGCTGGGTGCGCCGAACCCCGGTGAGCACCGTGGGACCGACGCCGAGGGAAGACGCGGCGGCCAGCACCGAACTGATGACGGCGGCACTGGTCAGGAAATCGATGTAGGTGGCATCCGCGAAGTCGCGGTAGCGGTGGACGTTGCCGGGCTTGCGGGCGGTCGCCTCCCAGAGGCACGCGAGCTGCGCCCACAGGCGGCGGATTTCCGCGTCGTCGATCCGCTCAGCCCACACGGTACTCCTCCGCGAGGAACCGCATCGTCGCCGCCGCCACATCGACGCCGGTCACCGGGGCGAGCGCCCGCCACCCCGGTACGGCGTTCACCTCCAGCACATACCACCCGCCGTCACGCCGCGGCAGCAGATCGACGCCCGCGACCAGAACGCCGAGCGCGGCCGCCGCTCTCAGGGCGAGATGCTCCTCGTCGGGCGTGGCGTGGACCGGCTCGCCGCGGCCCCCCTGGGCGACGTTGGTGCGCCAGCCGTCGCGGGCGTAGCGGCGCATCGCCGTCAGGACGCGCCCGCCGACGACGAAGACGCGCAGATCCCAGCCCGGGTGATCGATAAAGCGCTGCAGGTAGAGGACGCACTGCAGCCGCTCCAGGGTCCGGAAGGTGCGCCACGCGGTATCCGGATCGCTGACGCGCACCATGCCGCGCCCCTCTGACCCGAACAGCGGTTTAACGACCACGTCGCCCCCCAGCGTGGCGAAGGCGCCCAGCGCCGTGTCGGCGTCCTGGCAGGCGACGGTGGGCGGGACGGGCAGTCCCGCCGCCTCCAGGCGCGCGGCGCTAAGGTACTTGTCGATGCAGCCTTCCAGGGCGTAGGGCGGATTGAGGACGGCGATTCCGCGAGCCTGCAGGCGGTGCAGCGCGTCCATGCGAAAGACGACCTGCTCCAGCGAGCCGGGCGGCATGGTGCGGACGAGAACGGCGTCGAAGCCGGCGAGGGAGTCGAGACCACCCGCGACCGCGGCGCGGACGCGGCGGAAATCGACGGCGACGGCTTCGTGGCCCTGGTCGGCGGCGGCGCGGCGCAGGTCGCGGACGTGCCATCCGTCGCCGCCCGCCAGAATCGCTAGTTTCATTCGGTTGGGATCCCCCGCCCCCCCTCTCCCACGAGGGGAGAGGGGGAGGAAGCAGCGCCGGTCGCGCCTGCTGCGCCTGCTCCCCCCTCTCCCCTCGTGGGAGAGGGGGGCCGGGGGGTGAGGGGGGACGGCGACTCACGCGCCGAAGAACGACCGCCACAGCACGTCCGCCCGCGTCCGTCCGAAGGCGTGGCTCCGCCCGCTCCGCAGGTTCACGAAGTACACCTCGGCCGGTGAGAAAAGGAGTTTGTCGATCCTGTAGAAGTCGCCCTCGTACCGAGCGAAGATCTCCGTGAACGGCTCGCCGTAGTCGGGCTGGGCGGACGACGGCACCTTCGGCCCGATCTCCGCCAGTTCGTCGTCCTCGGCGTCCACCCACAGCGTCACCTGCCCGCCGTACAGGATGGCGTCGTTCGTGCGGCCGATGGCGTTGAGGAAGTCCTTCGCGACCGGCGGCAGCGGAGCAGTCCCGAACGCGGACACAACCTTCGTCAGGTCGAACCCCAGTTCGTGCAGCTTGTGCAGGCCCGTCTCGACCGACCGGGCGACGACCTGGATCGCGCCGGCGAGGCTGGTGGCCGGGGCCGCCAGGAGCGTTACCTTGTTCGGCGGCAGCCCGACCGCCTCGGCGATGTACCGCACCACGTCCTCGGTCGGGAGCTGATCCGTCTCCAGCGTCCCGACGGCGACCGGCGGCTTCTCCCGGCCGGGGATGTGGTCGTACAGATCCTCCGTCCCGAGGGCGGCGCGCATCGGCCCGGACCCCATCGCGAAGTACCCGTCGATCCTGTCGATCGCCCAGCCGGCGTACTGGGCCGCCATGCACGCGGTCACGGGATGATCGGTCGAAACCTGGACCAGCGGGCACGCCCCGCCGGCGATGTTGCCCGGGACGACGGCTACTTCCGCCAGGCCCGCCAGGCACACCCGGGCGAGCGCCAGCCCCGCCTGCAGCCCGCCGGTCGCATTGATGCCGCAGTCGAGCAGCTTCGCCCCCGCTGGCGTCTGCTGCACGGTGATGCGCAGCGCCCCCGCCTGCGAGACCATGAAGTCCGCCAGCCGCTGCGCCCGTTCATTCAGCGTCGGAGTGATCGCCACCAGCTGTCCTCCTTTCGACCGCCACGGATCCCCTTTCGGTAGCCGTAATCTAGCGGCACGGCAGCCTCCGGTCGAGATCCGCCGCGACCGCTCGCAGCCGGTCAACGCACTCGGCGTCAGTGGCGCCGGCGGCGAAGCACGTCAGCACCGGCCAGCCCGTCTCGATCCGGGTTCCCGCAGCCGGGATGTCCGCGAACGCCGGCGCCGTGGGGAGCGCGGGCGGTTCGCGCAGCACCCGAGCCCAGGGACCGTGTACCGGGAACGTCAGCGGCCCAGCGGCGAAGAGGATCGCCTTGCCGAGGCGCGCCGGGCGAGCCGTCTGGGTCGGCGGCGGGAGCGGCGCGGCCGGCGTGAACACGGCCCGGTGCAGCGCCAGGGCCGGGATGCCGATAGCGTACTCCAGCACCTCGACCGACGCGGTGTAGCGCGGGTTCACCTCCACCGGCCACGGGACGCCGTCGCTCAGGATGAAATCGACGCCGAACAGCCCGCGCAGGCCGAAGTCGCGCCCCAGCAGGTCGCCCAGGCGCTCCAGCCCGACGCGGAGCGCATCGGACAGGGTGAGCGGGCCGACACTGCCGCAATACTGGAACGGCGCCGCGTGGAGCCACGGCTCGCCGACGAGCTGGCGCGTCGCGCCGAGCAGCTGGGCGCCGCCGTCGCGCCCGACGTAAACCGCCGAGCACGGCGCGCCCTCGACGTGCTGTTGCAGGTAGACGCGGCGGCGCGGCGGTGTGTCCGGAGCGAGAAAGACGATGCCGCGGCCGCCGGCGCCGGCGCGCGGTTTGACGAGCCACCGGCCCGGAGCGGGGTCGTCCCCGCGGCGCACCTCCGGACAGGGGAGTCCCGCCTCGCGCAGTGCCGCGGCCACCCGGCCCGGGGCGCGCACGCGGCGCACCACGGCGGCGCCGTTGCCCCAGAGCGGGCGCAGCCGGGCCAGGGCGTCGAGCAGGGCCGGATGGTTCTCCAGCCCGCCGGTGTACATCCACGGGCCGGGCGGGGCATCGCGCACGGCGTTGAGGAAACCCCGCGGGTAATCGGTCAGGGGAATTGTTGCGGCGGAGCAGGCATGCCGCAGATCCTCATCGGCGAACAGATCGATGCACCACGGCCTCAGCCCGGCGCGGAGGGCGGAGAGGGCCGCCGCGCGGGCGCTGGCACCGAGGATCAGCAGTTGCTCGGGAGCTTCCATCGGCGCGACGCCTCCAGCAGGCGAGCGACCGAGAGGCCAGGCGACCGCGGGCCTCCTTCTCCCCTCTTTCCTGGTGGGAGAGGGGCCGGGGGTGAGGGGGCAGGGCCAGCGAAGTTTCCTCACCCACGGACCGCCGCCCGTGGACTTTACTGCCGTCTGCTGCCGACTGCTGCCCTCACCGGACCGAGACGGGGATGGCGAAATCGCCCTGACGGACGACGCCGTTGCCCTTCGTGATGATCTGCTCGCGCCCGCTCAGCCCCCGGCGAATCTCGACGGCGCGCCCGTCGTCAATGCCGGTTTCCACCTCTACCTGAGAGACGATGCCGCGCGGCGGGTCGCCCTTGACGTCGGTCACGCAGTACACGAACGCCTTGCCCCCCTGGCGCAGCAGAGCCGACGACGGAACGGTGAACACGTCCTTGCGCTCGTCTACCACCACGACGGCGGTGCCGGACATCTGCGGCCGGAGCAGGCCGCGCGGGTTCGGCAGCAGAACCTCGGCGCGCATCGTGCGCGTGACCGGGTCCAGGGAGCCGGCCGTCAGGTTGACCACGCCGGGGAACTCGCCGTTCGGCGCGATCTCCTGCAGCGCCGGGACGCGCAACACGACAGCGCTCCCTTCGTGCCGGTCCGACGCGGCCCGGATGTACGGGGCGTCGCGCTCCGGCACGTCGATCAGGACGCGCACCACGTCGGTGCGCATCACCGTCAGCAGCGGGTTGCCGAAGTCCTTCACTGCGGCCCCGCGGTCGATCCACCGCTTCGTCACGATCCCGGTGAACGGGGCGCGGATCGTCGCGAATCCGACCAGGGCGTCGAGGCGCTCCAGCTCTGCCTGGGCGACGCGCACCTTGCCCTCGGCGACGAGGATCTCGCCCTCGGCGGCGGCGAGCCGGGCATGCTTGGTGAACAGC
>JAANMY010003760.1_pt1 | contig 12253 bp, 13 predicted proteins | sample 7279691 | NCBI WGS metagenome assembly JAANMY01 (sample SAMN14094543, study PRJNA606508) | bioreactor metagenome | isolation source: A lab-scale SPAN reactor treating ammonium-rich wastewater day 388 | place: Ireland: Galway | collected 2018-02-07
GCCGCCCAGATGAAGAAGCTGGTGTACGTGAGGTTGAAGCCGTACTCCTTCTTGAAGCGGTTCTTGATGCTCTCGCGGAACTTCACGATCTTGGTGATGTCCACCTCGTGCACCTGGTTCACGTGCGCCGCGGTGTCGATGGTGTTGCGCATGGCCTTCACGATGGCCTTGCGCACGGTGCTCATCTTCACCACTTCGACGTTCTTGCCGGCCAGGCCCAGCTGCTCCAGCGTCTTCTTCTCGCCCAGCGCGCTGCGGGCGGGCGCAGCCGCCGTTGCCGGCGCCTCGGCGCGCGGGGCGCCGGTGCCGACTTCCATGATGCGCGCGGGCGGCGCACTGGTGCGGCCCTGCAGATAGGCCTCAAAGTCCTGCTTGGTCACGCGGCCGTCCTTGCCGCTGCCGGGCAGGTGCTCGATTTCTTCCAGGCTGACGTTGCTGTCTTTGGCCATCGCGCGCACGACCGGGCTGTAGAAGCGCTTGCCGTCATGGCGCGGCACCACCGTGTCCCCTCGGGGTCCGGCGTGGTGCGAGGCCGGCCTTTCGGCCATGGCGGTTGCCGTCGCGGTCGCGGGCTGGTGCTTGCCGTTGCCGCCTTCGGCCTTCTGTGCGGTGGCCGCGGCGGGGGCCTTTGCGGTCGCCGGGGCCGCGCCGGAGCTGCTGATGCGCGCGATCACCTTGCCGACTTCAACGGTGTCGTCGGCGTTGAACAGGATCTCGCTCAGGACGCCGCTGGCCGGGGCGGGCACTTCGCTGTCGACCTTGTCGGTCGAAATCTCGAGCACGGTTTCGTCTTTCTTGACCGTGTCACCCACGTTCTTGACCCAGCGCACGATGGTGGCTTCGGCAATGGATTCGCCCATCTTGGGCATCAGCATTTCGATATCCGACATGGTGTGTCCTTTCGTCCCGGGGCCGGAGAATAGCACCGGTGACGGGCTGCGGAAGTCCTGAGCCCGCGCCTCACAGCGTAACGAAAATCTCGCCGCCTTCGACCTCGACGGGACAGGTCTTCACGCTGATATGGTCGCTCATCAGGCTTGCGCCGGTCGCCAGCTCGAACTGCCAGCCGTGCCACATGCAGGTGACCACGCCGCGCGCGCAGATGGCATCGTGCAGCGGCGCGTGCATGTGGGGGCAGTTGTCTTCAATCGCGTAAAACTTCCCGTCCACATTGAACAACGCGACCCCGGGGCCGTCGCCCACGTCGAAATGTGCACCCTTGTTGGGCTTCGGCGCTTGATCCATTGTGCAGAGCCGGATGCGGGCCATGAACTGCCTTACTGACAACTGCAAACACATGTTAACCACGAAGTGCCACGAAGGACCACGAAGTCAAGCGTGACCCGCCGTTCTTCGTGGCCCGCGGTGGCTCTTCGTTGTTTACCGCAGTTGCTTTTCAACTGGAAGCGTGGCTCGACTTCATGGGTGAATGCGGAGATCAGCAGGTGAAGCCGCGAACTCGACAAATTCGGCTTCGCTGCGCTCAGCCGGCCCGACAGGATTGTCGGGCCCACCCGGAATCCCTGCGGCCATGAGCGGCTAGTAACTCACCAGCTTGCGCAGGGCGGCCTCGATCTTGGCCGCGTTGGGCAGCATGGCCTGCTCGAGCTCCGGCGCGTACGGGATCGGCGTTTCGAGCGCGCCCAGGCGCATCACCGGCGCGTCCAGGTGCTCGAAGCAGTGCTCGCTGATGAAGCTGGCGAACTCGCCCGCGACACTGCCCATCAGCGTGGCCTCGTTCACCACCAGCACGCGATTGGTTTTCTCGACCGTGGTCTTGATGGCCGCTTCGTCGTAGGGGCGCAGGCTGCGCAGGTCCAGCACCTCAATTTCGATGCCGTCCTGGGCCAGTTTCTCGGCCGCCTGCTCGGCGTAATGAACCATGATGCCGAAGGTGACCACACTGGCGTCGCGGCCCTCGCGGGCCAGGCGCGCCTTGCCGATCGGCGTGGGTTCGACCTCGCCCAGCTCCTCGCGCAGCTTGGGGTCGCGGTACAGGTGCTTGTGCTCGAAGTACAGCACGGGGTTGTCGTCGCGGATCGCGGACTTGAGCAGCCCCTTGGCGTCGCCGGTGGTGCTGGGCACCACCAGCTTCAGGCCGGGCACGTTCAGGAACCAGGCTTCCATGCAGCCGCTGTGGAACGGGCCGCCGCTGACGCCGCCGCCCCAGGGCAGGCGCACCACCATGGGCACGCGCGGTCCCCAGCGGTAGTGGATCTTGGCGGCGTTGCTGACCAGCTGATTGAAGCCGCAGGCCACGAAGTCGGCGAACTGCATTTCGACCACGGGGCGCAGGCCGTAGAGGGCCGCGCCGATGGCGTTGCCGATGATGGCGGATTCGGCCAGGGTGGTGTCCCAGACGCGCTCAGGGCCGAACTCTTCGAGCAGGCCCTTGGTGACGCCAAACGCCCCGCCGTAGATGCCGATGTCTTCGCCGAGGCAGAACACGTCCTCATCGCGCAGCATCTCTTCGCGCAGACCCTCGTTGATCGCCTCGACGTACGTGATGCCCTTGGCCATGACTCTGCTTCCTCAAACGGAAACAGGAGTCTGGACTCGGTTTTTCCGGAGTCAACAGGTCAGGCAGCAGCAGTCCAGAGCTGGCTGCTGCGGGCGCGCTCCCACAGGTCCTGGTAGCGCCCGGCCACGTAGGGGTGCAGCTCATGGGCGCGGTCCAGCGCGGCGCCGGCGGCTACGATGGCCGCCACTACGTTTTCTTCAAAGCACGGGCCGGCCGGCGAATTCAGCGCCCGCGCGATTTCGCTTTCCAGCCAGGCGTTCAGGCGCAGCACGGGGATGCCGCAGTAGAGCTCGGAATCGCTGGCGGGGTCGGGCCAGCAGACCGGGCCGCCCAGGATCGGAGTGCCGGCCTGGTGCACGCGGATCGGCACGCCGGTGGGCGAGTGCTTGATCCAGCCCGGCGCGGAGCCCGCCCGGAAGCCCGGTATCTCGGCGATCCAGCGCCAGTCGTCGGCCACCAGCTCGAGCTCGCGGCGGCTTTGCGGGCTGCGGGCCAGCGCCAGGCTGCTGGTGAAGGCGACGGGCAGGCCGCGTTCCACGGCGCCCTGCGCCACCGCACGGGCGGCAAGCTGGGCGGCGGAGTGCGCCGCGATGTTCTCGGCCACGAAACGGTTGCTGACGGCAAGCGGTTTGAACATGGCGGACCTCCCCACCATGTTTCGACCAACGGGCGCTGAAACTGCGGAAATTCCGGCCTAGTCTTCGTAGGGATCTTTGACCTGGGCGAGGTCCCAGCACTCGCTGAACTTCGCGCGCACGTATTCGTGCAATCGATCCCCATACTCACGGGGCAGGTCGTTCAGCTTGATCAGCCGGACTACGTCGTCGCCATCGCGCAGGCGGTGCGGGCTGGTCATCCAGCTTGCCAGCTTGAGCTCGATCAGGGACTTCAGGTCCAGCAGCCGCATGCCGCCCCAGATGCCGCCGACGGGCGCGCCCACGGTCGCGGGGTCCGGGAAGTTGAACGGGCAGGTCTTGCCGTCTCCCGGCTTTTCGTCGGTCGTGAGTATGTCGACCTTCAGTTTGTACTCGGCGTCCTTGAGTCCTTTGGACCCCTTGAACCGTTCCACCCAGCCGGCGCCCACCCAGCGTTCCTTGAACTTCGCAAGCCCTTCCTTGGTGAGGATCAGATCCACGTCTTCCGTGGAGCGCATCAGGCCGTTGGCGGCAACGGCGAGACCACCCGCCACCACGTAGGGAATGCCCATTTCCTCAAGTCGCTGCGCGATCTTCTTCGCGGCCTTCTGGGGCGGAGCTTCGCCTTCGGCAAATTGGCCCATGAGTTCCAACGCCCTTTCGAAATTGGCCCGCAGCTGGTCCTGGCTGAGCATGAATGAAGTATAGCCCGAGATCGCCGGGAAGGGGCGTGTTGGCGACGAAAACGGCGCTCGACGCCTTACCTGCTTACCGTGACGGTTTCCCAGAAGGGGCGGGCGAGCACAGCGCAGGCTGCCGGTGCGGTGAACTCGGCGGGCTGGCTGTTGGCGCGGCGGGCTATGCGCTCGCTGATTTCGCGGTCGAGCTCGGCGCCCGACAGCACGCCCTGGGCCAGGGATGCGCCCAGGGCCGTGAGGGCGCACAGGATGGCGTCCAGGTCATCCGCGTTCAGCTTGTCCGCGCCGTGGCCGGGGTTGATACCCAGTTCTTCCAGCAGCTTGACCATCAACTTGTCGGCGCGCTTGTTGCGGTCGTCGGCCTTCCAGCCCTGGGCAGTGTGATGCGCCGCGCCGTCGCGATACTGGCCCTTGAACTCCAGCAGTTCCACGCTGGCGCGTGGGTAGACCTCAAGCAGTTCGTTGCCCAGTTCAAAGGCGCTGGCCGCCAGCAGCGCCCGGAACCGCACGCCGAACTCGCCTACGCGATCGGTCAGCGGCGCGTCGCCGAAGAAGGCGAAGTCGATCGGCCGGTGGGTCAGCTCCCACAGCATGCGCTGGGCCGGGGCGCGGCGCGTGCCGCCGGCGCCCAGGGCCTCGATGTCGATGGCGACGTCCACGCCGATCGGGCGCGGCAGCTCCAGCAGCCCCTGGCGCCACTCGGTGAACAGGCCCTCCGACAGGTCGGAAAGCTTATGCTTGCCGCCGAACATGGCGGCCGGCTTCAGCTCAACCCGCACTTCGCCGCGATCGGTCAGCGCCGCCGTGGCCAGCACGGGACGACGCGCCACACCGAAAGCTGACAGGTTGATGCCGGAAGCACTGGTCGCCATGGGAATCCTCGTGCGCAAGTTGTAACAACGCCGCGACTTCCGTAAACCCGCCCGGCGGCCGGAATTCTGCAATACCCGGGTGAAGTTGCGGGTTACATGGGGACCAATCCGAGGAGGTTGCCTATGAAACGAATCATCTGGCTGCTGCTGCCGCCGCTCGTGATGTGGAACAGCTTGACCGTGCTTGCTCAGGACGCTGAGAAGCCGGCCGACACCGAGAAAACCGAGAAGCCCGAAGAAAAGGGTGAAGAAAAGGGTGAAGAAAAGGCGGAGGAAAAGTCCGCTGAAGCTGAGCCCGAAAAGGCCACGCTGGAAAAGCTGGCGCCCGGCTTCACACTCAAGAACACCAGCGGCAAAGAGGTCAAGCTGTCGGACTTCAAGGGCAAGGTGGTGGTGCTGGAGTGGATCAACCTGGACTGCCCCTGGTGCAAGGCCCACTACGAGCAAGGCGATGAGCTGGTCAAGCAGCAGAAGAAGCTGCGCGAAGACGGCGGCGTGTGGCTGACCATCTGCAGCAGCGGTGAAGGCAAGCAGGGCAACTTCGACGCCGACACACTGAAGAAACGCATGGAGAAAGTGAGCCTGTCGGCCGACGACTACCTGCTGGACGCCGACGGCGCTGTGGGCAGGAAGTACGAGGCCAAGACCACGCCCCACTGCTACGTGATCGACAAGGAAGGCAAGCTGCGTTATCGCGGCGCGCTGGACAATGCGCCCGCGCGCCGCAAGAACAAGGACCTCGAGGCGGTGAACTACGTGCAGCAGGCCCTGGACGCGCTCAAGGCCGACAAGAAGCTCGACACCACGGAGACCAAGCCCTACGGCTGAGCAGTCAAGTACGCCAACTAGCGCCGGTCGGCGCTGAAACAGCAAGGGACAGGCACCTTCGGCGCCTGTCCCTTGCTGTTTGGCGGGTAGGTGGCGCCGACATTCCTGTCGGCGGTCGCGCCGCTTTTGGCGCGACAACTTCCAATCGAACATCCAGCCCGACAAGATTGTCGGGCCCACCCGATAGCCGTACTACCGGTACTTGCGGCCGTAGAGGAAGTCGTCTTCTTCGTGGGCCGGGTGGGGCTGGTCGGAATACACGCCCTGCATGACCGTGGCCGGGTCGGGCTTGGGCTGCTTCATTACCCATTCCTCGGCCGCTTCGATCTCGGCCTTCACCTTCTCGGTCATGTCGTTGATGCCGTCGTCTTCGATGTAGCCGAGTTCCTTCAGGTACGCGCCGTAGCGCAGCAGCGGGTCGCGCGCCTCCCAGTACTCGAAGATTTCCTTGGGCACGTACTTGGCCGGGTCGTGCTCGGCGTGGCCCTTGCGGCGGAAGGTGATTACCTCGAACAGCTGGGTGCCCTCGCCCGCGCGGGCGCGATCCACGGCGTCCTTGCTGGTCTCATACACCGCGTTGGCGTCGTTGCCGTCGATCGTCACGCCGTGCTTGATGCCGTAGCCGACGGCCTTGTCGCTGAAGCGCTCGGCCAGGCATTGCGTGGCGCTGGGCGTGCTGTAGGCGTACTGGTTGTTCTCGATGATCACCACCAGCGGCGCCTTGCGCACGGCCGCGAAGTTGACGTCTTCGTGGAACTCGCCGGTGCTGGTGCTGCCTTCGCCGATCCAGGTCAGGGCGACGCGTTTTTCGCCCTTCATGCGCGCGGCCAGCACGTAGCCCGAGGCCAGGGCGATGCTGGCGCCCAGCATGCTGATCGGCGCGATGATGCCGTAGCGCAAATCACCCATGTGGGTGTTGCCGTCGCGCCCGCCGGTGGGCGAGTTGATGCGGTACATGTAGTTGGCCAGAAAGTCGCGCGGCGGCAGGCCTTTCACCAGCGTGCTGCCCGCGTTGCGGATCATGGGCGCGATGATGTCGTTCTTCTCGACGGCGTAAGCGCTGGCGCAGCTGGCGGCTTCCTGCCCGAGGCTGGAAAAGGCCGCGCCGATCACCAGCCCGCGGCGGTACAGCAGGCTGATCTTGTTGTCGAACTCGCGGTTCAGGATCATCCAGCGGAACAGCTCAAGCTGCTGCTCACGCGTAAGCCGCGTCTCCAGCTGGATGTTGCCTGCCCTTGAGTGGGTCTCTTTCTTCGTGACCTTCGCGGGTGTCTTCGCCTTTGCCATGGCACCGAATATGAAGAACAAGAGCCCGGAGCGCAAGCGACGGGTAGACGCACATCTCCGGAAAGCGCCTGCCAGCTCGGGCTAGCCCCTGCTTGCTGGCATCAATACTCCACTGAACACCGTGACAACCCGTTCACACACGTCGGCCATGTCGGGTGCGCGGCCCAGCAGGCTCTGCAGGCTGGTGACGCCGCGGTCCTCAATGCCGCAGGGTGTGATGTGCTGAAACCAGGGCAGGCACTCGTCCGTCACGTTCAGCGCGAAGCCGTGCATGGTGCACCACTTGCGCACGCGCACCCCGAGGGCGGCAACTTTGGCCAGTGCCGGGGGCGAGGCGCCCCCGGCCTGTGCAGGCGAGGCGCCTGCGCTACGGGCCCACACACCGGTCAAGCCTTCGATCCGCTCGCCCTGCAGGCCGTAGCTTGCCAGCACGCGGATGATCATTTCCTCAAGGCCGCGCATGTACTTGTGCAGGTCACGTCCGCAGCTCAGTCCGGTTAGGTTGCAGATCGAGTAGCCGGTGAGCTGGCCGGGGCCGTGCCAGGTGACTTCGCCGCCGCGCTCGACCTGGAATGTGTCAGCGCCCAAGGCGCGCAGGGCGGCTTCACCGGCGCCCAGGTGTTCGGGGTCGGTGCGCTTGCCCCAGGTGTAAACCGGCTCGTGCTCGACCAGCAGCAGCGTGTCGCCGATAGCGCCCTCGATGCGCTGCTCCAGCAGGCGTTTCTGCAGCTCCCACACCTCGGCGTAGGGCCGCCTTCCGAGCCATTGTACGTCCGGCCTGATTTCGCTCTGGCGTATCATGCGCCCCAGACCATAACCTTGCGGCCTGCAAACCGGGAGGAAGGGCTGTGCGGAAACTTGCTTTGCCGATCATGCTGCTGCTGCTGGCCGGCTGCGGATCACCGACGGATCAGCCCGCCCTGCGCTGGGCCGAGTTCCTGGAGGCCCAGGCCGTGCTGGTGAAAGGCGGCAAGTTCGAGGCCGCGAAGTTCGAGCTGCAGGGCGCCGAGATCGTCGAACAGTTGAAGCAGCACCGCGAGCCCGGCAGCGGCAAGCTGCTGATGTCCGAGCCGGTGCTCGAGAAGTTCCGCGCCGCCAACACAGCCTTCGAACGAACCTGCGCCGAGGCAGGCAACGACGAGGCCCGGCAGGCCTATGAGCGCGTGGTCGCGCCGCTGCTGCTGGACGCCCCGGCCGAGTAGCGGGGAATCAGCCGAACGGCGGACAGGGCCGGCTTGCGCCGGCCCTGTTTCGTTTTCCCGCTCAGCCTGCGGGTTTGAACTCGATCAGATCGCCCCTGGTTTCGCACTTGGACTTGCCGGTCTGCGGGTCCATCTCCCATTCGACCCAGCGGGCAGGCATGCCGCCGTACTTCGGGTCGGTCGGGTAGTACAGCTTGCCCATCCAGCTGTTGCGCGAATCCGTGCGACGGTATTCGAGGATCACGCACTCGATGTTGCCGATCTCGAGCTTTACCTTCTCGGTCTTCACCTTGTCCACGTCGCGCAGCTGCATGCGCCCGGGCAGCATGGCGAAGCCATGCCCGCTGACCGTGTCGTTCCACTGGGCTTCCTTGCCCCACTCGGCCCGCTTGTCGGCGCGTTCGGCGGCGGTGCAGCTGAAGTACTGCTCGTCCTGACTGACGGCCGTGTAGTGCATCTGCCTGTTGTCCTTGCCGTTGGCGGACAGCTGGTAGGTCCATTCAGCGCCCTTGGCGCGAGCGTTCTTCAACGCCTCGGCTTCGGCCGGATGCACGGGCAGATCAGTCGCCAGGCGGATGCCGGTGACTTCGATGATGATCTCGACGTTCTTCTGGGGCGATGTGTAGAGGTGATGGGTGTAGGCCATGATGCCCGCGTACCGCTTGTCCGCGAGGTACAAGCACTCGATCTCGGCCTTCATGCCGTTCTTGCTTTCCTTCAGGCTGTAGACCCAGCACTGCAGGCTGCCGAAGGCGAAGCTGCGCTTCTTCTTGGCGGGCTTCTTGACCATCTCGCGCTTCAGGCCGAAGTCCAGCAGGCCGTCTTCGGGCCAGTGTTCCGTGATCTGCTGCTGGTACTTGAGGCAGCCGCCCTCGGCGACAACCTCGGTCATCACCTTGGGTCCGGTGTCGTCGCTTTCGACCACAGTGCGGCGTGTGTGAATCTCCGGCTCCGTGTCCTTGATCCTGCGGATATTGAGTTGCAGGCCGGGCTGCCAGGTCTGCTTGACCTCTTCGAGCGTCCAGGGTGTTTCCAGCTTGTCCGCCTTGACGGGCTGGGCCTGCTTGCGTTGCGCGTGGGTGTCAACGGTTGCCAGGCTCAGGGCCGCCAGGGCGGCGATTGCAATGATCTGCTTCATCTAAAGCCCTCCTCATGGTCTGTTGCTGCGTCCGAAAGTCAGTGAGAGTTCGGCGGCTTCCCGCCACGCGCACATGTTGCGGCAACGGGCCCGGGCGCGCAGTTACAATGCGGCGGAGTGATTGGAACGAAAACAGGGACACGCATCGGCGCGTCCCTGCTCAGTTAAACCGCACGCTACCAGGGGACACGCAGCAGCGTGTCCCTACAGGTGCACGCACTCGTCTTCGGCGAGGGCGGCGGCTTCCATGATGGCTTCTGACAGCGTCGGGTGCGGGTGGATGGCGCGGATCAGCGTGTGGCTGGTGGCTTCCACGTCCATGCCGATCACCAGCTCGCTGATCAGCTCCGTGGCTTCGCCGTGGATGATGTGCGCCCCCAGCAGCTGGCCGTACTTCTTGTCAAACAGCAGCTTCACGAAGCCGTCGTTGTCGCCGATCGCGAGCGCCTTGCCCAGCGGCTTGTAGGGGAACTTGCCGACCTTGTACTCCACGCCCGCCTCCTTCAGCGCGCGCTCAGTCTTGCCGACGCTGGCGATCTGCGGCTGGCAGTAGGTGCAGCCGGGGATCACGTCCTTGCTGAACGGCGGCACGTCGTGGCCGGCGATTTTCTCCACGCAGGTCAGCCCTTCGTGGCTGGCCTTGTGGGCCAGCGCCGGCATGCCCGCCACGTCGCCGATCGCGTAAATGCCGGGCACGTTGGTCCGCGCGTAACCGTCCACCGGGATGAAGCCGCGCTCCACCTTCACGCCCGCGTTCTCCAGCCCGATCTCCTCTACGTTCCCGGTGATGCCCACGGCCACCAGGCAGTAGTCGGCCGAGACCGTTTCCTTCTTGCCTTTGCGCTCGTATGTGACCTCGACGTGTTTGCCCTTGTTCTCGACCTTCTCGACCTTGGTGCCGGTCAGTGACGTGATGCCCTGTTTCTTGAAGGCCTTCTCGAGTTCCCTGCTGATGTCGTCGTCCTCAACGGGCACCAGCCGGTCCATCAGCTCGATGATCGTCACCTGCGCGCCGAACGCGCTGAAGTAATAGCCGAACTCCACGCCGATCGCCCCGGCGCCGATTACCACCACGCTCTTCGGCCGCTCCGCCAGCACCATCGCCTCGTGGTGGCCGATCACGCGCTTGCCGTCCCAGGGCATGTTGTCAAAGCGCCGCGGGCGCGCACCCGTGGCGATGATGATGTGCTTGGCGTTGATCGTCTCAATCACTTTGCCCGGCTTGTTCGGCCGGTCGGCCTTGTCGGCGGGGTTGTTCGCCTCCGTCACCTCGACCACGCCCGGCTTCGCGATACGGGCCCGGCCGTTGAAGGGCGTGACCTTGTGCTTCTTGAACAGGAACTGGATGCCCTTGTTGAGCTGGTCGGCGATCCCGCGGCTGCGCTGCACGACGGCGGCCATGTCCGGGTCGGCCTTGGAAACGCTGATGCCGAGCAGCTTGGCCTTGTGCTCGATGGTGTGCATGACCTCGGCCGATTTCAGCAGCGCCTTGGTGGGGATGCAGCCCCAGTTGAGGCAGATGCCGCCGTAGTGCTTGTCCTCGACGCAGCAGGTCTTGAGGCCGAGCTGCGAGGCGCGAATCGCCGCCACGTAGCCGCCGGGGCCGGAGCCGATCACGCAAACATCAAAGTCGTGGGTCGCCATGAGTGCTCTCCTGTAATCGCGCGGCACACTAACGGCCGAGGCCCCAACATTCCAGCATTGGGTGAGCACGCAAGGTCACATCACGGCAGGTTAAAGCCGGCGCGCGCGCCTTCTGCGCCAGGCCAGCGCGGCGAACAGCACGCCGGCCGAGGCGGGCAGGCTTCCCCCGCCCGCGCTGCAGGCACCGCCGTCGTCGCCGGGCAGGCCGCTCTGGGCCGGGGCGGTGGCGCCCACGCTGATCGTGAAGCTGAAGATGGTGTCATTGGTGCCGTCGCTGAAGGTCAGCGTCACCACGTGCACGGTGTTGGCGGGGCCGAACTCGCCCAGCGCGGCCGTTACGCTGTGTGCCCAGGGCGTTGCCTGTGAGGCCTTGTTGAAGGTGGCCTCGCTCCAGTTGATGGCGGCCGCGATGTTGCTGACGGTGGCGGTGACGCCCACGGGGTCGTTCTGCGGGTCGGAGACGTCGTAGGCCAGACCCATGCTGTTGAAGGTGGAGTTGGCAGCCACGTTGACGCCGCCCGAGTTGGGGATCTGCACCCCCAAAGAAGTAACGGTGACCACGGGCGCGGATTGGGCGGAGAGGGCGCCAGCGCAAAGCGCCAGCAAGGCGAACAGCATGAAGCGCATGTGAAACTCCCGATCGGTTCCTGAACAGGACCGAGCCCCCAAGCTAAGTCATTTTACACGGGCAGACGCTAACATGAAACGGAGTGGGTCGCCTCGAATTCAAAAGGCGACCCACGACACTTATGGAGATCATCCCACAGGATGAACTAATCGGGCACAACAGAACTGACGTCGATGCGAATGGATTGCTTCCGTTGTTCTTGCGTCAGCGTGACGTCTTCACCAACCAGTGAACCACCCTTCTTGCCCGTGACCGTCACGCGATACCTGCGCAGCGGTAGGTTTCTAACTTCACATGTGTCGCCGTGGATCGGTAGGAAGGGGAGGACCGCACCGCCCGAAGGCTGGAACACGACCACAGAATACTCCACTCCATCTTTCTTCCCGGTGATCTCCACTGTGATCCCGCCCTCGGCGTCGGGAAGCACGATGTCGCCGATATCGGTGGACACGCCCGAAACTATCACAACCTCCACCAGTTTCGGCTCCTTGCCGGGTGCCTCCGCGGACAAGGTAAACGCTCCGGGCGGAAGCCCGCCAAGCTGCAGCAGCCCCTCCGCATCCGACCACCCTTCGTCTTCCGACCCGCTTCGTGCGCGTGGTGCGCCCCAGTTGAAGTACGCACCGTCGGGCATGCGCAAAATACCGCCCTGAATCGGGTCGTATTGAGAATCAACCAAACGGGCCTTCACGCTTCCGGATCCCTGAGAGCCTGTTTGGAAACGCTATGCGAGGCGGCGGAGCATTAACTCGGTCATCCTGAGGTAGATGAATGACTCGGCGTGGCAGGCCAGCCTTTCG